>Ga0213862_10000448_pt1 | contig 17568 bp, 8 predicted proteins | sample PICome_7_FD_160092 | JGI IMG/M metagenome (GOLD analysis project Ga0213862, IMG submission 160092) | Coastal seawater microbial communities near Pivers Island, North Carolina, United States - PICO266 | ecosystem: Environmental > Aquatic > Marine > Coastal | place: USA: North Carolina | collected... | reverse complement strand
CGAATGCGAAAAGGAAATCGACCGCGCGAAGAGGGAAATCGCAAACGCCGAACGATGAGGACGACGACGGCGGAAAAGAAGAAGCGGAGGAGAAGAAAGTTTCGACGACGATTCAGACGAGTCAAATGGGGAAGCGAACAGAAAGGAGACAAAGAAAGGAAGCGAAGAGAAATTTAGTCCTCGAGTCTGGGAACAAAGTCGCTTTGACGCCTCTATTGGGAGGCATTCGGGAGGACGACGGCGCGCGAGGCGGCACGACGACGACGACTGAACCGCTGTGCTATTTATTGCAAATAGACCAGGCGAACATACTTTTAGATTGCGGATGGGACGACAGGTTCGATCAAACCGAGTACGTGAAAGAGTTGGAGAAAATCGCGCCTACGTTGGATTGCGTGTTGATCTCGCACTGCACGCAACGACACGTCGGCGCGGTACCTTTGCTCTTCTCCGAGCGAGTGAAATGTAACCCAAACTGTAAAATTTACGCGTCGATACCGACGCACAAGTTGGGGCAAATGTTGTGTTACGACATTGCGCTCGGGTATTCCGAGTTTCGAGGGGAGTTTGGAGAAGATGTGGGATACAGTCTAGATGACGTGGATTTGGCGTTTAGTAAGTTTGTTCCGGTGAAGTATCAGCAACATTCGAGGGTGAGCGTGAGGAGAGAAAGCGCAGGGGGTGGTGGTGGTGGTGAGAGCGACGCGGGTACTAATAGCAAAAATAGTGGTGGTGCTACCAATAGCGATATTGTCGTCGAAGCTATCAACGCCGGTCACACGTTAGGCGGTTCATGTTGGCGCATATCAAAAGACGCCGAGGATATCGTCTACGCGGTTGATTACAACATGCGGAAAGAACGACATTTAGCCGGGACGAGTTTAGCAGAGACTGTGCATCGACCGTCGGTTTTAATTACAGATTGTCGGAACGTGGATCGAAAAGCGCCCGAGTCGAGGTTGCAAGTGAGAGATTTGCCGTTAGTCGATTGCGTCTTAAAACACGCGCGCATGGAAGGGAACGTGGTTATTTGTTGCGACGCCGTTGGAAGGACGTTAGAGTTGGCTTTATTATTAGAAGAGACGTGGAAGAATCAAAATTTAGGAAGCTATCAGTTAGTGTTGTTCAATAACGTCGCCGCAAACGCGTTGGAGTTCGCGCGGTCCCATTTAGAATGGATGAACGAAGACGTTGGTTTGAAATTCGATAGCACGCGACAGAACGTGTTCGACGTGAAAAGATTGTTTCCGTGTCACTCGTACGAAGATTTTACGAGATTACCTCCGGGACCGAAAGTTGTCCTTGCATCGTTGGCGTCTTTAGAAGGTGGGTTTGCGAGGAAGTTGTTCGTTGAATGGGCCTCGGACGCGAAGAATTGTTTCATTTGGCCGGACGAAATTGGTCGCCAAGTTGGATTAGCGAGAGAGATTGTCGAAAAGTGCAGTAAGGGAGGAGCAAAGACGACTTCTTCAAAGACGAAAAAGAAAGACGTGATCATGAAAGTTGAATTAGCGAGGCGAGAATTGCTGGCTGGGAAAGAGTTGGAAGCGTGGGAGCACGAACAAGAAGAGAAACGTCTCGAAGCGGAAAAGAGGAGAGAAGAAGAAGCGAAGCGACTGGCCGAAGAAGAAGAGAAGAAACGTATGTTGGAGGAAGAGATGGATGTGGACGCTGCGACGCTCTCGCAACCAGTTGAAGACGAAAATATTTACGGTGAAAAGAAAGCGGGTGTCGCAGAGGAAGAAGAAAAAGTTGAGCGTTTGGTACCGCCACCTCAAGTAAACGAGGAAACTGGTATTGCGCTGCGAGACAAGCAAATGTCGTTTGAGCGACGCGAGTGCATCGTCGATGGATTTATTCCCGAAAGTTTCGAGCATCTCGTCTTTCCGGACGAAACGAAATTATCTTCTTCATCATCCGATCCCTCGGGTATGAGTGCAAAAACTGAGTACGGGGAAGCCATCGATGCGGACGCGTTCTTTAGAGTCGCGAACGAATTAAGACCGGAAATGACGAGAGATCAATCGTTTGAAAGTACCGGCGACGTCGATAAACTCGCGGGCGTAGATGGCATCATGGACGCGACGATGGGAATAGCAGCGAAATTGACTAACAAACAACCGGATATGGATATAGATGCGAATGCGGGTAAAGAAGAGAAAGCTCTCGAACGACCGGTGGGAATACCAACGAAAGTCGTCAAGGAAACGAAAGAAATCGTCGTGAAAGCGGCAATTGAATCAAACTTTGATTACGACGGATTAGCCGATGGTCGATCAGTGAAAGCAATCATCCCGCGTCTAGAACCGCGACGAGTAATTCTCGTGAGTGGTACTGTGAAAGATGCCGAGAAGCTTGCTTCGCACTTATACAACGATTCCGAACACTTCCCGAAGAGCTCGAAGATTGATTATCCGAAGAACAACGAGACGTTAGATGCATCCTCGGTACATCCGACGTACAAGGTTCGACTTTCTGAAGCGGTTTTATCCTCCGCGCGTTTGCGACAGGTGAGTGGCTATGCCGTCGGTTGGATCGATGGCGTCATTGGGCCAATCCCTGAAGATGGCTCGGCGCCGGAGTTGCTCCCGGTCCCAGTGAATGCTTTGAAATTAACCGTATCAAAAACAGTTAAAGACGAATCTTTACTCGCTGGAAAAGTCACCGGTCCTTCTTTAATAAAGAAAGAACCAACCGCCGCCGCTCTCGTGGTAGAAGACAACGAAGAAAATGAAGGTACAGAAATCAACATCGTGACTAAACATCACCGACGCTCGGCGTTCGTGGGTGACGTTCGTTTGTCCGAGTTTAGAAGGTATTTGCAGAGAATGGGCGTACCCGCCGAGTTTGGCGAAGGCGGTGCTTTAGTTTGCGCGAATGGACAAGTCGTCGTTCGTCGAAGAGCCGAAGACGATGAGTTGATTGTTGAAGGATCAATCTCGGATGCGTACTTCAACGTCAGAGACATGCTCTATGCGCAATACTCAATTATTTAAGATACATCTTTGCGTGCGTTTGACAACTTTCTTTACTTTACATTCACTCTCTCTTCCAACTTTTTCACTGATTTCCTCAACATCGCCACATCTTTCGCCACCTGTTTTGAATCCGTGTTCAATTCTTTTAGCGAGTCCATTTGTTCCTCCAATTCACCTCGCGCTCGCGCGGATTCCGAGGCCTCGGCGACGTCTCGAGAGATTTTCGCAAACGTCTTGTGCATGTCGTGCAAATATCTATACGCCATTTTCATCGTCTCGTCCGTTTTTGCGGATTTAAAGATGGCGTCCTCAACGACTGCGTATATCCTGCGTAAACTTTCCGCACTTTCGGCCACCTGTAATTCCGCCGCTTTCGCGTCGCGAACAATCTTGGCAATTTCTACGTCTTGTTTCTTTATGTTCTTCACGATGGTGGTGACTTTTTGAACTAAACTCGGACGATTGACGCCTCTTGGCGCTCGCTCTAACGCTTGCGATAACCGATCGCGCTCTTCCGCCTTTCGTCGAGCTAATTGAACTTGCTCTTTTGCCTCTTCTTTCCATCTTTGAATCTCTTCAAGTTGCTCTTTAGCTCGCATTCGTTCCGCTTCCGCTTTCGCGTTTCTCTTCTCGATTTCGTGTTCCAAAGGAAGGCGAGCGTCGTCCCACTCTTTTTGTAATTCTTGACGTCTGTTTTCGTCCTCTCGAACGAGCTTTTCCATTTCCTCTTTCGCTTTTTCCGGCGATCCCTTTGATGCGTTTGGACCGACGACCATATCCGTCGCCATTTTTCGAATTAAATATTCCTCCTCTAAATCTGGGAACTTCGCGCATTCTTCCTTCTCCAATCGAGCGTATTCGAGCATTTCCTCCAACGCTTTTTCGCATCTCGACACGTACGCTTCCATCGTCTGTCGAGTCGTTTCAACGTCGTTTTGTAAATCTTCTAAATCCTTTTCCCGCGCTTGAGCTCTTTGTTCGAGGGTTTCGTTTGCAGAATCTTCTCGGTTCTTTTTCGCTTCCGCAGCGGATTTGATTCTATCGCCTAAACGTTGCATTTCTTCTTCGCCCCCATCCTTTCCTGCAATCCTGCTATTTTTACTACTATTTGACGCAAGTTTATCGCCACCGGCAACTCGCAAAGCGGCGGCAACCAACCCTCCGACGCCATTCGATGCCAACACGTTAACAGCGATCCCGTCGTCGTTCTCCGGTCCCTCAGGCCACAACCCGTTTTCTTTCGTCCACGCCACTTCTTTGTTCTTCGTCAAAGCGAACCCTTCTCTGTCTCGCATTCGCTGTCTGTTCGCCACAACTCTCGCCTGTGCGTTGACAATCTCTCGCATCCTTCTCTTTCTCTCGCTCCTCCTCAAACTACTTTCAAAGGGACTCGCCGCTTCCCCGAAAGACGAGGACGTTTTCACGCCGTTCGCCACTCGCACCGCTCTCTCCAACGCAGAGACCACCGAACCATCCTCACCACGACCAAAAAAAGTCGACGACGTCGCGTTACTCTTCCTTCGCTCGTCCTCTGGTATCATCTCGCACAGCAACGCCACGATTTCTCTCGCGTATTCCTCCGACGGGTACAAGAAATGACTGAAGCCAACTCTCCTTTTGCCGCCACCATCACCATCGCCACCACCATCACCATCACCACCACTACGAGTGCTGCTCCCACTATTCGCATTCTTATTAAAAACCACCCCGTTTAAAGCTCTGGCGTAACTCGTCGCCACTCGAAACCTCCCGCTCGGATCCGACGCGCGTCCTAACGCGTTCGGTAATCGTTTCGCCAGTTTCTCGTGGCCAAATTGGAGGAAGCATTCCCGACACAAACTGACGAGAGAAGTCGAAGTAGAAGAAGGCCCATCGTCGTCTAAATCGTCGTTCTTCGCACCTTGTTGTTGTTGTTGTTGTTGTTGTTGTATCAAGTCCGCGAAGGAAGTCACGCGGTCGTCGAAACGCACTCCAGCGCGACGCAAAGAGAGGAGCGAGAGCGAATTCTCCCCTCCGAGAGCGTCGTCCATTTCCAGTCCAACTTCTGTGCTCGGTCACCCTCAAAGCTCTCGTTTTGTGCGAGGAAAGGAAACAGCGTATTAAAAGAGTGAAAGAGTCAAAGACTCTCTCTCACGCTCGTTCGTTTCCTCTTATTCTGGTGCCACAAACAACAACAAGAACAACAACACAGTGCCGGGTAAGTGTGCACTCGATTTAAGAAGTTTTCCAATTAATTTCCCCTCAAAAGCAGCACTTTTTGGTCCGCGGGGAGCTCTTTACAACAGCAACCCGACGACGGGTTTTGCTCTCCGACTTGTCCGTGGGAGGGGAAGGGCGACCGACTCATCGCGGAAGAAGAAGACACGCGCGAGAATGAAAACACCAGACGGAGAGGAACCGTTGTTAACATCGTCTTCTGCCGAGTACGGAGCGGCTTCGAGAGATGAAGTGCGCGAGAATAAAAACACCCCCAAACTGCTTCAAAGCTCGAAAGAAGCGAACTCGACGACGACGACGGGAATGTTATTCTTCCAATCGTTCGACGACCAACACCCGGCGATTTTCTGGGACAACTTTTCCACCGCCATGTGGCTCATCACGGATATTTTGTGGACGGAAAATAACTCGTTGGCGGTATGCATAGCCCCATTCGTGGTGGTTGGATACGCCAAAGCGTTCTTTTCGTTTCAAGGCGAATGGGAGAGATACGCGATTGACTTGGCGAGGACGATGGCGTTGTGTTTTTGGATTTTAGCGAACACGGTGTGGTTGTTTCAGGAACTCACGGAGGAGAAGAGAAGGACTAGGGTAGACGCGACGTTTATGATGCCGTATAATGCCGGGGTCATTTTGACTTTATTGGCGATGACGGTGGTGATTGAACCCGGGATATTTCTTTATTATCGCTCGCGAGGGATTAATTGCTTCGAAATGAATACGGTTTTAAAGCCTATAGGGAACATGGGGATTACATTTTGGGCGGCGAAGGACTTTGCGTGGTACTTGGCGGATGAGGAGATGTTGAGAGAAGAGTATAGATGGATTCCAAAAGTTGCATGGGTGATAGCGGACGGGACGATCATGTTTCAGTTGTTCCCGCTTTTCTTTAAAGCGTTGCAAGGGTGGGGGATATTTTCGTGTTTTAGCAACTACGCTTCGTACAAGCAAAAACAGAAGACGTTTATGAGACGATTTGCGCACGTCATCGATGAGCTAGCCATGACGTCCTGGGCTGTATCCATGACGTTGTGGTCGTTTGGAGAGATTTTTATGCCGGAGGATACGTTCGCGCAAAAATTAGCCAAACAGCCTACTTATCCGAATTTAAGGTGGTGGTGTGGACACGTCTTGATTTTCGGTGGATTTCCGTTTTTCGTGAAAACGGCGATGGAGGTATTCATGGAGATGAGCTGCACGGCGAAAAGCCACCGCCGCCGAACGGTTGCCTTGGATACGTAAAAACATAATATCCCGACGGTTTTAGATTTAGAATAGTATTTTTGTTTTGCAAGTTGCTTCAAGTATTTAGTATTGTCTTGATTTAAAATGCTGTGCAGATCACTAAAATGCGCTAGTTGCTAATGTTGTTTTGTCGCCGCGATCAATTTCGCTTCGTATAAGTCCGTTTCCGCGACCACGCCTTTCTTTTTCAACATATCAATCCAATTCGCCCTTTCGCTCGGAGAAAAGCCTTCGTTCCACGCGATCCCATCAAGCCAGAACTTTTTGTCGTATGGAATCGAACGAATACCTCGCAGAAATACGCTTCTCGCGTACTCTGTGTTGTGAACCTCAGAATTAAAATACGTCTGCCACAGTAGCGGGCACCGCTCGACGGATTCGTGCGAGCGGATGGCTCTTTCAAAAATTTTCCGCCTCGCCTTGTCGTCGTCGCCGCACGCCTTGACTTGCGCGAGCCAAATTTGCGTCAAGAAAGGAGGCGTCGGAAGCAATGTCGTTATTACGAGCGCGCTTCTGCTACTATCACTGGTACCATCCTGCGTCGCGTCGTCGTTTCTAGATTCTTCGCGCGCACGGGAGAAACACAGTTCTCGAGCGAGTCCAAGCGCGAGTTTCAGCTTCAACTTTGACTCGAACGTCTCCGCTTTGAACATAGAACTCACTGCCAATTGCGATGACGGCACGTCATGAAACAGAGCGTTTACGATTTCTTTATATCCATCCGTCACTGTTATTGCAAGTTCTCCGGATTCCGACAAATACGGGATAACGTCGCGTAACAAATCCGAACACGTCTTCTCCAAGGCAAAATTAGAAAGGTTGCGTAAATCTCGAAAAATGTCAATCCTTGTTTGCTCCGCCGAAGATGACGCACAAAAAAGGCGCAGAAGAATCGCACACACGCGCATATCGGATTTGAATTCCAGCACTTCGCGATGATATGTCTTGAGACTATCCTCGAGTTGCGTGGAACTACTTTCTTCCATGAGAACTTTAATAGCCTCTTGCGCGAGCGAGCGCAAGTTCTCTGCGCTCGCATTTGCGGGAACACTTTCATCAAAACTACCGCCTTTGGAAGACATGACATGCGCACGCGCTAAAGCGAGTATGTATCGCGCAATGTTTGTATTTTTGGGTGAATCGTATCGCAAAAGGTAAAGCGCGCTTTCTTTTACGAGTCGACATAAGCCGCGAACAGTTTCACGAGTATCTCCATCCTGAATGCGCGAAGCGTTTTGAATCGTCGTCTCGACGATTTTCTGAGCCGGGTCGACGAATTTCTTCTTCTTCTTCTTCGTATCTCCTTGTTTCATCTTCGTACATCGAGTCAAATAGGCACATTCAGTGTAAAGGTGTAAATTATTGCGGTACTCTGGTCCGCTCAGCAATGATTTTACCCACGCGAGCGCAACCTCTGGTCCGTTCAATTCTCGTTCGAGTTTCACCGCGGCGTACGCGAAAGGTGCCATACAGGCTAATGACGAAGACGTGGCCAAAACGCGCACACTTCGGAGTACCTCTTCTCGTGGAACGAATGGAAATAGGCCATCTTCTCGTCTTTGATCGTCTTCAGAAGCGTTTTCGTTTCGAAAGAGACGAGCGATTGCGGCGTCTGGATTACCAATCAACGCGCCAAAGAGAGAGTGCAATCCGAAGAGAGCGAAACACTGCTCGATAAACTGCGTGTTTATGTCGGCAAGATTGCTATCGCAAAACATATTACACAAGCCCGCAGTAATCGATCCGAAATCTTCCTCATCATCGTTGTCGTCGTTATTAACGTCTTTTCGATAGCTTCGCATTTTTGCACTTTCCGCTCGAGACCATTCGCGAAGCGTGTTTTCGTCCACGGCTGCGTTCACGGCAGAATCAAACTCGGCTGCAAACTCAGCCGCTAAAGCGTCCTCGTCGATATCATCGTCGGAGGAGTCGTCGCCATCAGATTCTTTATTTCCAAGATCTACTTCTACTTCTTTTTTTACGCTCGGTTCTCGCGCTTTCACTTTCGAAGATTCTGGTGGCGAGGATTTTCCTTCTTCCTCTTCTTCTTCTTCTTCCTGAACACGTGTTTTCTCCCAAGAATCGTCGTTCGCGGTGGACCCATTTTTTTCATCCATCCACCAACTCTTAATCTCCCCGTCGTCGTTAACGCTATCCAATAAACGAGGTTTCTTGCTTTTCCAAAACTTCTCAAACTCGCGAAGAAGTCTCGAGTTATCTCCAATGTGCTTTTGCGGCATTCCAAACCCGCGAAATTCAAGATGCGCTTGAACTCTTCGGAACGCTTTCCTCGCCCTTCCCGATTTCGCTTCAAATTGTACGAGTTCCAAGAACATGTTCCCGATATCCCTGCTCAAAATTTGGCGACGGCAACTGCTCGATGTATTTCGCTGAGAGCTCAGTTTCCGGAATTCTTTTGTCAACGTTCGTAACGCGTCTTCGTACGCTTGCACGACATCTTCGCAATTGAACTCTGCGAACGACGTCGCGTGTTTCACAAACTCGACGTAGTCGTACCACAAAACGACCGACGTCGGTAACTTTCTCAGCGTTAAAACCCACCTCTCTTTCGTTTGGTCTTTCGATTCGCACTCTTGCGAACACTTCAACAGGCACGCGTGCAATCTCGCGTCGTTCGGATTCCACTCTAAAGCCCGCTCGCAAATGGCAATCGTTTTCTCCTTGATGCGTTCGCGTTCGGAACGTTTTTTACTCCTCGCCAAAAAGTTATCCTGGTGATTGATAAACGCAATCCATCTCTTCACGTTTCGCGGTTCTCTTCGGGTCAACGCGTTGTGTATTTTGGTCAACTCGCGAAGCTGTTCACTTTCGTTGGTGGTGCTTTTGAGAAGAACGTCTACGGACTCTAGCAAAGCTTTATCGTTGAGCTTATAGATGTCCTCGATCGTGCCTTTCGTTGCGCCAAACACCGTCTGCGTGAGCTTTTGTATCATCCTCCTTTTATCCTCATCATCGGTATTTCTATTCCCGTGCGAGATGTTGTAGTTAGTATTGACGTCGACGTAGTCATCGCGAAGCAATGGGATGAATATTTCCTCTTCTCCTCCCCCTCCTTCTTCTCCGTCTTTGCCGTTTTCCTTCTCCAACTTTTCCAGCGTCGTCGTCGTCGTCGTCGTCGTCGCTTTTGGTCCAAGCGCTTCACCTCCATTCCAATCCTCTTCCCGCTTAAACTTCACCTTTTCATTCGCCGCTGGCTTTCCAAACGCCAAATTCCCGCTATCCGGTCGCGTATCGGAGAAGAACGTCATCGCTCCTCCTTCAACGCCAAATGTTTTCCGGTCGTCCTCGCCAAAATTCCTCACGTACGATCGATCGTCGAACGCTCTCTCGTCTTTCGCCATATCTCGACCGTACTTCTCCTCCATCTCGGCTATTTTCTCCGCATCCGATTTGAGTTTCTTTCTCTTTTCTTTCTTCTTCTTTGACTTCTTCTTCTCTCTTTTCCTCTTTTTCTTCAACTGTTCTTCTTCTCCTTTTGACTCCTCCTCGAACTCACGGTCCTCGTCCGAAGAAGAAGACGAATCCTCCTCCGTCCCGGAAACAACCACGCGCGGTGATTCTGAATCGTCGTCCAAACGTTCTTTGTCTTCTTCTTCTTCCTTCTTCTTCTTCTTCTTGAACGAGGAAAACTTCTTCATCTCACTCGGTAACGTATGAACGAAATCGACGGCGAGTTATGCTTTCCTTTTAGACGACGAGCATTTGAACGAGCGCTGTGCAAAACGCCGCAGCGATGAAGCACAGACTCCCTCGCCACGCGTGCGCGCACAGCTTTTCAGAAGAAGACGTCGTCGCTCTTTTCGTCTCGCTCGTCTTCTCGCGCTTTCTCTCTCTCTCTCTCCTCTCTCTTTTTCTCCCGGTGTGTATTTAGGGTGTTGTAATGTAACCCTAAACTCTTGTGTGGGGGTGGTCGAATCCGCGGCAAAACATCATCAACGCGCTTTGTGGCAAATATCTCGGGGTTGCAGAGAGAGAAATGAGACCGATCGTGACGAAGAACAGCAGTTCTTCGACTGCTAAGAACACGAGCAGCAAAAATGTGTTGGGAAAACCAAACGCGCCGCCAGATGATGTCCTCTCATCGGGAGGAGGAAAGTCCGCCATCGCGGAGAAGTATAAAACGAATGCCACCACCACGGGGAGAAAATCAGTCTCGTTCGCGGAAACCGACGTGCTCTTAGGAGGAGGAGGAGCACACGAAACAGGGAGGGGATGGATATTCTCGAACAACGTGAGAACGGTGTACGCGATATCGTTGGCGTGCGCGGCTTTGTTCGCCATGCCGTTCGCATACATCGCCGGGTTCAACTCTGCCACCACCTCTTTGTTGTACAAATTCGGCATCTCTCCAGTACCGAGCGTTTCCGTGATTGGCGAATATTACCACGACGCGTTGTCGGGAATGTTCCCGGATGGGATCCCGCAATGGCCGTTGGATGTTAACTTAATGATCATAACCAGACACCAAAACAAAGACGATTACAGAGGTTTTCACGCGATTAAAGCGGTATTTCCGAGAGCCGAGCAGACGTGGGGGGTGGACCCGTTGACGTGGCCGAAATATATCGACGAGGCGGAGCACGCGGTGTCGAACATAAGGAGTATTAACGCGAGGAATTTTGCGGACTCGAATAAGTTAGCCATGAGTAAAGACCGATATTGGGACGAGAGAAGATCGCCAGAGAGTTTAGTTGGAGTGCCGTGGATTGACGCGATTGATTTAAGAGAGGAGGAAACCGGCGCTTTGACTCAGGAAAGGGTCGGATTGTCGCACCACATCGGGTGTTTGTTCGCACACATGAAGGCGTGGCAGAACATGAAAGATTTAGGAATGGACAAAGCGTGGATCATGGAATCCGACGGGTTGATGAAGATGCAAGAGTACTCGAATATCCCGCTCTGGGCGATGACCAGCGTCGCGCAAAACTTACCCGAAGACGCTGATTTCGTTTTGTTGCACAAAGGCATGGACAAATTCTGTGGTGTAGATGGGAGTTTGTGCGCCATGCACTCGACGTTCGAGGCGAAGAACTTGTTTGACCCCTCCGATCGCGAGATGTTAGCCTTCCGCCACTGGCCTATCGAAGGTTCCGAAGCTGGTTTGCAAACATACATCGTCAGCGAACGCTTCGTCGATAAAATGCAAGAATTCTTAGCGGCGCATGGAAGTGACATGATCGACGCGTATTTATACGGCAACTTGTGCCAAAACGAATATAAATCCCCGGAGGAAAGAGACAAGTTATGGGCGATGAATTACATGAGCCAACACGCGCAAAAAGCGCCGCACAGCTCCGCCGACGAAAGAGGTTTAAAAATCCTCAATTGTTACATAGTTACGCCGGCGTAATAGTTTCTTTCTTTCCCTTTTGAGAGAGAGAAAGAAAGAAAGAGAACGCGCGAGTCACAGAGAAAGAGAGAGCTCGCGCATCCTGTATTTATATAACATCCATCGATTTTACCGAAAATATCATCGTCAACCGCCGAACGACTGAGCGGCGCTTTCGCCAAAGCTCTCCTTTTTTTCTTCCCCTTTCTTGTCCTCTTCGTCATCGAAAACACCACACAAAATTTGGTTTCTTGCCCCCACAATAAAACACCAAACATGGGTGACAAGGTACGAATCTCTCTCTCTCTCTCTCTCTCTCTCTCTCTCTCTCTCTCTGATGATGTTGATGATGATGACGCGCGAAACGACGACGAGCGAAGTCTTCTCTTCCCGCTTTGTTTCTCTGTCTCTCTGTCTCTCTCTTTCTCTAAAGAACCGCTGCTGCTTTTGAGATGTTTTTACTTCTTTCTCCGTTGTGGAGATAAAGAAGGATGACGAGAAATCTCTCATCCTTTTGGGCGCTCATCAGGGGCACGCATACATCTCAACCGAACGCTCGCTGACGACGACGACACTCTTTCTCCTTTTTCTTTCTTTCTCTTTTCTTTTTACGACGATCAACGACAGGAGGATAAATCGCAAGAGTTGCGCGAAAAGCTCGTCAACTCTGACTCTGGTTCCAACTTATCGTCTTCAAGTGCTGGCGCAGGCATGGAAGATTGGGGCCGCAAATCGGTCGTCACGTTAGCGTTGACGGTTTTGACGTCATCGCAAGGTTTGTTAATCGCGGCGTCGAAGGCGAACGGGGTGAAGTACGATTACGCGGTGACGAGTGCGAATTGCACGGTAGAAACGACGAAGATGTTGATGTCTTTGTTGGCTTTGGTGAAGATTTGGAGAACGGTTGGCGTGAACGAGGACAACCGAATCAGCACGAGTTGGTCCGAGTTGTGGGTGTATCCGATTCCGGCGGCGTTGTATTTAGTGAAGAATCTGTTGCAGTATTACGTGTTTTTGTACGTGGACGCTCCGTCGTATCAGATTTTGAAGAACTTGAACATCATATCGACTGGGATTTTGTATAGAATCTTCTTGAAGAAGATCTTGAGCGGCGTGCAGTGGTCGGCGTTGATTTTGTTGGCTCTGGGGTGCACGATCGCGCAGTTGACGAGTGGTAGCGATCAGGTGTTGTCAACGCCGTTTATGGGTTTGATGATGGCGATTGTGATGGCTATTTTGTCCGGAGCGGCGGGGGTGTATACGGAGTTGATCATGAAGAAGCAACCGAAGAGAAACGTAAACGCGCAGAACGTGTATTTGTACTTGTTTGGGGTCATCTTTAACATGGTGGCGATCTTTTTGTACGATTACGACGCGGTGTTTGGACGGGGGTATTTTTACGGATACAATGCGATCGTGTGTACGATGATTTTAAATCATTCGTTGAGCGGTATCGCGGTGTCGTTGGTGATGAAGTACGCGGATAATATCGTCAAGGTGTATTCAACCTCGGTGGCGATGATTTTGACAACGCTAGTGTCTATTCCGTTATTTGGGTTTCAGTTGACGTTGCCGTTTGTGCTGGGGACGAGCGTGGTGTCGGTGGCGGTGTATTTGCACTACCAATCGAAAGATACGCCGCAACCGCCAGGGGCTTTGACAAAGTAAAGTAAAAATTCTTTTTCTTCTCTATATTACTCTTATACTCTCCGTTGGTTAAGTATCAAAACGAGAACGAACGAGATTGTTATTACTACTATATATATAAATCTAAATTACATTATAATCATCAAGGCGTTGATCATGTCTTCTTCTTCGTCGTCGTCGCCTTCTTCTTCTTCGTGCCCTTCTTTGACCTTTTCTTTTTATTCTTTTTCGATCGAAACGCCTTCTGAATCACCCTCGCCGCTCGCGCGCGATTCAATCCATCCGCAACGGCATCATTCCGTGCCTTCTCCTCTCCTTCCTCGCGATCGTTTTCCAATTTCACCTCCTCTAACTCTCTCTCCACTTCTTTCAGTGCTTTTTCAATCGCCTCTTCCGCTTTGTTTTTTGCTCTTCTTTCCTTTCTCGCTTCGCCAACCTCTCGATCGTAGGACGATATCGCCTGTTCCAACTCTTTCGCCGCTTTCTTCCGCGCCAGACGAGCGCGTCTCTCTTCTTTCTCCGCGCATTCTTTTTCCCTCAACTTCTCCTCCTCCGTCGACGACGATTCTCCTCCGCGCATTTCTCGAATAATACTCATCAACCGTTGCGTTTCCGCGACGAAGTTTGCCTCTCGCTTCCTCTCTTCTTCCTCCCGAAGTGTCTTCAGTTGACCTTTCTTCTTTTTCCCGAGAGCGACGGTGTGCTCGAACAACTGGCGCGCGGACAGGAGACGATTGGAGGCGCGCACAAACTCGCTCTCTTCTTCTTCTTTTTCTTCTTCCTCGTCGCTTATTTCGTCGGTGGAATCCGACATCGCGTCGCCATCATGAGTGGTGGTTTCCGTGTTTTGAAGACACATGTGTCTTTTTATGAAGTTAAAATTGTCCGGAATGGGGGTGATGTCTCGTATTTTAACAATTTCTATTTTTAGTAATACGTCGTCCGCGTGCGATGATGCGGTCGCCAATTGGTATCGTCCCGCCTTTTTTCCCCGTATTCCCACAACCACCAATCGACCGTCACCGCGGTGCACTTATCGTTGACACTCGCGGAGTATTTTTCGTTGAGTTTATCTCGTATGCGCTCGACGGCTTGTATCGTCGCGCATCGGATCTCGACTTCTAACTCGCACCCGATGACTAAATTCAGTTTTTTATCCACTCGTTTGTGTAAGTATTCGGAGTGGTAGTCTAAAATGTTGCTTTCTCTTAAAACGACCGGGACTCGGTAATCTGCAAACGTCGTCAGTTTGTCGATGTCCGTAAATTCGCCGGCGCCCGAATTTTTCAACGCGCCGTACACATCCGCTACAAAAATCTGAGCTCTCTTCAAGAACCAAATTTCGTTCGCAAAGAATTGTCCTTCTCTGCACTCCCCCGTGTGTCTGCTCATATCCGTAAACCCGACTGGAAAGGTTTGCACGACTAAATCTACTAACTTTGCCGCCGATTTCTTCGCCGCCTTGACGAGTTCAATCGCCTCGCCGCCGAAACTCCTCGCCAACCCTTCCCCAATCTCTCGCAACCGTTTCGCGCGCACCTCCTCGAACGGCAACTCGCGAGGCCATTCTAACATCTCTCTCAGCTTCTCCCCGGTCATTTTACCTAAATTCTCCGCGCTTAAAATCTCAATCCCGTCTCGCTCGACGGATTTTTTCAACCCTCCAGCGACGTGTTCGTATTCTAATCCAATCGGGTGCTCCTCCGTCACCGCATCGTGGTCCGGCCAAAAGCAGAAATTAATAGCATCCAACACCAACAAATACTGAATCGTATCTTTCTCCTCTTTCCCTATAAAATGCACAGAACTGTCGAACCGATTAAACCCGGTTTTCGAGGTCATTCCAGCGAACTGATGCCCGGGAACGGTGTGCACTAATTTCGCGATGGCGTCGTCGTTTATTTTCACGTGGTTGGATTTTTCCAGGACGATCATTTTCGTGCTCGATCGAACTCGGTCGCATAAGTTCGTCAATGCGTTCGCTTCCTCTTCTTCCGTCTTTGTCTTTGTTGGTGTTGTCATCTGTGTGTTTTTACTAATAGGGGAATTTTGTTATTCCAAACGCTTCGATTTCATTTCTAAAAAAAAAAATACGAGCGAAAAAAAAGTTTGACTATTTTTAGCGCAATAAACGGTGTCGTGTTCTTCTTCCCGCACTCCAACACCTCGAACGGCAAGAACAAGAACCCGCGTCGTAAACTAAGAAGGGCTACTCCTCGTATTACTACCGACAGAAGTTGAAGAAGAAGAGGAAGGATGACGACGACGGCGCAAAAAAACGCGAAAGCAGGAGGCGCGACGGGGAAAAACAGATCTAGTATGGTGGTGGTGCACTTGCGCGCGAGACCACCAAGGTGTAAAAAAGACGAGAGAGGCGAAGGGTGCGTGCTGGTGACGAGCGAAGGCCCGCGAGGGTCGGTTTTGGTGAAATGTCGCGATCGGAGGATGCCGTCGTCGGGAGGAGGAGGACGAGGACGACAACAAGAACAACAACAACAACAACAACAACACGCGTCGTTTCAATTCACGGGGAACGTTTTACGGGAAGCTACAAACGACGAAGTTTTTGAGGCGGTGGCGAAAGAGGCGGTGGAAGCTGCCACGGATGGGTTCAACGCGACGATATTGGCATACGGGCAAACTGGGAGTGGTAAGACGTATACCATGGGAAGCGGAGATGGGAGTTACGAGAATCGAGGGATCATACCGCGAGCGTTGACGATGGTATTTGAGAAATTGGCGGTGGGCCGAAGCGTCGTCGGCCGCGCGAAGGATAAGGTGTCGGTGAGTTTCGTTGAAATATATAACGAGAATCTCATTGATTTGTTGAGTTCGCACGAGGATCCAAAAAACGCGCCGGCGTGCGTGATTTCCGACGCCGGTCCTGATTCTGGCGTTTTCATCCGAGGCTTAACGACGAAAGAGGTATCTTCAGAAGACGAGGCATTGGCGTTGTGGTTTGAAGGCGACGCGCAAAGAGCGATTGGATCGCACGCTATGAACGACCGGTCGTCGAGGTCACACGCGGTGTTTACCTTAAATATCGAAACCGCGAGTTTTAAGAGCACCGAAACGTCTTCTTTGTCTTCGGCGACTTTGCATCGATCGAAGATACATCTGGTCGATCTTGCAGGTTCTGAAAGGTTGAGGAAAACGAAATCAACCGGTACTGTGATGCGTGAAGCTACGTTCATAAATAAATCTCTCTCGGTACTCGAGAGAGTGATTATTTCGTTGGGCGAACGCAACCAATCGAATCGCGTGGACCACGTGCCGTATCGTAGCTCGAAACTGACCCATTTGCTTCGCGACGCGCTCGGTGGGAATTGTAAAACAGTCATGATTGCGCACGTTTCCAGCGATTATCAACACGCGGAAGAAACGTTAACGACGTGTCAACTCGCAAAACGGATGATGCGCGTGGAAAATAACGCGAAATTAAACGAGTGCGTGGAAACGCCGAGTGAAAAACTGACGCGCTTGGAGCGAGAGATTAAAAAGTTGCGAGCGGAACTGAAGTTGTTAAAGAGTAACGCCGCGGCGAGTAAGAAGAACGGTAGCGTTGATAACGATGAGAAACATCAGCGACGAGAAGAAGAAGAAGAAGAAGACGAAACGAATACTGCGCAACCATCGGTGGTGCAAGAAGAAGAAGAAGAAGAAGAAGAAGAAGAAGTATGCTGCGCGACCGACGCGGTGAGTGAAGACGACGCTTCAATCTCATCGCTCGGATCGTACGAATCAGCGCGTTTAAACGATGAAGCGCGCGCGTATGATGAATTCAAACAAACAAACGGTCGCGAGAAAGTGAGAGAGTTATCAAACGGAAAGGCAGCTTCACGAGCGTGTAAACACCGCGTGAGAGCGCTTTCGGAACGAGTCAACGATATCAAACGCGAGATGGACGCCACTGAGAAAGAGTACGAACGGAGACGAAAAGAACGCTCAGAAGCGGGAACAAAAACCGGGACGTCGTCGTCTTACGGTAGCACACGAAGAGAAACAGGATCTCAAGAACGCGAAGAAAATGAAAATCCAGATGTCGTCGCGAATCTGGTTGTCGACGAAGTCTTAGCGGCTCTCAGGCACGACATCGAAACTCAAACAACTGGCGCAGAGAACGTAGCGGGC
>Ga0213862_10000447_pt1 | contig 17602 bp, 12 predicted proteins | sample PICome_7_FD_160092 | JGI IMG/M metagenome (GOLD analysis project Ga0213862, IMG submission 160092) | Coastal seawater microbial communities near Pivers Island, North Carolina, United States - PICO266 | ecosystem: Environmental > Aquatic > Marine > Coastal | place: USA: North Carolina... | reverse complement strand
TATAGATCCAACAACTTTAGAATTTACAGGAACATCTCTCCAGCCTAGTATATTAAGGTCTTGTTTTTTAATCTCATCTTCAAATATTTTAATACAGTGATTAGATTGATTTACTTTATTTGGTAGGAAAACCATACCAACCGCATATTCGTTTGAGTTAGGAAGTGTAAAGTCACATTCTTTAATAAAAAAATCATGAGGTATTTCTATAAGTATACCAGCTCCATCTCCAGTCCGACCATCAGAGCTAACTGCACCTCTATGCTCTAAACAAGTTAAAATATTAAGAGCTTGACTGATAATTGTATTGGTCTTTTCACCATTTAGACTACATATAAATCCAGCACCACAATTGTCGTGTTCAAATTCTGAGAGATATAATCCTTGGTCTTTTAATTTCATATCAGAATTACAAAAATATAATTATGAGTTTATCATAATTGATTTTATGCTGAAAACAAAATGAGTTATCATTCAAATTATCAATTTGATAAAAAACCTATTCTTAAAATGTAGATTTGATATATAAAATGAAGATATTTAAGAATATTATAGCAAGAATTAGTTATTTATTTCCCATTCACCTGATTGAAGAAATTTTTCTGCTTGTTTGAACTTCAAAGTCTTAACTTCTCCAGAAGTAGAATTTTTTATTTCAACTTTTTCATTCCTTCCAATCTTTGGTATTTCTCGAGTTACAGTCTCAACTTTTTGATTACTTGCTCCAGCACCAACTCTACGGGCTCGTTCAGCTAATTCGTCACTATTCAAGCTCTCTTGTTTTGTTGTTTGATAATCATTATTTTTTGAGCTTCCAGAAGATACATCTTTTATATTTCCTTGATTATCAGGAAGATTAGATTTGAATAAGAAAGAGAGTAATTCTTTGTTAAGTATATGAATCATTGACTTGAATAATTCATAAGCTTCAAATTTATATATCAACAGTGGATCTTTCTGTTCGTGAACAGCTAATTGAACAGATTGTTTTAGATCATCCATTTTTCTTAGATGATTTTTCCATTTTTCATCAATAATTGCAAGAGATATGTTTTTTTCAAAATCATCAATTAAATTTTCACCATTACTTTCATATGATTTTTTTAAATCAGTTACAATATTTATAATTTTTTTTCCATCAGTAAATGGCACTACAATTCTTTTAAAAGAGTTGCCTTTATTCTCATATACATTTTTTATTATTGGAAGAGCGAGTATTCTATTTAACTCTTTTTTATTTGTGTAAAAAGTATTTAATTCCTCATACAAACTTTGAATTAAATCATCTTCACTAGATTCTAGAAACTCATTTTCTGTAATTGGAGATGTCATTGAAAAAGTAGTAATTAACTCAAATTCAAAGTTTTTGTAATCGTTAGTTCCTTTATTCTGTATTACAATTTCTTCTATAGTATCAAACATGATATTTGTAATATCAATTTGAAGTCTATCTCCTTCCAATGCATTTTTTCTAAGTGTGTATATAATGTTTCTTTGAGAATTCATTACATCATCATATTCTAATAGTCTTTTTCTAATACCAAAGTTGTTTTCCTCCACTTTTTTTTGAGCCCTTTCAATTGACTTAGTAACCATAGGATGTTGAATATTTTCTCCATCTTTTAATCCCATTCTATCCATTATATTCGAAACTCTATCTTGTCCAAATAATCTCATTAAATTATCTTCAAAAGATACATAGAATTGAGAGCTACCTGGATCACCTTGTCTTCCAGAACGACCTCTAAGCTGTCTATCAACTCGTCTCGAGTCATGTCTCTCAGTTCCAATTATTGCAAGACCACCAGAGTTGATAACATCTTTACTTAGTTTAATATCGGTTCCTCTACCAGCCATGTTAGTTGCAATTGTAACTACTCCAGGGTTTCCTGCTTCTGTAACTATATCAGCTTCTTTTTTATGAAGCTTAGCATTAAGAACATTATGATTTATATTAACCCTATTTAACATTTTACTGAGTAACTCAGATATTTCAACAGAAGTAGTTCCAATTAAAACGGGCCTCTTATTGTTTCTAAGAGTTATTACATCTTCAATTATCGCATTATATTTTTCTCTTTTTGATTTGTATATCAAATCATCCTCATCTTTTCTGGCAATAGGTTTATTTGTAGGTATTTCAGTAACATCTAATTTATATATTTCCCAAAATTCTCCAGCTTCAGTTACTGCAGTCCCTGTCATTCCAGATAATTTTGTGTATAATCTAAAATAATTTTGAAGAGTTATTGTAGCAAAAGTTTGAGTAGCTGCCTCTATCTTTACATTCTCTTTTGCCTCTATAGCTTGATGAAGTCCATCAGAGTATCTTCTACCATCCATTATTCTTCCAGTTTGCTCATCAACTATCATAACTTTATTTTCTACTACTACATATTCAACATCTTTCTCAAATAAAGTAAATGCTTTCAATAATTGATTAATACTGTGAATTCTTTCACTTTTTATATCAAAATCATTAAACAATTCACTCTTTGCTTTAGCCTCTTCTTCGCTTGATAAACCTTTTTCTTCAATAGATTTTACTTCTGTGGCTATATTAGGCATTATAAAGAAATCTTTATCATCTAAGTCTTGAGATAAAGTTTCAATACCCTTATCGGTAAGTTCAATTTGATTATTCTTCTCATCGATAGTGAAATAGAGCTCCTCATCAATTTGATGCATCTCCCTATTATTGTCTTGCATATAGAAATTTTCAGTTTTTTGAAGTGTTTGTTTTACACCTTGTTCACTTAAAAATTTAATTAACGCTTTATTTTTCGGTAATCCTCTATATACCCTAAATAAGAGAAATCCTCCTTGGTCGTTATCTGAATCTTTAATTAAATTTTTAGCTTCAGATAATATATTAGATAAATATGTTTTTTGAAGTGTAACTAACCTTTGGATTTTTGGTTTTAGATTATCAAATTCATGACGATCACCATCTTTTGTTGGTCCTGATATTATCAATGGAGTTCTAGCATCATCTATTAAAACTGAATCAACCTCATCTATTATTGCATAATTATGTTTTCTTTGAACAATATCATCTAATGAGTGAGACATGTTGTCTCTTAAATAATCAAAGCCAAATTCATTATTCGTTCCATAGGTTATATCAGCATCATATGCTCTCTTTCTTTCAGGAGAGTTGGGCTTATGGAAGTCTATGCAATCAATTCTAAGACCATGAAACTCAAGAATTGGACCCATCCAAGCGCTATCCCTTTTTGCTAAATAATCATTAACAGTTACAAGGTGTACACCATCTCCAGTTAATGCATTTAAATAAATCGGTAGTGTAGAAACTAATGTTTTACCTTCTCCTGTTTGCATTTCACCAATTCTTCCCTGATGAAGAACAATTCCACCAATTAATTGCACATCATAGTGAATCATATCCCAGACAACATTTTTACCTGCAGCATCCCAATTATTCTTCCAAATGGATTTATCACTTTTAATATTTACATAAGATTTTTTAGATGCGATTTCTTTGTCAAAATCAGAAGTGGTTACCTCAATTTCTTCATTTTCAAAAAATCTTTTCGCGGTTTCCTTTACAACGGCAAAAGCTTGTGGTAATATGTCATTTAATATCTCCGCCTTTTTTGTAATTAGATTATTTTCAAGTATTTCAACTTCTTTAAATAGTATCTCTTTTTCAGTATTTGATGTTTCGTTTGAAATCTTTTTGTTTAAATCAAGAATTGATTTATTTATATCTGAAGTTTGTTCAGATATTATTCCTTTAAATTCAATTGTTTTATTTCTTAGCTGATCATTTGAAACTGCAGATAGTTTATCAAATTCAATATTAATATCATTAACTAATGGAGTAAGTTTTTTAAGATCTTTACCAGATTTATCCCCAAGAAATACCTTCAAAAGGGAGTTAACAATGGACATATTATATTTTTTTCAAATTTATTTAAAAATTACCAATAAATATTAATCTATTATAATTAATACTCGTCCTCGTTCCAAAGGTAATCATCTTCAGTTGGGAAATCTGGCCAAATCTCTTGAATTGATTCATACACATCTCCTTCATCTTCCAAAGATTGAAGATTTTCAACGACTTCAAGAGGTGCTCCGGTTCTAATCGAGAAGTCAATTAGTTCGTCTTTAGATGCCGGCCAGGGCGCATCACTTAAATAAGATGCTAGTTCTAATGTCCAATACATGAAACTTATTTTCTGCAAAAATATATTATAACTCTAAATAACCAAAGAATTTCTATTCTTTTACTTTAGAAAATGAAATTAATAGTAATAAAACAGATAATAATATGCTTATTCTAGCTATATAATCTCCATTATTACTATAAAAGGTTCTTTTGTCAATAGTGTAAGCTGATCCACTTAAAATTCCTTTTTCATCATACGGAAGAATATTGTCATATTCACCAAGTTCATTTATAATTGTAGAAACACCAGAATTTGCACTTCTAATAATATATCTTCTGTTCTCAATGGCTCTTAATCTTGCATAACTTAATAAATGTCTGTGACCTGGAGTATCCCTCCACCAAGCATCATTTGTAATAATTGAAATAAAATTAGCTCCTAAATCAACATAATTAGCAACATATTCTCCATCAATTGTTTCATAACAAACAATAGGAATAGTTCTTAGGTCTTTCTTAGAGTGATTAAATACTTTTCTTTCAGAATGATGTTGTGTACCCATAGAACGAATTGTCCCTCCTAGATCAATCATTACAGTACCTATAATAGGTTCAAGAAAAGACTTAAATGGCATATATTCACTTCCTACTACTAGTTTAGTCTTATGATTATACTCAAAACCTTTATTTGCAGAGATATTTATTGACGAATTAAAATAGTCAACCCAAATATTGTCTCTAACTAGATTAGCTGACTTTGTAGGTTTTTCTTTCTGATTTTGATACAACTTATAAAATTGTATTCCAGAAATTAAATTGGTGTTTTGAAATTGATTTAAATAATTATAAAGACTATCATGAAGTTTTGTATATCCAAAATAATCTAAATTTTCGCCATATCCTTCAGAGAAATATGTCTCTGGAGTAAAGACAAAATCATATTCATTAGCTCTTAATTCTTCATTAGTTAAATCCTTAAAAATTTTAAAATAATCAAGATTATTTTTAGACGTCCCATATTTTGATTCCCAAGGGTCAATTTTAGGTTGAGTAATTAAAACTTTAAATTCTTCTCCTTTATTTAAATTAGGTTTAACTAAAAGTGAAATAAAAATTGGAATGCTGATAAGAAGAATTCTTGGAATAATTCTAACATAAAATCGTCTTTTATCATTAAAACTCGAATATTTTCTTAATAAATTAAATAGTAAAAAGTTTGCGCATAATACCCAAAGACTTCCCCCAAATACTCCAGTATACTCGTACCACTGAATCCAATCAATTCTTTCAGAGAAAACATTTCCAAGATTTAACCATGGCCAAGAAAATTCCCAGTTTAAATGAAATTTTTCAAAGGCTATCCAAAAAGTTATAAGAAAAAGAGATCCAGCTTTATAATCCACTCTTCTTTTAACTCTACTATACAGCAAAAAGATTATTGAGTAAAAAGAGGAATTTACAACGTTAGCAAAAATTGCTCCTGGAATTGTAGTATAGACGATCCACCATGTAGTTGATATATTCCACGTTAGAAATGCCAAATAAGAATAAAAGAATAGTCTTAAATTCTTTTTTCCATAATTATCTTTACTTATAATATCTTCTGTATACAATAAAGGAATTAGACTAATAAAAATTAGAGGAGTAACTCCATTAACTGGCCATGAACTTCCCAATAAAATACCACTAATTAAAGAATATACGAGAAGTCTACTCATATTTAAAAGTTTAAAAGGTTTTACAATCTAATATTACAATTTTTTTATAAATTGAGAGTCATAACTATTATGATAAAAGCTTTCATACCTAATTTTCTTACTCTATTAAATTTAATTTGTGGATGCTTTTCAATTGCATTTGCTTTTCAATTCCAATTTGATGCAGTATTAATTTTGGTTTTGATGGGAGTTCTTCTTGATTTTCTTGATGGAGTGGCTGCCCGATTATTAAACGCAGAATCTAATTTTGGTAAACATTTAGATTCACTTTCGGATATTGTAACTAGTGGAGTTGTTCCAGGTATTGTAGTTTATCAATTATTTAAATTATCAGGCAATAGAGTTATTGATTATGATTTAAACTTGTATCTAAGTCCGATATTTAACTTAGATCTTATTTTTTCTATTTCTCCTATTGCATTTATAGCTTTCTTAATCACTTTAGGCTCGGCTGTTAGACTAGCTAAATTCAACACTATTGATTATACTGATGAGTTTGAAGGTCTTCCTACTCCTGCTAATGCTTTGTTTTTTGTTTCATTACCGATATTGATAGATCATACATATCTAATTGAATCTAAAGAGTATTTGCTTAATAATTATACTCTAATTGCACTTACAATATCTAGTGTGATTCTTATGAATGTTCCTTTTAGGCTCTTTTCATTAAGATTATCATTAAGAAAATATGATTATAACATTTTTAAGATCTTAACAATAATCTTATCAATTCCTTTAATTGTAATATTTGGACTTGGTGGATTCTCTTTAGTTATAATTTTGTACCTATTTCTTAACGTAATAAGAAATTTATGGTCCTTAATCTAAGAGTTAAATATTCTTCTTTTTGAATTCAAAATTCTTTCCAAGGTAAACTTTTCTAACCATTTCGTCACGCGCTAGTTCTTCTGGAATCCCTTCTTTTAAAATTTTACCTTCAAACATAAGGTATGTTCTGTCTGTAATAGCAAGTGTTTCTTGAACATTGTGATCGGTAATAAGTATTCCGATATTTTTCTTTTTTAATACAGAAATTATAGATTGAATATCTTCAACTGCTATTGGGTCTACTCCAGCAAATGGCTCATCTAATAATAAAAACTTGGGATCATTAGCTAGTGCCCTTGCTATCTCCGTTCTTCTTCTTTCACCTCCAGAAAGTAAATCACCTCTATTCTTTCGAATTTTAATAAGGCCAAATTCTTCCATCAATTGTTCTGCTTTCTCTTTTTGCTGATTTTTTGTTAAAGTTGAAAATTCTAGAATACCTAAAATGTTATCTTCAACACTAAGTTTTCTAAATACAGACTCTTCTTGAGCAAGATATCCAATACCTTTTTGAGCTCTTTGATACATTGGAAAATCTGAAATGACTTCTTGGTCAAGACAAATATTTCCCTCTTCTGGTTTTATTATTCCAACTATCATATAAAAAGATGTAGTTTTACCAGCTCCGTTTGGACCAAGTAATCCTACAATCTCACCTTGATTTACCTCAACAGAAATGCCATTTACAACCTTTCTGCCTCGGTATGATTTTGAAATATCTTGAGCTTTTAGAATCATTTAGCAAATATTATACATTTAATTTTTTATATCCAATTTTAGAAATTATAATACTTATCTCATATAGAACTAAAATGGGTATACTTACTATAATTTGACTTGCAATATCTGGTGGAGTTATTATGGCTGATAGACTTAATACAATTACTAATGCAAACTTTCTATTTCTTTTAAGAAAATCAGGTGTTACAAGTCCTACCTTAGTTAAATAGTGAATTATTATTGGTAATTCAAAGATTAGACCAGAAGCTAATACTGATGCTCTTAATAAGCCAATATAACTGTTTAGATCAAAATCATTGAACACCTCTGAACTAATTGTGTAGTTACCTAGAAAATTAATAGATAGTGGTGTGACAATATAGTATCCAAACAATACTCCGATAAAGAATAATGTTGATGATATAAATATAAAGCCTCTAGCTCCATCTTTTTCTTTTTTATACAATCCTGGACTTATAAATTTCCAAAATTCATAAATCACATAAGGAAATGCTAAAATAAAACCTGCTAAAATTGATGTCCATAAATGTGCTGAAAATTGACCTGAGACAGTTCTACTTTGAACTCTAAATGGAAGTTCTTCAAAGCAAAAAGCATTACCTCCAATAGATTGTGAAATTGAACAAAATACTTGATAACTTATAAAATCTCCTTTTTTTGGACCAAAAATAATTTGATCGAAAATTATGTCTTTTGCTAAAAACGCAACTATAGCAATAAGTAAAACAGATATAGTTGATCTTATTATGTGCCATCTTAACTCTTCAAGATGATCAAGAAAAGACATATCATTGGATCTACTCATAGCTAATACCCTGTTTGATTATGTCTAAAATATGAACTATACCAATGTATTTATCATTATCATTTAAAATTAAAACCTGACTTATACTATTTTCCTTCATATGCTTTAGAGCATCTATAGCTAAAGTATTTTCATTCATAATTTTAGGATTTTGATTCATAAAGTCTTTAGAACAAATATTTTCTATGTTTTGTTTTTTTTCTATTACCCTTCTTATGTCTCCATCAGTTATTATTCCAACGATTCTATCTCCATCTAAAACTGCTGTTGCTCCATACATGTTTGAGGAAATTTCATCAATTATTTTTAGGAATGAAGAGGAATTTTTAACAATGGGTTTTCTATCATTATCAATTAAGTTTTTAAGTGTTAGACTAAGCTGTTTCCCTAGACTTCCTGAAGGATGGTATTTACTAAAATCATTTGGAGTAAAACCTTTTATCTTCTGAAGTGTCATTGCTATAGCATCTCCAATGGCAAGGTGACAAGTTGAACTAGTTGTGGGAGCAAGATTATTGTGGCAAGCTTCTCTATCAATTTTTGTATGTATGAACATTTTTGATAAGTTATCAAGTGAAGAATTCTTTATACACGAGATGCCAATTAATAATATTTTATTTTTATTTAGATGATTAGATAATGAAATAATTTCATCTGACTCTCCACTTTTTGAAATACAAATAACTATATCTTCTTTTCCTATAACCCCCATATCTCCATGAAGTGCATCTCCAAGATGTAAAAAAATTGATTTTGATCCCGTCGAATTTAAAGTAGCAGAAATTTTCATTCCTATGATAGCACTCTTACCCATTCCTGTAAGAACAATTTTGCCTTGACATTCTTTAAGTTTATCAATGATATCACAAAAATTTGAGTCTATAATGTCTGAGAGATCTAAAATAGACTTAGACTCTAACTGAAGAGTATCTAGGGCAATTTTTTTTATTATCTGTTGATTAGTCAAAACGGGAAATTTATTTTAAATTGTATATACTGCAAATTTAAACAATTTGAAAAAACCATAATTTGAAAAGTTTAAAAGACAAATTAAAGGAAAACTTTGGTTTTTCGTCATTTAAAAATCTTCAAGAGCCAATAATTAAAAATCTTCTTGATGGAAACAATTCTTTTGTTATAATGCCAACAGGTGGAGGTAAATCACTCTGCTACCAGTTACCAGCTATAATTTTAGATGGAACATCAATTGTAATTTCACCTTTAATTGCATTAATGAAAAATCAGGTTGACCTTATTAGGTCAAATAATACAGACCCTTCTGTCGCTCATGTTTTAAATTCTACACTTAATAAAGAGCAAATAGAAAATGTTAAGCAAGATGTAAGCGAGGGAAAAACTAAATTATTATTTGTAGCTCCAGAAACACTATCTAAAAATGATACTATTGAGTTTTTAAAAAAAGTTCACATATCATTTTTAGCTATAGATGAAGCCCATTGTATATCTGAATGGGGACATGATTTTAGACCCGAGTATCGAAAAATAAGAGATGTAATAGATTCTATTAATCCTAAAATTAAAGTAATAGCTTTAACTGCTACAGCAACTCCAAAGGTTCAAGATGATATTATTAAAAATTTAAAAATAAGTGATTCAAAACTCTTTAAATCCTCTTTTAATCGTCCAAATCTATATTACGAAGTACGTCCTAAAAATGATGAAACAGAAGTAGATTTAATAAAATTCATAAAATCTAATCAAGGAGAGTCAGGCATAATTTACTGCCTATCAAGAAAAAATGTAGAAGATTTATCTCAACTACTTAATATGAATGGAGTAAAAAGTTTACCTTATCATGCAGGTTTGGACAAAAATGTTAGAGAAGAAAATCAGGATAGATTTTTAAAAGATGATTGTGATGTTATTGTGGCAACAATTGCATTTGGAATGGGAATTGATAAACCTGATGTTAGATATGTAGTTCATCATAATGTTCCAAAAAGTATTGAGGGTTATTATCAAGAAACAGGAAGGGCTGGTAGAGATGGTGGTAAAGGACATTGCTTAATGTATTATTCTTATCAAGATGTTGAAAAACTAGAAAAGTTACTGTCAAAGAAAAAATCATCAGAGAGAAACATTGGAATTATGTTATTAAAAGAAGTCTCAAACTTTGCTGAATCATCAATATCTAGAAGAAAATATTTGCTTAGTTATTTTGGTGAGAAATATGATCCAACTGTCTATAATGATAATGAAATGGATGACAATTCAAGATATCCAAAAGATAAGATTAATGTGAAGGATCAAATGATAATATTGATTAAAAATCATTTTTCAGGTAATAAAAAAGTCTTTCTAAGAGATGTTGTGAAAAAATTACCATTATCAATTGAAGATAAAATTGATGAAAGATTTTGGAAAACTCTACTAACATATTCTATTGTAGAAGGAATACTTGAAAAAGACATAAATGATTTAGGGTCAGTAAAGATTTCTAAACTAGGTAAAGAATACATTTCAAACCCTACAGACTTTTTTATTTCAAGAGATAATGATTTTAGTAAATCTCAAAAGAGAAAACCAGGACTAGCTAAGGTTTCAATAGTAGATATTGAGCTCATGAAAAAGTTAATTATACTCAGAAAGGATATAGCTAAAAAGAAATCTCTGCCACCATATGCAATACTTCAAGAGTTTTCTCTTGAGGATATGACTTATAAATATCCAACGTCATTAGATGAATTTAAAAACATAAATGGAGTAGGCGAGGGTAAGGTTGTGAAATTTGGTCATCAATTTATAAAACTTATTAAAGAATATATTGAGGAAAATGATATAGTTAAATCTGATGAGGTAGTTTTAAGAACCTCAGGATCTAAGTCTTCCAAAAAGTTATCGCTTATTCAAAATGTAGATAAAAAAATTCCTCTAGATGAGATAAGTGAATCAAGAGGTATTGAATTTAATGTTTTGTTACTAGAATTAGAAAGTATTGTCTTTTCTGGAACTAAGTTAGATATAGATTATTATGTTGACGATATTCTGGATGAAGATCAACAAGAAGAATTACATGAGTATTTCCTAGAAAGTGAAAGTGAGGATATATCAATTGCACTTCAAGAATTAGATGGAGAGTATGATGAGGAAGAGCTTAGAATTTATAGAATCAAATTCCTCAATGACGTATCTAATTAACTACATTATATTCGAGTGAAACAACATATTTAGAAGAATTCTATTAGTACCAAACCAAAAAGCTCTAAAATTTGTATTATCAGTCATTAATAAAATTTTCCCTTTACCACTTCTGATAACTTTGAATGGTGCAGATTTCTTTAGTAGGGTCAAATTCTCTTCAGAAACGTAACCACTCATCAATGGATTAGAAGAGTAAACTATAGGATTATTAAAGCTCTGATTACTTTTAGTCATATAAACATTAGAGTTTCTAAATAATGGTAAAGAATTTGTTTCAATTCCATAATTAATTGGGTGACTCTTGTCAATTATTGAATTAAAAATTGCCCCACCTGTTTGTTGTGCTCCATAAAAGTTTTGTCTCTCAGAAAAAGCAACATTAGATGCTATTATTTCATTTGTGAGAAATTCTATTTCAGAAATATTATTAGAAACCCATTTTACAGAATTCCTGTATGCAATTAAATTACCTCCATTATTAATATAATTTTTAATTTTATCAACATTGACGCTAACTCCACCCGCCTGGTATTGAGAATTTGCACTGTAATCTGGAAGAATAATATGAGAATATCTGCTTAAGTCAATATAGTTGAGGTCTCCAATATCTAATTTTGAAATTGGAATCTCGTATCTAGTGTCTAATAAGTGCCATATTTCTCCTGCATCATAACTCCTTACACCTTCACCTACAATAAGTCCAATCTTAGGCTCCTTAACTATCTTAAAGTAATCTGATCCTAAATCTATACCTTCTGTTGAACCAGTTGACTGTGATCTAATATTTATACCAGTCTCAGAGGAGACATCAACTAATAAATTAAATATTTCATCAGAATTTAGGGATTGATTTTGAACAGAAACTAAATATGTGCCAAAGTCAAATTCTTCTCCATTAACAGCAAATTTTCTAGTGGCAGTCTTTACTCTTAATCCATTTTTTATCAGTTTATAGACAGCAGCTTGAGCATAATAATCATGTGGCTCAAATATATATGCATAATCTGATTTGTTATCAACACTTCCTTTTACTCTTTTTAAATTTTCTATTTCGTTAGATTTTATTCCAAGTTTACCAGCCTTATTTAATCTGTTTGTTTTATCATAGTTTACATTAAAAGCTAATGGAAAGGTCCATGCTGATACATCATAAAAAAGACTATCCTTAAAGGTTGTTTGAGTGTCAAACATAGCTCTTATCAAAGTTCTTTTAGGTTGATTAAGAGGGACTATATAACTATTATCTTTTGAGTATTTTGTGCCGTTAACCACAACATCTTGTGATAGAATATTAAATTTTATTTTGTGACTATTTAAAACTTCTGCAAGGTGATGTACAGTAGATTTATCTTTCTGCTTGCCAAAAATAATACTTTCATGCTTATTAGCAGGATCTATCTGATCATCATAAAAACCTTTCATATAGTCAAGTAATTTGACTCTCATGTTTTGAGCAGCCTTTAGAGTTGAAAAAGCTGCAGTTAGTTGATTTCTAATTGTAAAAGGGAAAGTTAGTATTCCATTAACACTTTCCTGGATGTGTCCTCTTGAACTTCCTTGTTCAAATAATATTCCAATACTTCCATTTGCATCTGGGTAAGTAGATGCTTTTCCAAAGAAAAAATCATCATAATCTTCTTCTGAATAATAAAGAGATCCAATTTTATTTAAAGCATCCTCATGGTAAGTTCCAATCTCTTTTGTAAGAGCTTGATTTAAATCTGAGATTAAAGGATTCTTTCTTTCTGGAACACCAGGTTGAAAAAAGAATGATGAATTTGTCCCCATCTCATGATGATCAGTAAGAATGTTAGGCATCCATTTTGTATATGTTTCAATTTTCGCATTAGTTTCAGGTAATTGATTTGGAAGCATATCTCTATTCAAATCAAACCAATAATGATTTGTTCTCCCTCTTGGCCAGTATTGATTGTATTCTCTATCACTAGGGTCAGGATTTAAGCTTTGATTTTTATTCATATTAGCCCATTGTGAAAATCTTTGAAGACCATCTGGATTGAAACTAGGGTCTAATAAAATTACAGTCTTATCAAGAAGTTCTTTTGTCTCTTCAGAATCACTTGCAAGAAGATGATACATTAATAGTAAACTAGCATTTGACCCACTTGGTTCATCTCCATGAACAGAAAATCCTTGATAAACTACAATTGGCATATTTGAGGTATCAATATCAATATTTTTAGAATCTGACAGTCTAAGATGTTGTTGTCTAATTTCTTCAAGATTAGAGTGGTTAGATTCGCTTGTTATAATCATTAACCATGATGTTCTATTTTCATATGTTTTACCCCTTTCAACTAATTTAACTCTCTTAGAAGATTTAGAAAGCTCTTGAACGTAATGACTTAGTTTGTCATGACTTACATGAAATTCTCCTACTTGATGACCAATCACACTTTCAGGTGTTGGTATTGAAGAATTGTATTGACTCATGTCATTTAGATAGTAATCCAATTGTACTTGAGCATTTAAACAGAATATAGGAGCTAGAATAAAAAATAGTTTTTTCATAGTAATGAATTAATTTAATATTTATTGATCATCATCTTCAAAGTCAACATCTGCAAAGTCTTTTTCTTCCTCAATATTTTCTTCTTTTACAGTTTCTTCTTCTTGATTTTGAGGTTCAGAACTTTCTTTCTTTTCTTTCTTTGATTCAAAATCTTTATCGTGTTTTTCACTGATTACTTCAGTTCCCTTATTTTCAATAATATAGTCACAAGTTTCTTTTAAAGAAGAATTAAATTCAGCAAAGTCTTCTTTATACAAGTATATTTTGTGCTTTTTGTAGTAAAAAGTCCCATCTTCATTAGTAAATTTTTTGCTTTCAGTAATTGTCAGGTAATAATCTCCAGCTTTTGTTTCTCTTACATCAAAAAAATAAGTTCTTCTTCCAGCTCTTAATGCTTTAGAAAATATTTCTTCAGCATTGTAATCATTTTGATTTTCCATAATTTATATTTTAATCAAATATAATCAAATCTACTTATTAACCTCGCTGTTTTGTTTTGTGTTGAGCTCTTTATAAAAACCTTCTTTAGAAATTAATTCATTGTGAGTTCCATTCTGAACTATCTTACCATTTTCTAAAACAATTATCTTATCTGCATGTCTAACACATGAAACTCTATGACTAACAATTAATAATGTTTTATCATTAAAATTATTCTTTAAATTGGTAATAATTCTATCTTCTGTATCAGAATCTAAAGAAGAAAAACAGTCATCAAATAAATATATATCAGAATCTTTAATAAAAGATCTTGCTATTGAAAGTCTTTGAACTTGACCTCCGGATAAAGTGACTCCTCTTTCCCCTAGAATTGTATCATATCCTTTATCAAATTTTAATATTTCAGAATCTATTTCAGATAAAACTGCAGCTTTTTTAACTTTATCTATAGTGGCTTTTGGATTTCCAAACTGGATATTTCTTTGAATACTTTCTGAAAACAAAAAGTTATTTTGAGGAACATAACTTATGATTTTTCTTAATTCACTCAGTTTTAAAGATTTTAGGTTCTTATCTCCAATAAAAATATCTCCACTAGATGGATCGTAAATTCGACAAATTAAATCTAAAATTGAAGTTTTTCCTGAACCAACTTTTCCAATAATTCCAATAGTTTTTCCTTCTTCAATCTTCAAATCAAAAGAATTAAAAATTTCAATTCCAGTTTGATCATATTTAAATGATACATTTTTAAAAACAATACTTTTAGTATCTTTTTTAGAAATAGTTAAATCTCCATTTTTTAATTTTGTATTTGAATCAAGGAATTCATTTATCCTTTTTTGAGATGCTTCAGCTTGTTTTACAATTGATGTTACCCAGCCTACAAGAGTTACCGGCCATGTTAACATATTAACATATATTATAAATTCAGCGATTACCCCAATTTCAATATTACCGTCAATAAATTCTTTACCACCAATATATATTACGATTAAATTACTTAATCCAATTAGGAATAAAATAATTGGAAAAAACCAAGCCTGAATTTTTGCAAGACTCAAATTATTTTTAAAACTTTCAAATGCATATTTATCAAATTTGCCAAATATAAGATCTTGTATGTTAAATGATTTTAAAACTGATATTCCACTAAAACTTTCTTGTGAATATGTAGATAAGTCAGACAAACTCTCCTGCACCTTAGTACTCTTCTTATTAATTAAATCACTTATTTTATATATAAAAATCGATAATATCGGTAAAGGAATTAAACTGTAAATTGTGAGTTTAGGAGCTACGCTAAACATATATGATATAATTACTATAAATAAAACTATAGCATTAGTACCATACATCAAAACAGGACCATAGTACATTCTAACTTTACTAACATCCTCACTAATTCTATTCATAAGGTCACCAGTTCTATTTTTTTTATAAAAAACTTGATCTAGTGATTGGTAATGAGAGAAAATTTCATTCTTAACATCAAACTCTATATATCTTGAAACATTTATAATTGTTTGTCTCATTAAAAAAGTAAAAAATCCAGAGATCAAAGATGCACCAACTATAAATATAATATTCAGTAAAAGAATTTCTTTTAATTCATCAGGAGAAACTGACTCAAGATTTAAATAATTTTCAATTGTAGTCATTGAATCACCAACAAGTCTAGGTGTTACCAATGAGAAAACTCTCGATGCAACTGTAATGACTAATCCTAGTAAAAGTTTTCCTTTGTATTTAAGTAAGAATTTATTTAGTCTCTTTAATTCTTTCATAGGCTAAACAAATATAAACTTTATAACTTCTAATTTATTTTAATTATATGTTATAATTGACTAATTTTGGCGAAGTTCTTTACAGATGTTAAACAGAAGACATATTCGTACTATAGTTATTCAATCAATATATTCAAACTCAGTTGAATTAATAGATCATAGCACACTAAAAACTCATATTACTAATAGTTCATCAACAACACTCGATCTTTTATATTGTATGATTGATTTCATTAAAGAAATCAATTTGTATTTTAATAATATTGAATCAAAAAAATTCTCTTGTTCATTTGTAAGTCAAAATCCTTATTTCTTTTTTTTCAATAAACTAAATCAAAAAAACTTTAAACGTAAACAACTAATCAATTGGGATTTAAACCTAAACTACATAATTGATTTACAATTAGATTTTATTGAACTTAATAATAAGTATACTGAGTTAAACAAAGATGACATAGAAAGTAAATTAGAATTTTTTATAGAAAGTTACTCTGATATTATTGCCGAATCTAACCTTCTTTATGAATTTTTAGAGGATCAAAATTTAAACTGGATTAACGATTTTCCTTATATAAACTCTTTTATTTTAAAAAATATAGAAAAAATTGATTTGCAAAATCCTAAGTCTTTCCATTTGCCATCTCTTTATGATTATCAAGATGAAATTGAATTTGGTCAAGATCTATTTAATAACATACTTTCAAATAACGAAGATTTAAAAAATCACTTGATTGGAAGAACACCTAACTGGGATTCTCAAAGGATTGCTAAGATTGATTATGCAATCTTGATCACTTCTATAGCTGAGCTTCTGTATTTCCCCACTATTCCAACAAAAGTTACTATAAATGAGTATATAGAAATTGCTAAAGAATTCTCTTCGCCCAGCTCTGGGAAATTTATAAATGGCGTATTGGATAATCTAATAAAAGATTTAACTGACAAAGGTTTAATAGTTAAAACAGGCCGAGGGCTTATTTCGTAAAATTTAGTAATTTTGAATAAAATAAATTATGAAATTCAATAGATATGTTTGTGTAGTTTTAGCCTCATCTCTTTTTTTATTTGCATGTAATGAAACTGCTGCAAGTAAAATTAAAGCTGATAATCAGTCAAGTTCTCAAGCTCAACCAAGTTATGCTGAAATAACTTTTGATAATATATTCCATGATTTTGGAAACATAAAGGAAGGTGAAATTGCAAAAACTATTTTTAAATTTACAAACACTGGAAAAAATGATTTATATATTGTTGATGCAGTTGGGAGTTGTGGTTGTACAGTCCCAAAGTATCCAAAAAATATTGCTATAAAACCAGGAGGTAATGGAGAAATAGAAGTTAACTTTGATTCTAATGGAAGGCCTAATTTACAGCAAAAAATGATTAAAGTTTCTGCTAATACTCCAGATGGAGGACAGTTATTAAGAATACAAGCTTTTGTTGAACCTAAAA
>Ga0213862_10000446_pt1 | contig 17609 bp, 14 predicted proteins | sample PICome_7_FD_160092 | JGI IMG/M metagenome (GOLD analysis project Ga0213862, IMG submission 160092) | Coastal seawater microbial communities near Pivers Island, North Carolina, United States - PICO266 | ecosystem: Environmental > Aquatic > Marine > Coastal | place: USA: North Carolina... | reverse complement strand
CTTTGCATCTAGAGCGCCGACGACCGTGCTCGCATATTTCAGACCCACCGCACTCCTTGCACTGATAGCGTGTACGACCGTGCTCGCATATTTGTGACCCACCGCACTCCTTGCATCTAGAGCGCTGACGACCGTGCGGACAAGCACCGCACACCTTGCACTTAGAGCGGTACTTCACCCCGTGCTCGCATGGCCCCTTTGTGGGAGGGCCTCTCTTCCGCTTCGTGCCCTTCGTCGTCAACTCTTCTCTCTGCTTCTCGTCAACATCGGCACCGTCGATATCCGGAACTGGGATCCTCACCTTCGGACGCCACACCGTCGTCATCCTTCCTTCGCGCGCCCCACAAAGTGCCGTCGATCAGAAAACGGGATCATTTTTTTGCGAGAGCCCACTGTTTTTGGCGGGTTCCTAACGGGGCTCTTCATTCGCACGAGCCGCCGGGTGTGTCTTGGCCCGGGGTGTGAGAGGCGAGTGCGTCCGCGCCGGGTTGACGTGTAGGTCCCCGGCGATGATGTCGCGCGCCGCCGCGATCGCGTTGGCCGCGTTGTGCATCCTCGCCCCAGGTGCGCCCCCGTCAAAACCTACCGCCCCTTTGTCACCGCAGTTTTGAACAATCGATCGCTCGAGGGGATCGCCTCGCTTCGACGCGGTAGTCCACCCATCGACCTAAACGTCCCGCCCATCATCGACATCCACCCTGACCACTTCACGATATCCCCATCACCACCCTCCACCGCCACAGACGGCGCGGGCGTCGACGCCGCCGCCGGGGACGTGACTCACCTCGACGTCAACACCACGATAACCCGACCAAACTTCTCCGTCGTCGGCCGCGTCTTCGTCCACGGCCCCTCCGGCAACGTCGCGGTCGGCGACATCTCGTCGTACAACGACACCTCAGGGGCACCCGCGCAGAAGCTCGAGGTGGACGGCTCAGCGATGGTCCGCGGCGACGTCGTCTTCGACAACAGCAACGGCGAATCATCCATCGTCGTTCTCGACGCAAACGCAGACGCCCTCACCGTGAAAGACGCGGGCGCCTCGCCAATCACCTACTGGAAAATAAACAGCGCGACGTCGCGGTTGGAGACGCACGCGCCGCTTCATATCCTCGACACTCGCATCGAGGCGTTAGATAACAGCACCACCGGTCTGCAGTTCACCGCCGAGGCGGGTAATCCGCTAATCACGCTGGACACCTCAGATTCGGCTGAGAACGTCAAGGTGGCGTACCCGCTGAACGCGCTAGATACCACGGACAGCTGCGACACGAGCGTGGACGGGACGTGCGGTCTATTGGCGTCGGTGGTGGCCACCGGCGGGCTCACGGTGGGGAAGAAAACATTCATGACTGGTACGTTATCATATCGAGCCCGTGAACTAACATTCTGGAAAGTGTTTTTTTTTGTTCTTCGCCCGCGTCGCCGTCGTCGTCTGGCGATGGTGGAAGCCGATGAAGGCCCATAACTTAATCAGCTACTAGAACTGAATTCCTTTGAGGTCAACTGTTCGATTACACGGAGGCTTCCACCGCTGGACGACGACGACGACGAAGACAAAGACACCCGGCGGCCCTCCCTCGTTTCCTTTTCCCGTCGAGAGCTCACGTTTTCCCCCCGCGTAATTAATTAACCTATTCGCAGGCACGGTGAGGGTGGCGGACACGACGGACGCCTCGGTGACGAATAACGAGACGGACGTGGACGGCTCGGTCCGCCTCGCGGGCGGCCTCGCGGTGGAGAAATCCGCCGCGATCCAGGCCAAGCTCAGCGTATTATCGACAACCGACGGCGACGCTTCGGGTATCGGCGCGGCTCTGTACGTCAAGGGTGGGTACCACGTGGGCGGTGACACGTACGTGGGCGGGGACTCCATGATCGAGCTCGGGGGTAAGAACGTCAAGGTTTCCAAGAGCGTGACCGTCACGGACTCGGACACCGCGCCAGTCACGGTGGCCACGCTCAGGCTGAAACCCGGCACGTCGGCTGCGCTGTCCTTACGACTGTCCTGCGAGTGGACCGGCGGTGCCCCCGCGAGCGTGTTCGCGGAGTTCAACGTGCACCACAACAGCGGCGCCGCGCCGGAGCCTAGCGCGGCTGTGACCCCCCGGCGTCTCGGCTTGGTTCGCGCGACGCAGAGCGTGGGGTCGGCGGCTGATGACGGGTACTTTGAGTTTGTGGTGGAGCCCGACGACTCGGGCGGCGCGGGCGTCGAGAAGGACTTTGTGGTCAAGGTGTACACCGCGGATGCGGGGAGTGGGAACGCGCCGACGTCCGCGACGGCTGTGGTGGTCGCGCGCGCCGAGGGAGACTTCGAGTCGCTCACCTGACTGTATAACCATAGAGTACTGTAATTTTATCAACGACGACGTAGCGTCTAAAGGAGTCTATTTGTCAGCCTCGGCGTCCGGCTCTTCGGGAACGTTGATCCCCCGGTACGTGTCCTGGTACCGCACGTCGCTATCCGGGATGAAGTGCACCCGGCGCCTGTAGTCCGTCTTGTTGCTGTACTCCGCGGTGCCCGAGCTATTTCGGCTCGGCGGCAGCTCGAGCGCGAAGGCCCCCAACGCGGTTTTTCTAAAGTCGTTCAAGATCCGAGTCCCCGCGCGCTCCAAGTCGTCGTCCTTCGCCTTGGCCGCGAGGTAGTGCACCACGTCCTCGCCGGTCATGTCGTCGATGTCGTCACCCGGGCCGAACTTGTACCGTTTCTCCACGACGGCCTTCAAACCCCCTTTCTTATGCCGCCACCGCTCGTGCGCCTTCATCTCCTCAATCAACCGAGCCGCCACGCTGGACGCGAGGTAGGAAGCCTCGCCGATGTCGTTCGCCATCGCCAGGCGGTTCGCCGCGGTCTGGTCCGCGAGGCGACCGGGGAGGACGCCGGGTGAATCGAGCAAATCGAGGTCGCCCCCCACGCGGACCCATCGTAACTGACGAGTCACGCCGGGCCTGGGCGCCGACGCGCACGCCTTGCTGTTAGTCAGCCGGTTGATCAACGCGCTCTTACCGACGTTCGGGTAGCCGATGACGGCGGTGCGCACGGGCCGTGGGAGGAGGCCTTTGGCGACGCGTTTCTCGTTGACCTCGTTCGCGACTGACGTGGCGACTTCCATCACTCGTTTGACGCCCTTGCCCGTCTTGGCGTCTGTGAGCACCACGTGCGTCTCGCCGTTCTTCTTGAACCACGATACCCACCGGCTGCGTTCGGCGTCGGTGACCATGTCCGCGCGGTTCAGCACCAAAACCCGGAGTTTGTTGCCGATCCAGTCGGGTATGTCCGGGTGGGTGGTGGCCAGGGGAATGCGAATGTCGCGAACCTCCACCACGGCGTCCACCGCCTTGAGCTGCTCGCGGAGGAGCCGCTCGGCGCGCGCGATGTGTCCGGGGTACCACTGCACCAATCGAACCTGTCGTGATGATGTCGAGATGGATGGGACGAGAGCGCGTCAGATTCGGATGCTTCGCGCGCATGGAACGTCGGCGAAGTCGCGTTCGTCATGACGTCGGGCGGCGGCGGCGGAACTTTTGGGAAAAAGCGATTTATTGAATTTGGGAATGCGCGTCGACGCTTGAAGGGGCTTCCGCGGGGCGCACCTGCTGGGCGAGTCGTGAACCCCTGTTGAGCTCGCCGTCCGTCATGGCGAGGAACTCGTCGTCGGTTTCCGCGTCGGACTGCTTGAGCGCAGCCTGCGCCGGCCTGAACCCCCGTCCGTGCTGGCGCGTGGGCACCACCACCGCCGCGTGCCGGGTGGATGGCGCCGAACCGACGGCCGCGCGCCTGAGCGCGCGCGCGCCGCGTGCGCACCACGCCGTGCCCCGAAGGAGCGTGGTCGCGGATGCGTTCATCGAGGCGTGTACGTGTTTGGCCTGGAGACTCCGGCTACACTGAGTGGTCTCCCTCACCGCGTCGCCAAAGAATAATGCGCTTTCCACTCGAGACCAAGCCGCACTCGAGTCTCCTCGCCCATCTCCCGGGATCTCCAACTTGGGCGGGACCTCATCCACTTTCTGGGAGATATTTTCACGCCTCTCTTTTCACCGCGACTCAAGAAACACGGTCTAAAACGCGCCCGACTGAATCGAAAGAGCCTGACTTGGACACGTCTATCGCCCAGAAAGAAAGGATCGCTGACGAAATGACGTCGGCACAGTTCAGTCGCGCGGGGCGGCGATAGCGCTGATGGAGTCGAGCGAATTGATGGAGTCGAGCGAGTTGGAGGGTGAGCGACTGGCGAGGGACGTGCAGTCCAGGCTGGACGCTCACGCGCACGCGTCCACCAGGGACTGGTTCGAGGAGCAAGGCCTCGGTCGATGGCGAGGGTGCGAGCAGGTCGCGGTTCGCGCGCGCACGCTCGAGGCGGAGAGGGACAACCGGCCGTCGGACCCGAACGACGGCGGCGCGTGGAGCGAGGCGCGGTACCACGCGTGTCTATCGCTGATGCGAAGCGAGTTCGCGGACGATAAGCTCTCGGGGATGACGCTGTTTCAGGTGCGCGCGTGGGATGCGAACACGCCCCAGACACAAAAAAGAAGCCCCTCGTCGTGATTGTTCCCAACCGCGCCCACACACCTCGATACCCCGCCGAGATCTTCACTGACGTCCGTCAATACCCCCGATCCACCGTTCGCAGGAGCTCGTACTGCCCGATCCGAGCGTGCACGCGCGGCTCTTCGGGGAAGACACGTCATCGGACGACGACGACGACGACGACGACGCTGGGCCTTTGTCAGCCTCGACGCACTCAAAACCAAATGGCGATGGCAACAAACAAATCACGCCGTTTCTCGCGCAGATTCTCCAACTCTTCGACGACCCTTCCGCCGCGGGGGTGAACGATTGGAGCACATCCGATGGGATCTCGTTCAAGGTTCTCGGTCCGTACGTCGCGGCGCACCCGCACCCGCGGCGCGCCGCGCGGTACCTGCTCGCGTGGGCGACGCGAGCGGCGCCGGGCACCCGAGCGGCTCGATCATTTTCTCATCATCATTCCAAAGATGTTTCGTCGTCGTCGATCGTCAACCCGTACTCGCGTCGAGCCGGGCTCGTCGCGTTCTTGAACTACGTCGACGACAAGGACGCATGCGCGTTCAACTCGTCCGATCCCACCGCCGTGGCACAGGTACCGACGCGTGAACGACGGGGCGGGGAGGGTTTATTCGGGACTGGATTCGTGGCTGAACTGGCGGTGGCTTGCGGCGACGGTGAGTTTATTTTAATTTTCACCATATGCGCAATTCGACTGACGACATGTTTTGTTACCCGTTAACAGTGCTCGGGTTGATTGACGCGGATCGGCCGACTTCCTCCGCGGTGCTTCGGTCCCGCGTGGAGCGCGACTCCTCCAACTGGGACAGTTCCGTCCACCCCGGGACGGATCCGTGGGAAGACGAAGGCAGCGACGACGTGCGGGTGGCGAACGAGCTCATGGGCGGCAGTCCGCCCAGTTGCAAGGCTGAGGACGAGACGCCCATCGATCCTTCGTTGTCGCCCATCGGCGCGGATGCGTGGGCGTGCGACGGGGCTTGGGCTGTGTTGGGTCTGTGCGCGCGGGAGAGTGCACGCGCGGACCGCGCGACGATCGCGGCGGAGCGGAGCGGCGGCGCGAATCGACGGGCGTTCACGATTCAGAGCGCGAGCGATGCGAACGTCGATCGTCACCCGGCTAAGCGAGCCAAGACCGAGTCCAGGTCGTGACGGCAGATGTGAAGACTCTTAAAAGTGTAATAAGTTGACGGAAGAGAGTCGAAGTTTAACCTGTATCGATCGCGTGTGCTAACTATAAGCCCAACAGCCTGTCCGCGAGCGAGGGCGGCGCGGGTGGCAGCGCCTCCTTCGCGTCGTACAGCTTCGCCAGGATGCTCTCCCGGGCGTCGGGTGAGAGCCGAGACCGTGATCCGTTTGCTTTGTAAAATTCGCCGAGTTCCCGCACCGCGAGCACGATGTCGTCGTGCGCTCGGTCTCCTTGCGCCGCGGGTGCGCTCGCCCAGTCCTTGATGAACGCCTTGACCGCCTCCTTCGCGGGCTCGGCTTTGCGGAACCGATCGGCGTCCTTCGGGTTCGTCGCTTCGAACTCGAGGCTCGTTGTGAGCGTGTTGACCGCGTCTCGCGCTTTTTTGAAGTAATCTTCTGGAAGGTCCAGGCCGGCTTCGACCGCGGCCCAGGCGTCGGGCGGGACGAGTGCCTGCGTGGCGGTCACCGCGGCGATGACCTGCGCGGCGAGAAAGTCGCGGCGGGTCGATGTCGTCCTCGAGTCTGTGCGTTCGCGGGTGGGCGGGGATGAGGGGGGATGACGGGTCGTCAGCGTGCGCTCGGTGTGATGTTAACCGGAGGGGCGCGTAGGGTTAGGAGGAAGGATGAGTGGGGCGAAGTGACGGTGCTCACCCGGGTCGGGGACCTTATCCTCGTCCTTGATGGATCCCGCCGCCACCTGCGAGACCGACCCGCGCACCACGTCGCGTCTGCGAGGGTGCGCGTGCCTCGGGCGAGCCCTCTCGTTCTCCGCGGAGGCTCTGGGATGGGGAGGACGGTGGGATGGGGAGGGGGGCGAGTCAGCTCCAAAATAAGGGACGTCGCCGACGCGTCGGGGCCGGGTCGAGGGACCGAGACGGGGTTTCGCGAAGATGCGGAGGGTGACTCACCTGGCGAGGCTACACGCCGCGGTGTGCGCGCTCGCGCGAGCGCAGACGAAACCGGACATCGCGCGGTCTCGCGTCGGGAACACTGCGAGTGGACGGGCTGATGGAGGGAACCAATTTTCTTCCATCACAAGCCAAAAAATACATCGATAAGGTGCGATACGAGCCCCTATCCGCACACACCCGAACGCGCATCGATCCGGCGCGATGTTCGCCGTCCCGTCCACCGCCTCGACGGTGGTGACCCGTCGCGCTCGTCAAATCCGCGGCGACGGCACCCGCGCCCGCCGAGATCGATCCAAAGTACACGCGCGCGCCACGTCCATCACACGGGCGTCGTCGTCGTCATCCTCAGGCGATGACGACCACGTCGTGGGCGCGAAGGCCAGGGCGGCGTCCGCGCTCCTCTCAGCGGCGTTCGCCGCCACCAGCGTGATGCAGCCCGGCATCGCCTCCGCCTTCGGCTCCGAGATTGGCCTGAGCGACATCAAGTACGAACCCACGGAATGCCCGGCGAACCAGTACATGCCAAACAAAAAAAACACCGTCTGCCTGCGGTTCACCGCAACCGCCGATAACAACCAGAAACGAAACGTGGAGGCGGCGAACATCTTCGGGTTCATCGACGACCAGCAGAACAACAGCGCCGCGACGGTGAACCCGACGGGGGGCAGCAGGACGGTGCTCTCGGGTCTCGACGCACCGATCCCGGGGGGCAAGTCGCAGGTCTCATTCGTGGTGACGGTTTTTAAGGACTCACTAGATTTAGGCCCGTTGAAGCTGAAAGGGTTCAAGGCGGAGCCCTCGCTGAGCGACGTGGAGAAGAGGTTCAAGCCGTTCGACGAGTGCGAGATGGACCCGGAGACACCCGGATGCGTGTCGGCGTTCTAGACGTTCTAGACGTTCTACTAGAATGGCGAATGCGCGTGTTTAATTATTAAAAATTCGTGTTGGTACAACGAGGCTCGCCCCCTTCCTCTTTGTTCATTCACCCTGGGCTCCATCACCAGAGCCCGAGCATCTTCCACCACGCCATGCCCACCGTGCTGTAGATCAGAAGGTTCACCACCGCCATGTACGCCCCCTGCTTCCACAGCAACGACATCGGCACGTGCCCCGAAGAGAAGTAACACGCAGCCTGGCCGGACGCGTAATGCGTCAGCCCGCCGAACAAGTTGGTGTTGAAACCCAGCGTGAGCGCCGCTAACATGGGCGGGGTGCCACTGGCGAGCATCATGGACAGGAACGCGGGATACAGCGCGCCGACGTGCGCGGACTGCGACGCGAAGAAGTAATGCATGATGAAGTACACGCCGTGCAACAGCGCGAACACCTGCATCCAACCCATGTCCATCGCCGCGAGCGTCGTGGAGACCGAGTTGGCGAAGTACGGAACCACTCCCATGGTGTTCAGCTGCCCGGACATCGAGATGAGCACCGAGAACCACAGGAGGGTATCCCACGCGCCCTTCTGCTCCAGCGCCTCGTCCCATGACATGACGTCCATGACCATCAGCAGCGAGAACCCGATCATCGCGGCCAAAGCCGGGGACACCCCGAGCTTGGTTCCGAAGATCCACATGAAGACGGTGATGGCGAGACCGGCCACCATCTTCAGCTCGTTCCCCCGGATGGGCCCCAGTTCTTCCAACTTTTTCGCTGCGATGACGGGCGCCTCCGGGGTCTCTTTCACCCCCGGGGGATCGAGCAGGTAGATCACGATGGGCGTCGCGAGGATCCCGAGGATCGACGGTACCGACGACGCGATGAGCCAATCCATGAACGGATTCGTAAACGGGATACCCATGCCGATGGCGATCTGCATGCACAGAAAGTTCTGCGCCGCGGCGCTCACCAGCAGGCACGACGTGACGTTCCCGCCTTGCAACTGCTGCGACATCAAGTACGTCTTGGTCCGCGGGTCCAGACTGTTGACGATGGGGACGAAGACACCGGCGGCTCGAGCTGTGGTGGACGGCATCGCCGGCGACAGAAACGCCTCCGCTGTTTGCAACCCATACGCGAGCTTCAGCGTGTTGCTTCCGAACGCCCTGACGAACAACAGCCCGAGCCTGTCCCCGAACCCGGTCTTGATGAACGCCCTGGCGAAGAACGACGCGACGACGATGAGCCAGATGACCTGGTTGGTCAGCGACGATAGGCCTTGTTCGAACGTCAGAGTTTTGGTCATGACGGTGAACGTGAGCGACATGAAGCACCACATGCCGACGGGCGCGGGTTTGACCACGAGACCCGCGACGGTGGTGCAGAATATCGCGAGGAGCCTCCAGGCTTCCCGCGACAGGTCCACCGGACACGGGACGACGAAGTACACCGCGAGGCCGATGGCGACGGAGAACATCGTCGCCGGCAGATTTACGCCGAGGCCTTCTCCCGACCAAATCGGCCGTCTGTCCGGGTCATCCTGCCCGCCTCGGATGGGCACTGGCGAGCGGCACGCGGGATCGTCTGGGTTGGAGAGGTCGCAGATGGGCCCGCACGCTGGATTTTCCGCGTTCTCGGCGATCTCGCAGTCGATCGCCTCTTCGTCGGACTCTTCGTTCGCCTCCTCGGTCTCCGCGGCATCTTCGCGCAGGCCGACGTTGGGAACAATGGTCCCGGTGAGGCGCCCCCGGTGCGGTACCCCCGGCTTGGCGCCGCGGGTGTATGCGGTGGACGCGAGGGGGAGGTTGCAGCAGTGTCCCGCGCGGATGACGGCACGCGCGGAGAGGTCGCGCGTGACGGAGGTGCGGTGGAGGATTTGGTTCGAGACGCGCGCGCGCCCCGGGCGCGTGCTCGTCGGGCCCATTGGGCTTGATAATCTTCCAGCCGTCATTATTCCTCCGCGTCCGCCGGAGGGATCAGTGGGCCGCGCGCTGGAGGTCGCCGGGCGCGGTATCGCGCGTCCAGGCGCCGCAGCGCTCGCCGCGAGGTTCATCGTGGAACCCGCGTTACCCGAACAGGCGACGTTCGGACAGTTCCGCGTCCACACGCCCGGTTGAGTGCGGCTCTCCGCGTCAGAGATCCAACCGCTTTATAACCTGAAAAGCGCAATCGGGATAAGCATTTCGGTTCGGGATTCGCATTTTGGAAAATAGATATGGGCAAACAGCCTGCAAATTCTCGCTCTCGTTGCGCCAAGTGGCAATTGGTCACAAAAGATTCTGTGTCTCCGATTTGGGCGCGCTATTTCGCATTTGGTAATCTTTTTGACGAGTCGAACATCAAATCACAGATCGAGCGCACGAACGATGAGGACGAGGCGGGTCCTCGCGACGAGATGCGCGTCGGGTCTGGCGATCGTGGCGGCGCTGCTTCTATGCGCCTCGACCGTCGACGCCAGAGCGCTCAGGGGCGAGCTCGACGTGGGCGTCACCGGCGTCGTCACGCAGAACGATCTCGGGGTCGCAAAGGTGCTCACCGACGCTGACGACGCTGACAGCCCGACCACGAACGCGACGGGTTCGCCCTCCCCCGCCGCCGTCGAGACCCCAACCGACGCGGAAGATCAACCGTCGCCGCCGTCGTCCAAGAACTCCGACGACGACGACGTGCTGAGCACGGGCATCACCAAAGGCCTCGTCCGTCGCACCGCGGTCGACGGCGTCGTCTTTGTCACGTGGGCGAATAACCACTACAGGGACTTCGCCAGGTTCTGGACATCGCGGCTCAAGTCGCTGGGTCTGACGAACTTCATGGTGGGCGCCATGGACGACGAGCTTCACGAGTACATGAAGAGCCTCGGCGTGGCGACGTGGCCGATGGGGAGCGTGGGCATTGGAAAAGACGCCGTCAAGAAGGATTTCGGCTGGGGATCACAAAACTTTCACAAGATGGGCCGCGATAAGATCCGACTGATCCGCGACTTTACCAAAGTCGAGGGCATCAGCGTGTTGATCTCCGACATCGACGTGGCGTGGCTGAGGGACCCGACGCCGTTCTTCGCGCGGTACCCCAGCGCCGACATCCTCGTCTCCACCGACTTGCTCCGATCCGAGATTAATCTCGAACCGAACAAGCAGTCCCCGCACTTGTCCCCCGACGGCGAAGGACTCGAGTTTCACATATGCCACGCGGCGTCAAACATCGGCATCATGTGGTTCAGGTCCACGCGGGGTAGCCAGCAACTCACCGAGGAGTGGGTCAAACGCATCGAGGCGGACGACAAGCTATGGGACCAAAACGCGTTCAACGATTTGAAAGCGTTGGCGGGGGCGTGCCAGTACGTTCCCGACGGCTCAGGTCTCACGGATACCGCCTATGGGGGCCGAGTCACGATGGGCGTGTTGCCCGTCGCGCAGTTCAGCAACGGACACACGTTCTACGCGCAACGGTTGCACACTGCAAACGGGCTGGCGCCGTACGCGGTGCATAACACGTTTCAGTTCGGGGGTACGCCTGGGAAGCGGCACAGGGCGCGGTGAGTTTCTTATAATTTGAGTTTCTTTTCATCTTCGTACGGGCAATTATATTGACTTCAAGTGCTTCGTGTACAGGGAGGCCAACGCGTGGCTTGGGGATGAAGAGGTTGGGTACTTCGACGGTGATCCGACGCTTGAACAAAAGGGTCTGTTCATGTCCTACACCCCGCGGATACCCCCCGCGGATGTGGTCAACTTGACGATGTTCTCCGAGCGGTCCTGGCCCGAGACGAAGGACGAAACGTTCCCGACGATTGAGACCGTGGACGAGGAGATCGTGCAACGCAACAAGGCGTTGGTGTCGTTTCAGATCCAGCAGATCAAAACCGCGGCGGCGATTGCGAAACAACTGGGCCGGACGCTGGTGTTGCCACCGATTTTGTGCGGGCTGGACCGGGTGTGGTTCCCTCACTACGGCAGGTTCCCGGGCAGCACGTTCGCGCTGCCGTTCATCTGCCCGGTGGACCACGTGATCAACATGGACAACGCCGACACATCGAAGTTTCGCGAGTGGACCTTCTACTCGCACCCGGAGCTGCCGAAAGAAATTCGAGAATCCGTCGCGACTGTCACGGTGGAGGGCGCCGGTTCATCTTCCGACGGCGACGGTTCATCTACCGACAAGTCCGCGCCGTTCCCGGACAATTTGGACTACTGCGTCACCGGGCCCGGTACGGGTAAAGAGGGTAAGAAAGAAGGTCACCTGGCGACGCAGAGCTGCGGGTGGATCGGGTTGGAGAAGGACGCTTCAATCGCCAAAAGAAGCGCGACGGTTCCGAAGAGTTATTCGAAACCAAACGACATCGCCGACGCCTTAGGGGGCGTGCGCACGTCGCGGATCATTCACCTGGACACCGTCGTGCCGTTCATGCCGGGTAACTCGATGTCGGACGGGTGGAAGCCGCTTTATGAGTCTCAAACCAGGACGTACCCGGCGGACGTCTGGTGCTGCTCCAAGGCGGGACCGCTCAAATACGACGACTGAGAGTGTATTAGGTTGAATCGTTGAATCGTTTGTTGAAATACGAGTTGTTAACCGCGAATGGAGAGTAGGCCGGCGTCACTCACGCGGCGTACGCGTCGGCGGCTTTGGCGTATCGCCCGCCCTTCACGATCTCGTAGTTGTACTTGCGTTCTTGCTCGGCGGGGATTTGGCCCGTGGGCGTCCCCGTCGCGAGCTGCGTCCCCGCGTCGTCCACGAGCACGAACCGCGTGTACCCACCCACTGGTACCCACACCAGCTTCCACGCGATCTTACTCCTGAACTGGAGGTGCGCCACGTCCGCCGGGGGCTCCGCGTTCCCGCCCTGCGCGCACGTGCACCAGGTACCGCCGGGTCCCAGCGTCGGATCGGACGCTACTTTTATACCAGGGCCGAGCCTGTTGCCAAAGGCGATGCCCTGCACCGCGCCGCGGTTCTCGTTGTCGGACACGTCCAGTGTCATCGTCGTGGCGTCGACGTGGTTGAAGTCGTTGAAGCAGTGGCCGGTGTAGCCGTCGCCCGGTCTGGCGTCCCGGATGTCCCGCAGCCCCGCGGCCCAGAGTAATTTCCCGCGGACGTCTTCCCAGTCGCCGCTGAGCTGGGTCTCGGTGAGTGACGACGCGCGTTGCACCGCGTTCTCCATGCGGGTGAGCGCGGTGCCCGGGTACTCCGCGAGGGTGCCGTCGGTGTCGCCGCTCGCGCCGTCACCGCCCATCGTGGCTTTGGTGCGGACGGGGGAGAATGAGACCGGCGCCCTGCCGACGGGTTCGCACGACGACGGGTCGGGTGCCGCGCCCGTGGACGTGAAGGGGGACGTCGATGAAGGGTCCACCGCGGCGCGTGCGGGCGAGATGGAGACGAGGAAGGACGCCGCGGTGAGCAGGAGCGCGCGGCGGCCTCGAACGGACAGCGCGGCGAGGTGTCGGTGGTGGGAACTGCCGTGCCCGGAGTGCGCGATGATGTCGCGGGAGCCTCGGCCGAGGAAGGGGGGCTCGGGCGCTCGGTTCGCGCGGTCGGCGAGGCGTGAGAGCGGGCGGGCGGATGCGTTCACTCGGACGGACGTGCGGACGAGCGCGGTGTGCATCCTCCGTGGATATCGTCGCGCGGGTACGTGTGATGGATGGATATCGGACAGATGACGTGTCAAAGAAAACACTCTGTTTGTCGGGGCTGACGAGGGAATATTTTTCATTGACAAGCAGAGGGCAGGGCTAGCCGCGGACGTGGTGGGTTCGTTCCACCCGATGGACCTTCATCCGCCCTCGCACGACATCCTATGCAAACGCATCCACGTGGTGTAAAAGTAGTCTCACCACGTGAAGGTCGCGATGTCGTGCGAGGGAGGACAGAAGCTTTCCATCAGGTGGAACGACTCTGAACCATCAACGTCCGCGTCGTTTCCGCGCGCGATGACCCTCCGTCCGCCCTCGCACATCATCTAGGTGGATGATACATCTGGGTTCAAGGTTCAAAGTAGTACGTTCGCATATCCGCAAACGTTACTACTTGGAACTCGCGATGATGTGCGAGGGAGGAAGGAGGTGGAAAGGCGTCATGTCACATACATCGCGCGCGGCGTTGAAGAAACCCCACGTGTCGTGTTCAATCTCCGTCGTTCAACCCGTGACGTAACACACTCCCCAGACATTCCAAACACAGCGAGTACACGACTCACGCCTCGATCGCGGGTCGTAACGCGGCGGTCACAGCCGCCGCGGTCAACCCCGCGATGGGCAGCGTGAGCACCCACGTCAGCACGATGCGCCCGAAGAGGCCCCTGTACAAAAGACAAAACACGAAGTCAGTCGAATCGCCTATAACTCTCATACGAAGATAAAAATAAACTCACCACCGAACCTTGGACGGCCCGAACGCTGCGGCTCCCACGAACACCACCGCACCCACCTGGCAGTGCGTCGTGCTCACCGGCATCTCCATCACGCTCGCGAGCACCACGGTGAGGGTACTGGCGAACTCGATGCAGAACCCGCGCTGGTAGTTGATGTCGGTGAGTTCCTTTCCGACTGTGCGAATCACGCGGTGGCCCTGTACACAAAACACGCCGTCAGTCACACTCGAATTGCCCGTACGCATACGAAAATAGACAAAAGAAACGCACCATCGTGGCGACTCCCAGGAAAACACCAAAGCCCGCGACGGCCATGATCCAAACCGGCGTCTCGGGTTTGCTGCAATCGTCCAGCCCTTGCGAGTAGGTCAGGTACACGGCGCTGAACGGCCCGGTGGCGTTCGCGGTGTCGTTGCTGCCGTGCGCGAATGATTCGAGCGCCGCGGTGAACACGAGGAGGTACTTGAACATGAAAGTCGCGTCCACCTCCTCCGCGGACATCCCCGCCGCGAATTCCTCTTCGGTGATTCGAGCGGACGAGCCCAGGAAACCGGCTCGGGTCCTCGAGCGCTCGTCGCTGTCCCTCACGACGATGTCGTGCATGGCGTCGGACACGGCGCCAGACACGGCGCCGGACATGGCGCCGGTGCATGACGACGTGGGACCGTCGGCGGCGGCGGTGTTTTCATTGGCGTTTTCACCCGCTTTCGGCGAGCCAGAGTCGGTGGAGGAGGTCGAGCTGCCGCCCGTCGTCGCCGACACCAGGAACCGGTACAAACCTTCATGAATGCTTCGAAGCCGCGTGGGCTGGAGCGGCTTGGCGTCGATCGGATCCCGCGCGACCTCATCGCGTCTGCGCGCGGCGGCGATGGACGGCATCCGTCTGTGCACGAAGGGGTTCAGAAAAACGCAGACGAGGACAAAAACCGCCGCCGCGGCGATTCCCGCGATCTTGGCCTGTTCCCCAAAGCTCCATCCCTTCGTGGGCTGCGCCTTGAGCAAGATGAGAAGGACGATGACGAAGGTCTGCGCGCTCCACAGTATCGGCTGGCCGATCATGGCGTTGCGCCGGGGCGAACCCCCGAGTTTGGGTTTAACGATGGTGTGGTGCGTGAGCCAATAGGCGACGACTCCGATGACTCCGGAAAACACCGGAGATATCACCCAGCTCGCGATGATCGCGGAGAGCCCGCCGGATTCCCATTCCCAGTTGAGGCAGTTGAATCCGACGCCCACCGCGGCGGCGCCCACGGTGCCGCCCACGATCGAGTGCGTGGTTGAGACGGGCATGGCGGTGAAGGTCACGAGCATGAGAAAGACGGCTGCTGCGGCTAAGCTGGCGCACATCGCCACCATGTACAGAGACATCTCGCTGTCGCAGTACCCGCACGCCCAGCACTCCGCGTCGTCCGTTTTACTCGTCCCCTTGATGGTCTTGCTCACGCCGTAGCCGAGGCCGACGGCGCCGAGCCATTCGCAGACACCGCCGAGGAGCACGGCGCTAGTCACTGAAACCGCGCCTGACCCGACGCTCGTGCCCCAGGAGTTCGCGGCGTCGTTGGCGCCTATGCCGTAGGTCATGAGCGCGCCGAACCCGGCACTGAGGCCGAGGACCCAGCTCAGGCGCCCGGGTTCCTCGTAGCGCCCGTCGTAGTTGGCGCACGTGGGCGCGGGAGGGGCGTCGAGGCCGAGATTCGGGCCGGCGGCGTCGACGAGTTTTTGGTGCGTCGCGAGTGTCTTGAGGAACTTGCGGTTGTCGCACTCGCGCACGCCCGCGTCGCACGTGGCGAGCGTGGCAGGGAGGACGACGTCGCGGCCGTCGACGATGGCGTCGACGCCGACGGTATCAGCCGCGACGGATGGTCCACGGGTTGCCGACGGGGACTGGAGAAGGTGGCGCGGCCCGCCCGGTGATGAGAGGTTGGGTTTTTGGAGGGCGCTCGCCGCCGCGGGCGCGCACGCGAGGAGCGCGAGCGCGACGACGACGACGCGTACGCGTCGAGAGGCGTCGGAGGGCATGGCGCGTAGGCTGCGCGCGGCGCGTGATGTGCGCGTGCGCTGCGAACAGAGTGAAGGGCACCCGAAGCCGCCGGTGAAGATACCAAAAAGTGTCGCCACGTGGATCGAAGATTCCTTCTCATCGTCCGAGGTATATCCAGGTCCAAACGAGGAATGACGCGAGTGAGACGAGGACGCGAGAGCGAGCGTCGTTTTCTTGGGAACGGAGAACGGTTTCAGTACTTCTGGGTTGAAGCGCAGTCGACCCCGGTCACTGAGAGCCAGCGACGATGCCGCCAATCATGCCGCCTTACAACTTCCCGATCCTGTGCCCCGCGTTGACGATGCGATGCGACCGATGCAACTGCGGCCTCGTGGCGGTTCACGGCGGCGGGCTCTTCTGCGGCGACTGCGACTTGACGTTCTACCGTTGAAATAACAACTCAGTGTCCTCTCTTTCTCTCTATTCTACTGCCCGCTTCCGCTCTTTTTCCCGCCGCAGAAAGCCTTGAGGCAACGCTTGAACCGCCGCAGATCGTGCTTCTCCCCAGTCTTCCCAATCCTCGCCGGACCCAGATCCCCGTGCCCGCTCGCGTCCGCGTGCAGAAACAGCAGCAAGCCCAGGAAGTCCTCCTTCTGCTCCTTCGTCGTGCTGTCCCGCGGAAACCCATCTTTATCCCCGCCGAGCGCTCCGTGTAACCACTCGCCCATACGAGCGTCACCCACGGACATCCAACTCGCGTACAGCGCAGCCGACACGTCAGTCACCAACCCGGGCGGCATCAGCCCGTTGGCGCACTCCAACATCGCGCGAACCAGCGCGATGCCCCCGCCGCGGTCGCACAGGATGACGTGGAACGCGTCAGCCAATCGGATCGCATCCTCGTGGGCGTCGGACGCCCAGTTCGGCAAGTCACCGCCGCCCCCCGCGGCTCTCACCAGGTTACTAGCCAAACGACCCATCCCGGGATCAACCTTGCCCATGCCACCGCCCGCGCGTACCCCGGCATCCGCGGGTACGTGCCTCGACGGGTTCAGCATCGCGGGTGCCGATAACACGTCCGCCGCGAACGTCAACGAAGACAGCGCAGCCTCGCCTGAGGAACCGTCGCGCAAAGACTCGAGCGCCAAACCGGCGATTTTCTCCGTCAGGTTCAGCAAACTACCGCACCCGGCTCGAACGCACGCCTGCGCGAGCTTGAACATGGCGACGCGCGCATCCTCGTGGTGCCGCACCGTGTGTTCGTACGCGCTGAGACCGGCGTCGAGCGCGGCGCGCGCCACTAAACCGTGCTCCGCCGTCGCAGACTTCGCGGCGTCCGCGTCCAAGCTCGACACGATTCGGGGTAAGGTAGTTAGACTCGCGATGACGACGTTGAGCAGCGGGTAGCACCGCGTCGGGTCCCCGGCGTACCCGGTCAACGCCAGTTGAAGCGCGGGGCCGAGGCACTGCGCCGTCGCGGGTGAGCTCCACCCCGCGGCGACGACGTCGGAGAGTAACCCGGCGACGGCGTCGAAAGCTTCGTCGGGGCCGTGGATCTGCTTGTTCACCGCGGGGTGCGGCTGGTTACTGCCGTACCCGATGCCCGCGGCGGTGAACACGGGCGCGCACGTCGCGAGGGCCTCCAACGCAGCCGCCGCCGCGGGTATGAGCGCGTGGATGAGCACGGCGGCGGTGGTGGAACCGTCGGATGAAGGCGGTGACTCACCGGCGGATTTAGCG
>Ga0213862_10000444_pt1 | contig 17634 bp, 27 predicted proteins | sample PICome_7_FD_160092 | JGI IMG/M metagenome (GOLD analysis project Ga0213862, IMG submission 160092) | Coastal seawater microbial communities near Pivers Island, North Carolina, United States - PICO266 | ecosystem: Environmental > Aquatic > Marine > Coastal | place: USA: North Carolina... | reverse complement strand
GTTGTTGTTGGGCTTCGCGTTGCCATTGTTGGGCTTCGCGTTGCCATTGTTGGGCTTGGCGTTGTTGTTGGGCTTAGCATTGTTGTTGGGCTTGTTGTTGTTGGGCTTAGCATTGTTGTTGGGCTTAGCGTTGTTGTTGGGCTTAGCGTTGTTGTTGGGCTTGTTGTTGTTGGGCTTAGCGTTGTTGTTGGGCTTAGCATTGTTGTTGGGCTTAGCGTTGTTATTGGGCTTAGCGTTGTTGTTGGGCTTAGCATTGTTGGCGGGAGCCGCGTTGTTACCACCGTTCGCAGCACGCGCCTTGTTAATAGCGTCCGTCGCTAATTTGAGAGCGATCTCACGGAGCTTCTTGGCACCGTTGTTGAGAGCATTGTTCGCGGGCTGGTTATTGTTAGCCATAGTCGTAATATACTAATTAGTAAGATTATTTTTCTTCATACCTTTTTTTTTCAAAACATTTTTCAATTCAGCCATAAGTGCCGCGCGTTTGGCATTTACGGCAGGTTTCCTGGGTGGTGGAGGTGGAGGTGGAGGTGGAGGTGGGGGTACACCACTGGGACGCATTGTCATTTGAGGACCTGGACCCACAATAGTTCTACATACCCGAATAACTTGCTGAGCATTTTTGACACTATTCTCAAAATTCAATCTAATTTTGGCGCGGAGTTCCTTAGCAGTAAGTTTGACCCGCTTTCCACGGACATCCTTGGTAACTCGTAGACCCGCCTTCTTGGCCTTTTCCTTCAGATCTTTGTACTGCATATTACTATAAACAATTATTTTTTAAAGAAGATGAAATATTCTTCACTTCCCTGACTACCATCATCGACCTGTTTAATACCTTGGACTGGATTAATGATAGCTTTAGTAAATCCCATCTGACGACCTATCATTGAGATACGAGAGGGTGGTAGGAGGTACATACTATGTCCATTCGTTGTAAGTTTTTTATTTTTAGAATGCTTTTTCATTCCCAATGGTACGTTATTTCCGACCATTTTACTCACATCCCAATCACTAGGCCAATTGTTACTTTTTATAGGGTAAAAAGTTTCGTTATATCGTACCCAGTTTGAAAATATACTACTCGTCCACCACGAACTATATACGAGACCCGGGTAAAGTACATTACAATGCCCCCTTCTATCGGAACGAATATGTAAGTCTGTATTTGATGCAGTCTGATCACACCCGTCACATATGTGATTAGGATCTACACCATGAAAAATAAATGTCCCACCAGGCTTGAGCCAACTGTACGCGTTTTGAATCAACTTTTGAGTTTGATTTGTGTATTGTCCAGCTCCATACATACACGTTATTACATCATATGATTCATTTCTCCATGCTTCACGATCAAGGTAGTTACCCTGAACTATATTTAATCCCGGATTTTTAGAGCGTGCTACAGATATTTGGTTAAATGATAAATCCATACCAGTTATAACAGAATCTGGCCATATATCTTTCCACATATTTAAGTGGTTACCCGTACCACATCCTAAATCTAAAACACTTTCGGGTTGAGTATTCACGTTTTTGGAAATGTATAGTACTTCAGATTTGTATCTCTTTTTATCATACCAAATCACGTCATATAACTTAGAATAGTCTTCGTTATATGTATCTTGACATTTGTGATTACTTTGCACCATATAAAAATAAATCAAACTGAGTAGAATTATGAATATCGCAATCATCTACATTCTCACAATAAATATAAAATTTAAAGATAACGAACTCAGGAGTTATAAGATGGGTGATGTTAATGAACTAAAGGTTATGATTAATCGTGTACTCCTCCCTAGAATACGTCAACTTGAGAATGAGGTTTCATCTTTGAGAAAGCATACGTGGCCGTATGTACAAGCTCGTAAAGAGCATAACGAACTCGATGATATGGAGGCCAAAATACAATTTTTCAAAAATCTGGACGATGAGACAATTAAGGAACTTTTAGAAATCAAGTCCAGACTGCGTAGAGGTTCAAACCTCCAGCATAGGGAATTTGATATGATTACATTTAGAAATCTAGAAAACAATTTCTGTTAATACTATATACGAGATGAGTACAGTAGCATTATCTAGCGCTTCGTCTACTTCAGTTGGTGTAGTAATTTCAATAATAGTGATGACATATTTAGCTGAAATGGATGGCTCGTTACCAAAAATAGCCTTAGCATGCTGTGCGTGTTCAACTTGCTCGGGTGCGATTAGAACTATACAGTATCTCTTACATGGTGTAGCTGGTATCAAGACATATTATCAGATACGGGAATAAAATCTCAGACTACATTAAATCACTCACGATGGGTGCCGCAATGTCTTCTCTTTGGTTTTTTATCAGTCCAATTCCTGATGTATCAAACAAGGGTAAGTTCAAACAGGTTTCATCTTTCATGATGTCCGTGAGCTGTATGTTCACAATGATCTTGCTTTACTGGGGTAAGCAATTCTATGATCTACACCCAGGATTCCCGATTCCATTTCCACCGTGGTTTTTCCCTGGTATGTTGATACTGTGCTGTTGTTGTTGTTGTTCGACCCTAAAACTGTTGGGTCAGGCGAGAAAGATGGGTAACAAAAAGTAAATTAGAAGAAGTTATCGGTGCGATACATCTTAACCCCAAATGAACCAGTCTTACCAGTTATTGAGACTGTTTCATTTCCATATAGCTCCTGACATCCTATATCCTCCATACAGTCTCTGGCATTGTGACTTACTGGAACTGGATAGATTTGTTGACCGGGTGTAGTCGTGTAGTAATGATACCTATCACGTCTACCACGAACTTCCTTACCATATAATGGCATAGTGGTTTCACCTGGACCTGTCAATATTCCCATTTGTTGCATTTGTCCAGGTTTATACTTTTTAATGGGTGGTCCCCTAAACTCTGGTTCACGACGCACACTTACTGGGCGAGGTGTTAGCGGGAGTTGAGGTTGTGTCGGAACTTTCACAACTCTAGGATTATACCACATGTAAACGAGAGCAAGTACTAACGCAATGAGGATACCGGAAAGCATCTGAGTTTTCGTCTTGTTCTTCATTTATTATAGTTAAGGAAAATCTTTCCGATAAGGGTATGAAGATACTAGCGATAGACATTGGGTATCACAATATGGGTCTAGTTTTAGCTGAATCTTTAACTGGACCAAAGATTGTAGTTGAATACATGAAAAAGGTAAGTTTGGAAGACTATAAGTATCTAAAGACCAATGACTTTGTGGACCTAGTTCCTTTATTTGTAGAGGATCATCAACATCTATTTGATGCGGCCGAGAAGATACTAATTGAAAGACAACCCCCGGGTGGATTTACGAATATTGAAATTCTTTTACATTACATGTTCAGAGATAAGGTTAAACTTGTTTCACCTGTGAGCATGCATACACATTTTGGTATAAGACATTTAGACTACGAAGAACGTAAAGAACGGACTGTTTCTCTAGCCCAAAAATTTTTAAATGAAGAAATTCCGTACGACAGGAAGCATGATATAGCTGATGCTATGTGTATGATCATGTATGACAACTTCCATTGTACGACCCACATATTCGATCGTTTTAGGTATCGCCCACCTTCTTTAACGACTTGAGTTCATTATTCATAATAATGATTGAATTCTTGATGGCCTCCATTGCGGCGAACATTTCATTCGTGTTTCCACGGTCAATGAAATCCTGAATATTTTTCAGGTTATGATCAATTGACTCTTTACTGAGGCGAGCATTGTCTTCAATTTTCTTCTTTGTTTCCTCGAGACGAGTTATTTTATAGTAAATTGAATCACGGTCACTCATAAACGATTGTGTTAAGCTTTTGATTTCCTTTTTGATATCATCTTGATGTTTATAAAGTTCTACACGAGGAGTTTTGGATCGCCCCTGATCAATATCCTTTTGGATCTCATGTATCTTAACAGAAAGCAAGTCCTTTTCTTCGTTAAATATGGTAAACTTTTCCTCTACTATCTTCTCGAGACGACCAATTTCTTCTTCAATTTTGGTATCCATTATATGATGTGGACAATTTATTTTGAAAATAATCTGTGCACATAATAAATGCCGAGTGCTAAGCAACTTCAGGATGCGCGTAAAAAGTTAAAAGTGACTCCTAAGCCCAAGGGTAATTCACCTAGGATACCTTCTGCGGCTCTTCTCCGTATTATTAAAGCGGATCCCAAGATCAAGCGCAATAAACAGTTTGTGAAACGTGTTCGTGAGCTAATTAAGAACGGTAAGTAATTACACCTTTCCAAATGTAATTTTCTTACCATCCCAAACCTTGAATACATCTCTGATTATGTTATCGAAGTGACCTAGACGATATTGAACTATACCCCAAAGGACAAAGAACACAGTCTTTGTGAGATGGTTTATTTCGTTCTCTTCCATTTTATAGATAGGACCCACAACCCTACCCATAAAAGTCTCTTCCTTCGCTTGCCCCGTAATAGCCATTTCTGCTTGAGTCAGTGCACATGTGTCATCATTTACACTCCAATGATAAAAAATAAAGGGAATTAAAATAGAGTAAAATTCTAAACTTCTCCTGTCATTGGTAAAGGGTACAACTAGGATAGCTATAAGAAAAATAAGATGAATCACAAATATAATATTCATCCTTAATATAAGATGAGCGAAGAAATTAATATGGAAGAAACGTGGAACGAGTATCACGAAAATATACTTCGCCAATGGGGTGAGTCCTCTGCGTGCTACAGGTATATGCACCATCGAGCGTTTCTTATGTTCAAAAAATTGTCTCTCCGTTTCAATTTACCGGTTATTGTACTTTCAACAATAACGGGAACGGCTAATTTTGCCCAGTCCACATTACCACCGAGTATTCAACCTGCGGCACCGTCTATAATTGGTGGATTGAACCTCATTGCTGGTCTCATAGCCACGATCATGCAGTTCTTGAAAATCCAAGAACTCATGGAAAACCATCGTACAGCTGCGTTAGGTCATGGTTCTCTATCACGTAACATTAGGTTACAATTGGCTTTACCCCGCGATGAACGTAAGAAAGAGGGTCTCAAATTCGTCGAAGAGTGTAAAACTACATATGATAGTCTACTTGAACAATCGCCACCTATACCCAAGCACATTCTGCTCAACTTTGAGAAAGACTACCCAATTGATGGTATATTTACCAAACCAGAAATTCTAGATGTGCGACCAATCCCATTCTTAAAGCCACCTAAGACTACTACACCTATACGGGCTATGACCGAAGATACTCCATTTGAGAAGATCGGTAGAATGCTTTCACCTACTGAGGAGGAAGGGGAAGAAGAGGAGGAAGAAGTTGAGATTGAAGAGGAAGAAGAGATAGACGTCGAACAAGGTACACCAAAAGAATAAACATTAAGAGATTGGTAAGGATTGCGGATACAATGAATGGTAAAATTTTCCTTCTTAAAGGTTTTACGATTCTATCATGTAGTGCGTCATTTTTGAGTACCAAATCTATGGCCTGATTAGTAAGATCATCGATGGATTCCTTCATTAAAATAGTCGAGCAAAAAAAAAGACCAGTTGTAGCTACAATCCACGAAAAAAGGATAGATCTGATTCGTAGATATATTCGTGAAGGTAAGAATGTGTTTATATGTGGTCCAATCGGTGTGGGTAAATCGTTTATATTAGAAAGAGTTCTAGAAGATACAAATCATATAGAATTGCTACCCCACCATTTAAAACGTGACTCACATTTTTTACCATTTATTAAACCATCAACAAAACATGTATTCATAGATAATTACGATAGTGTTTTCAAACCCATCATAGAACAGGTTTCAGATGGTAAGAAACTTACACGAGGATCTTTGATTGTGACGACAACTACAATGTGTATGTATCCAAATTTTGAAACTGTCATTATTCCTAGACACAAACCTGATGTTTTACTGTCTTTGACTGATAATCAGGGAAGGGAAGCCTATGAAGCAGCAGTTAGATCTCAAGGAAATATTCGTAACTTCTTCACATATTTGGAAGGTTATGATGATATAGATGAGTTCAAGTCCCCTAAAGAGTTTATAGCGGATGTATTATGTGATCCCGGTCCCATAGAAATTTTAGACAGTATAGCTGAACATGGTCACATGTGGGACATCTTTCAAGAAAACTACATTGACTCAACGGGTGTGGATATACTGAAGTGTACAAACTCGTTTTCTCACGCAGATGTTTTTGATACGTATATATACCAGTCGGGTAACTGGAACTTAATGCAATACTTTGTGTTACACGCGTTAACCGTACCCAAGTCGGCTCTAGGAGAACCTTTGAACCGAGATAAGATACGACCTGGCTCGTGTTGGACTAAGTTAGGAAACTACAAAATGAGGAAACAAAAATTCTCCGAAATTCATAAAAAATCAAGAATGGGATTGGGGGTTGAAGAATTGTGCCTATTAAAGAAGTATGCGGAAAACGGGGATTTAGAACCCCTACTTGAGTATAAAATAACCCCTCAAGATTTTGACGTCATTAATCATCTTGCTGTCGGAAATGGCTTAAAATCAAAGGACGTAACAAGAGTAAAGAAAGCCTTGAAGAATGCCTACGACCGAAGATGAAACGAAGGAACAAGAGGAGAATGACTGCATCAAAGTTATTGGTAATGAGTTGTTGTTCTATGGGGATGTAGACAGGGAAAATACTATTGAGTTTGTCGAGAAATTTAAGAAGCTTGAAATAGAGCTCCTAAAGAAGATGGCAGAACTTGTTGGGTACGAGCCAATGATCCGTGTTCATATCATGAGTGAAGGTGGTGACGTGTACGCTGGCCTAAACATGATGAATGTTCTGGAACGATCTCGTGTGAAGGTAGTCACTATAGCTCAAGGAGCCTGTTGTAGTGCAGCAACCTTTGTACTTCTTGGGGGTTCTGAGAGGCGAATGGGGAGGAACGCATACCTTCTCATCCACCAAATCAGTACAGAAATGTGGGGTAGCTTCAATGATCTCAAACATGAATTGAAGTCAACAGATAAACTTATGAAAATGCTCAAGGATATGTATCTCTCTAAGACGAAGATTCCTGAAGCCAAATTCAAGTCCTTAATGAAAAAGGATATCTATTTACCCCCAGACAAATGTCTCAAGTATGGAATCGTTTCCGAGATTGAGTAATCGTCGTGTGACGTTTATACAACCCCAAAATACACAAAAAAATGAAAATTATACAGAAAGTGTTTGCATTCAATGGGATGAATGTGCTTTCTGGAGGCCTAAGTCGTTCCATTCTACCATAATTTACAACCGGTAAATCCGACATCTATTTAAAACTGATATTTTATTATCGTACAATGGAACGCCTTATCAAACAAGACAAACACAACCGCGATCGCTACATTGACATCAAAGTTGAGGACTTGAAGGATGGAACTGCAGACATCGTGAAGATCTCTGGCATCGTTGGGAGTGACAAGTTTTCTGAATCACGAACCAATGTCAAAACTGGTTACGAGAAGGCTCTCAAGAGAGCTCAAACCATGTGGAACAATGAGCATACCAAGTGTAACCAAGTGTTGCCTATGCTGGCCAACAAGTGGGAGGATCGCCAGAAATACATCTCTGAGCCGTTCTACGTTCAACCCAAACTTGATGGTGTTCGCCTACTTGTCTCCAAAGACGGTGGCATCTCAAGAACTGGGAAGATCATCCCTGGAACTGAGATTCTTGGGAAGGGTCTTGAGCCGGGTCAATACGTTGATGGTGAAGCGTTTGACCCTAACCTCAACTTTGAGGAACTTACGAGTACTTTCAAGACTGACCCCCTGAAGCTCAAGTTCCACGTGTTTGATTTCTTTGATTTGAAGAAGCTTGGCATGACCTTCGAGCAACGCTGGGAGTATGTAAAGGATTCTGTCTACAATCCTCATTACGAATATGTCAAAACGACACTCGTAAAATCCAAGAAGGACCTTCCTCTCATGCATCAGAAGCATGTTGAAGAAGGACATGAAGGTACCATGATCCGTGACCGCTTCAGTGTCTATGAGGTTGGTCAACGAAGCAACTATCTCCTCAAGCACAAGGATTTCCAGACCGAGGAATATGAAATCATTGGTGCAAAGACTGGTCACGGTCGTGACGCAGATGCAGTTGTTTGGGTCTGTAAAACCCAAGATGATCGGGAATTTACAGTCAGGCCCGAGGGTACCATCATCCAACGAGAAGAGGATTACAAAAATCGTGAGAAGTTTATGGGAAAGATGCTAACTGTGCGCTTCCAAAACCTTACCGCGATGGGTGTTCCCCGATTTCCCGTGGGTGTTGTGATTAGAGATTATGAATAATGTTTGTAATAAATAAATGAATAGAGTCGCAATTGATATCGATGAAGTCTTAGTAAAATTCCTCTTTCCCATGGCAAACCACCACCGTCAGGTTCATAAAATATGGAGTAAACCCAAATATAGATATGTGTACCGCGAAATATTTGAAGTAGATGAACCAACTTCACAAAAAATGGTCCAGGAATTTTACCAATCCAAAGACTTCATGAATCTCACACCTATTCGAGGATCTCAAAAAGCTATGTTCAATCTTAAAGAGCGTTATGATAAAATGTACGTGCTCACTGGACGCCAAGATGTGGTCCGAGAAGAAACTGAAGCATGGATAGACACATACTTCCCAGGTGTATTTGATGATGTCATACTCACGAACAGTTATACACCAAATGAAATACATAAGGCGGATATTTGTCGAGCCTTGAATATAGGCCTTATCATAGACGATAATAAAACCATATGTGACAGGTGTATTGAAAATGATGTCCGAGCTCTCAATTTTATCGGAGATGAACACACTATTTATCCCTGGTGTGAAGAAAGTGATATAAGTATCCAAGGGTGGAACGAGGTTAAAACATATAATCGTTAAAAATGTATAATGTCAATTGGACTCATAATGCCAAGTGCTTTACATGAATTAGGAATTAAAATGGGAGCTGATTTTAAACAATCTAAAAAGTTTCATGTATCAACTAATTATAAAAATGCAAAGTCTATGATTACTCATATGGATAGACCACGACAAGTAATTACAATGCTACCTACTAAAGCTATGGATGCCGAAGAAACTTTGGAATCTGTTATTGAATATATGGGTCCGTTGGATATTGTACTTGATTGTATGATAGATACCCCTGATCGTATACAGTCTAGAGCAGATCTCTGTTTTAAAAATAGTACTCAATATATGGCGATTAATATCACAAAGGATTGTGTTTACGCTATGGGTACGCACATGGCGTATCTAGAAAATAAGAATTTACTACGTAAAATCAATAAAAATATCAAATACATCGGTAGAATTGACGAAGTTTAAATCTTATCTTATATAAATGTTTGCACTTCTTTGTAAACCAGTTGTTGTACCAGTTCAGACTGGAAATCCTGTCCTCCGCGCGAATGATTGTCGCATAGCGTACGTAAAACCATCTCAAACTCAAGAAGGTAAACTTGAACTTGAGATACTTGAAGCACCTCCAGTGTATATAGGTCCAGATAAGCAAAGTGAAAATTTTTAAAAAGGTGAGACTGTAATTGGAATAAGTGGACCATCAGGAGTTTTCTTCATGAAAATAACTTCATCACACTCTCCACCTTTCATGGCCAATTCGGGTTCTCCACACACGGTTCCAGATTTCTTGAATCTATCACAAGCACCCTTCGTCCTGTTTGCGATACTCATATCCTGGCTGTATCCGATAAACGTTTTGTCTAGTTTACCACTTTCTCTATCCTTGGATTCGACCGTAACTTTCCAACAGTATTTACCAAAGTCCCATTGCTTTGTGGTATCAACTGGGGGTGGTGGAGCATCTAAAGCAGATGAAGATAGACGATGATTAAATCTTTTCTTGATAGAGATGATAGGTGAAATTAGAACACTCGCTAGACTCGTCATTACTAATGTTTAGAACTATACTTTTAAGTTATTTTTACAATGTGGATATAACACATTGTAAAAACAACAGTTCTCCTTCTGCCGGGTTTGAACCGACGACCTACAGGTTAACAGCCTGTCGCTCTACCAACTGAGCTAAGAAGGAATGGTCCTCTCTACCTGAATCGAACAGGTGACCCTTGGAACTACAGTCCACTGCTCTACCAACTGAGCTAAGAGAGGGTAAGGGTCCATCACATATGCTTGTTCTGGGAGCCTCTTAAGGTGAACAGTCTTATGAGTCTCCCACATATGATCCGGAACGAGCTCCCACCAAGATTCGAACTTGGGGTGGTGGATTCAAAGTCCACAGTGTTGACCAACTACACCATAGGAGCCGGAGCCTCGGCTACTATATCAGTAATTTGATTCTTTTCTTTAACCTCGTATATATATTTAAAGTAGTACATGAGAAAGGTGAAAAGACCCGCGGCAACATTTGTAATAGTCATAGGTATAACATTATAATGGAATGAGTACACAAGGGACAGAACACTCGCAGCCAAGTTCAAATGTAAGAAGTGGTAATTTATAGCTTTTGCATCTTTATGTTTATACACGTGCTTAATTTCAGGTATGAACATAACAACAATGAAAGCTGACCCCAACAGACCACATACATCTACGGCGTTCATTCTTATTTGTATATATTTTCTCCTGTTTAAGTAATATGATTGTTTATGTTATACTTTTCGTAATCGTATGCTTGTTACTTGGGTACACAAAACGAAAAAAGTTTGAAAAGTATGATTTCAAATGTTTTTTATTGGCTATGAAAAATGAACCTACGAGAAGCGAAAAATTCATTCGTAGCATTGACAAAAAGATACCACTGGAAATCATATACGGTAAAGATACTAGAACCCCAAAGCTAGCTGAGAAATTCCGAGAACACGTGGATGCGGATTACTACGAAAAAGCCGTAGAGATGTATAATGATCCAGACGTCAAACGTCCCGATATAACCTACTTCAACTTGGGAGCTATTGGTTGCTTAATGGGACATATGAAGTTCTACGAAAAGTGTATAAATCAAGGTCTAAAATACGCTGTCATATTTGAGGATAATGTAGTCATAGACTCCAATAAGGTGTACGATGAGATCCAATCAGTTATCAATGAGAAGGGGGATGACTTTGATATGTGTTTCTTCCACTGTTTATCTAGACTTCCTGATAAAATGGAGGGAACTCTAGAGAAGGTGAAGTGGATTTCTAGTACAAAATGCTACTTAATTAACGTGAATAATATGGCGTGGTACAAGCGATTTTTCTTTCCGATGGATAACCACGTAGACATGAAACACGAGGATCTTATTTCAAGGGGAGCTAGGGTCTATTACAAAGACTTGAGTAAGTTTATGCACGTAGACAGAACCCACAAAAGTACAATAGGGCACAGTGAACATGGAAGACCTTTGTTCTTCTCACGCGTCTTCCCGGATGCCACACCCGATGATCTTAAACCCGGGTATTAAATGATTCACAATTTTTTACAATGAGGACAATCATTCTAAAAAGAGTGTTCCAAACGGGGCTCGAACCCGTGACCTTGGCGTTATAAGCACCACGCTCTAACCAACTGAGCTATAGGAACGGTGCAACTTGATTATGTTACTAACCAACTTGTATAACGGTGGGACTCCTTCCCACATATTATCTAGGGGTCTTGACTTTAAGTGGGTTGAATTTTAATATCAGCATATATCAAATGTCATACGAGATAGTGACATATGCCAATAAATCACATGGCTTATTTGAAGAACTGACGAACAATGAGTTCAATGTTCCAGTCAAGGTTTTGGGATGGGGTACAGAATGGAAGGGGTTCTCCGACAAGACTAAGGGTGTTATGAACTACTTAAAAACCAAGAATGCCACGGATATTATCATATTCTTAGATGGTTTCGATACCAAGATTAACAAGGATCCAAGTAACGTTGTAGAACTTTTTAAACAGTTTAATTGTAAGATTCTACTTTCCAGTGATCCCAATATAAGTGGTAAGTTCATCACAAGCCTCATTTTTGGTACATGTAAGGGGAGTGGTACCGCTAACGCTGGAATGTATATGGGGTACGCTAAAGAACTTTTAGAGTTCCTTGAAGCTGAAGCCAAAACTAAGTGTAAAGATGATCAGTTAAATTTCAACACACTGTGTAGAAGTCGTGACGATATTAAGGTGGATGAGAGTAACGTTATTTTTGAGAACTTCAAACCAACTCAAATAAATAATGAATCAAACGCGCCATTCGTATCCTACCCAGGTTCACCAGGACTGAGTCGTTACTCTAGAGCTATCACTGAATACGCACAGTTTGTGTACATTTACATACTGTGCCTACTTATAGTGTCTATGGCATTTTTACCTCAACATAAGAATCTTTTGGTAACTACTACGGTAGCAGCAACCGCTTTTTATGCGCTGTTCGCAGATAAATCTTGTACTGTTTAGGCAGTCTTAGGTAAAGGTGGAACCATGTTCTTCAACTGAGCCATGCGGTTAGACATACTGGAGTTAGATTCAAGACCTAAAAGACTAATAATCTCACCAATGAGGAGACCTTGGTGAACCATAACCAAAAACTTAGCCATATCCGTCTTTGGGGAGTAGTCACCGTAACCAACGGTCGACATAGTTGTGAAACTAAAGTAAAAAGGATCTAACATAGTCTTGAAACCAAATGATTTGGGGTTCATTTTATCAATCAAAAAATAAAAGAGTCCAAACACCAATGTGATGAGGAAGACCGCGGGTAATCGTTGCATTTATAGTTAATCTAGATTTTTATTTATACTGATTCAAGTCTTTGTAGTTCATCCATCTCAATGTCACGACTCTTTCTCCTGTTATCCATCTTTACGTGTTTGAAAGCACCGAGCCATCTGGATACTGAACGCTGTCGTGACCCTATAGATGCTGCGTCATCACTCACGACAATCGATAATCCGTTACATACATCTGGCTTGTTCTCTTTCTCGGGAAATTGAACCATGAATGCCTGAATAGATATAGCTGGTATATCTGGTGCATCATCCAATAACTTGTCATATTCTTCTCGAGACTTCATAAGAAACTCAACAACTTCTGAACGGTGTTTCACATCGAGTGATATTTCCATATCAATAGACCTATAGAACTTTGACCATTGTACGCACATAGCCGAGTGTGCCTCAGATAGAGGTAGAGACTGACTAAACTTTGAGATACTCGTCAAAATTCCACCCAAAACATTTAGGAAGGCGAAGAAATACTGGATGATCATTATGTTATTCTTCGTCTGTGGTGACACATCTTCATTACCACTCGGATTTAGGACGGCAAAACCACCAACACCCGTTATACTTGCTATGACTATACTAGGGTAAGACAACCAATCATTCTGTTTCTTGTAAAATAGGCGTGCGTGATTATGCAACCAGCGGTATCCAGCCGCCTTCTCTGCCCATTTTATAAGCAACTTTTCTTGTTTTTCACACCATTCACAGTGTTCGTCTTTCTTTTGAACACTCATGGACTTAGATTATACGGATAAATTTTTCGCACATTCCCTGGCTAATTTATCAACCTCTTCATTTTTGGGGTCTCCATTATGTGCCTTGACCCATCTCCACTCTATCATAATAAAACAGTCTCTTATTTTGTCTAATTCAATCCATAATTCTCTGTTCTTAACATCACCACCCGAAGAAGTCTTCCAACCATTCTTCTTCCAGTTGTGAATCCAGGAGGTTATTCCTTGTTTCGTATAATTACTATCCGTGAAAATACGCACAGATTTTTCATTCATTAGTCGGACCTGCTCGAGAGCTCGCAAAATAGCTGTCATTTCCATTATGTTATTTGTTGTATTAGGTTGTGCTCCACATATCTTGAAGTCCTTACTTATAGCAGCCCAGCCACCACGACCAGGGTTCCCGAGGCAACTTCCATCTGTGTAAATCTCATACATATCCTATTTATGTCTTATACTTTTATGTACTTTTTTCTCAGTAGAATATAATAAAGGGTAGAAAGATGGCGGCTAATATGATGCCCCTACTCATGATGTCTAGTATGGCATCTTCTTGTTCGTCATCGATCGGTGGTCCCTTAGTGGCTATAGTGTTCTTTTGGAGTCGAGTGGCTGCATTTTTCGGTGGACTGCTAGGTAAATTAAATCCTTTCAAGGCTGTCGGTAAAGTTGGTGGATTGGCGAAAAAGGGTGTTGGAGCTGTCGTTGGTGTGGGTAAAAAGGGTGTTAGGGCTGTTGGACGAGGTTTCAAGAAGGTTGGAAGAGGGGCGAAAAAGTTTTTCAGAAAACGACGTAAGGGTTTCCGTAGATTTAAGAAGGCGTTTAGGCGTCCTAGGTTCAAACGTCCTAGGTTCAAACGTCTTAGGATCAGGCGTCCTAGGTTCAGGCGTCCTAGAATCAGGTTTAGGTGCTTTGCTCCCGAAACCCCCATTCAACTTGAAAATGGTAAAACTGCGATGATTAAGAACTTGAAGTTAGGTGATACATTGGTCAATGGTAGTATTGTGGAGGCGGTCATGCGAATTAAGAACTATAATGACCCTTATTATAAGATTGGTGACATTCATGTTACGGGGTCACATTACGTAAAGCATGGTACCAAGTACGTCCAAGTTAAGAACTTACCAACTGCTGAGCGTACCGAAAAGATTGATGATGTTGTCAGTTGCCTTGTCACAAACGATCATAAGATCCCAGTCGGTGGAGAAATGTTTTGGGATTGGGAAGATAATCTTATTCCAATTAAAACAAATAGACCTAAAAAAAATTGTGAGATTAAAGTAGAGTGTAGTCAATATGGCTGCTAATATGATGCCCCTACTGATGATGTCTAGTATGGCATCTTCTTGTTCATCATCTGTGAGTAGTCCAATCATGGCGATATTTTTCTTTTGGAGTAAAGTAGCTGCATTTTTCGGTGGTATGTTAGGTAAATTAAACCCGTTAAAAGCACTTAACCCTTTCAAAAAGCGTCAAGGTATGGCGAGATTTACAAGAAAAATAAACGTTTTCAGAAAAAAACGTAAATCTTTCCGTAAATTTAAACGGTTTTTCCGTTGCTTCTCCCCAGATACCCCCATTCAACTTCGAAGTGGTAAAATGGTATTGATCAAGAACCTAAAGTTAGGTGACACCCTAATTAATGGTAGCGTCGTAGATGCAGTCATGAAGATTAAGAACTATAACGATCCCTACTATAAAATATACTCACCCGAACTTAAGAAAGACATTTATGTTACAGGAAAACACTACGTTAGAGATGGTGTGAAGTACGTCCAAGTCAAGAACTTACCTAACGCTAAACCCACTAACAAGATTGATGATATTGTCAGTTGCTTAGTGACGAGTGATCACAAGATCCCTGTGGGTAATATGGTGTTTTGGGATTGGGAAGATAACCTCATCCCAACCAAGACAAACGTTGATGCCATAATTAAGAAAATACGTCACCGTAAAACAGTTGCTCAGTAAATCAATTCTCGTAATTGGGTCACAAGTACAAAAGACATATAACAATACGTGTTTTGTACTTGATATTAAATTTTCTAGACATATAATAAGAGATCATCCAATATGGCTATGGCAATGATGATGATGATGGCGAGCGCCGCCTCAGCATCTTCCTCATCAGTAACTCTTTTGGGTGGGGGTGGAGCATTTGCCTTTATTAAGAAAAAGCAAGCGGATCAGGCCGCTACTGCCGAAGCAACCAGACAAAGTCAAGCTGCTGCTGCGAGAAGAGCTAGGGAAGCCGCTGCCGCTAAACAAAGAGCTGAGGCAGCTAGACAGCAAGCTGAAAAAAGACGTCGAGAACAAGCAGCTGCTCGTCAAAGAGCTGATGCAGCTAGACGAAGAGCACAACAGAAAGCTGCCGCAGCTAGACGAAGAGCACAACAGAAAGCTGCCGCAGCTAGACGGAAGCGAATTCGCAGAAGACCTCGTAGAATTCGCAGAACTTTTAGAAGGATTAGAAAACCTAGACTCCGTCGGATTGGACGTAGGTTTCGTAGAACTTTTAAGAAAATTAGAAAACCTAGACTCCGTCGGATTGGACGTAGGTTTCGTAGAACTTTTAAGAAAATTAGAAAACCTAGATTCCGTAGGATTGGGCGTAGGTTTAAACGGATTTTTAAACGTCGTAAACCCAGATTTAGATTTGGTCGCCGACGCCGTTGTTTCGCTGCTGAAACACCCATCAAACTTCAAAGTGGTGAAATGTGTGCTATGAAAGACCTTAAGCTTGGTGATGTTCTCGTGAATGGTAGCATCGTAAATGCCACTATGCAGATTAGAAATGAGGGAGACAAATACTACCGTATTCACAGTGAAGAATTGGGTACTGACATACTCGTCACAGGAACACACTACATAAGAGATTCTAATAAATACGTAAGAGTCGAAAAATTCAAAGAGTCTAGAGCTACAGATACAGTTGATAATGTAGTCAGTTGTGTAATCACAAATGACCATAGAATACCAGTAGGTGAACATATATTTTGGGATTGGGAAGACCAGAAGGTCAATTTATAATATTGACCTAATACATAATGAACGGACCAGTTCCTCTACCAAATCAGGGGGGAAGTGATAACAGTATGATGATAGCGGCGCTTATAGCGTGCTGCTGTTCTTCATCCATAGGTGGTGCAGTATTCGCAATGAGAAAGCGCCTCTTTGGTAAAAAGAAGAAGCGTGGACGTGGACGTGGACGCGGACGCCCCAGACGGCCTAGAAGGCCTAGGGGTCGCCGCCCAAGAGGAAGAGGACGTGGACGTATGGCGAGGTTAAGGGCTCGAATGAAAAGGAAGCCCCGCTTCCGTCGCCGTAGATTCCGCCCCCGCCGTTTTGGGAAAATGGGGCGTTTCGGACGTAAGTTCAGAAGAGGGCGTTTCAGGTTCCGCCGTCGTCGTTGCTTCTCTCCCGAAACTGAAGTTCAACTTAAGAATGGTACTACCCGCCAAATGAAGAATCTTGAACTTGGTGATGTTCTCATTAACGGAAGCATTGTTGAGGCTACTATGAAGATTAAGAATCAAAGTGATCCTTATTACAAGATTGGTGACATTCACGTAACTGGTTCTCATTACGTGAAGGATGGTAATGTCTACAAACAAGTTCGCAACTTCTCCAAGGCTGAACCCACTGACAAGGTGGACAAGGTCGTATGCTGCTTAGTCACAAGTGATCATAAAATCCCTGTAGGTGACTTTATGTTTTGGGATTGGGAGGATAACCTCGTACCAAACCACATCCAGCAGCCTTCCAAGGTCACGACTCTCAGAAACCGTACCAAAAACGCCAGTGTAGTTGGTGATAAATAAATTGTTGTCATAAAGTAAGATGGATATAGTGTCTAGAGCTTTGGCTTTACCTATACCACTACCTAAGGAGTACGTCCAGTCACTACCTAGGATACCCAAGGACAAAAAGTTTCCTAAACGTGTATGTAGAGAGGTAAAGGTGAGTGAAGATGCATCTAACGCAGAAAAGGCAAAGCTTAATACTGGTGAGGAATTCACGCGACTATGTGGTGATGACATAACTAACGCAGCTAATGAAGAGGCAATGGGAGAAATGATTCCATTAATCATTCTCTTAGTACTGTGTTGTTTATGTTGTGTATCTATGATCTCAGTTAGTTTCGG
>Ga0213862_10000442_pt1 | contig 17664 bp, 17 predicted proteins | sample PICome_7_FD_160092 | JGI IMG/M metagenome (GOLD analysis project Ga0213862, IMG submission 160092) | Coastal seawater microbial communities near Pivers Island, North Carolina, United States - PICO266 | ecosystem: Environmental > Aquatic > Marine > Coastal | place: USA: North Carolina... | reverse complement strand
CCTTAGAAGGTATGGGTATTGCTATATCTAACGCCCTACAATTAGAGAAGGGTATGCGAGGGGTCGTCAACTTCTTAGCGAAAGGGTTTAATGCTGTTGGCAATTACTTTGTTACTCTAGGAAATAGATTTGAGATAGTAGGTAACTCATTTAAAATACTAGGAAAGCAGGTTAGTTTATTCTTTCAAGGTTTTGGACAGAAGGGTAACGAGCTTATGGAGAAAATTGCTGATATTCCAATCATAGGCAAAGCTATTGATAAGGATGTTATAGCTAAGAATAAAGAAGCTTACAAGCAGACCATATCTGACTTAGAAAATGAGCTTGACGGTCTAAAATCTAGACAGGGAGAGCTTCGTTCTGCTATCGACTTGGTTTACAACCCAGTTGATGACCCAGCACTTGCTGAGGATTTTGCTCCAGCTACAGTAACTACAACTGGAGAGTTTATAGAGGGTGAAGGAGAGTCTGAAGGCAATGATGACGCTAAGATTCAAAGATTAAAGGACTTTCTAACAAAACAACGTCAAGCTGTTCAGGATTTTGAGGATGAAACACATCTACAAAAAATGAATAGACAACTTGATAGAGCACTTGCTGAAGCTGAAGCTTTGGGAGCTAGTCAAGAGCAACTTTTAGACCTTGAGATGTCTTACTATGATAGGCTGGAAGCTGCAAGGCAAAAGGATGTTGATGCTGAGAAAGATGCTCTTAAAGAAAAAAACAGAGAAAAAATTGAAGCTGCTCAAGAGAACCTTGACAATATGGCTAGAATCTTTGGTGAGGAAACCAGACTAGGTAAGCTAGCTCTTATAGCTAAGAGTCAAATGGCTAACATTGAGGAAAAGATAGACGGCAAGGTTACTATGGGCAAAATGGTGAAAGCTATGGCTGAGGGTGCTGTTGATTACGTTAAAGGTATTGGTAAGGCTGCCTCTGCGGCTCCATTCCCAGCTAACGTTCCTTTAATAGCTGGACATATAGCTACTGCACTACCCTTGTTTATGCAGCTTAAGAAAGCTTTTAAGAGCTCTAAACAATCAACTGGAATATCAGTACCTTCAATCGGTGGGGATGGCGGAGGAGCGGCTGCAGTGGCAGCACCTTCATTCAATGTGGTGGGTCAAGCTGATGCTGGCTCTCAAATGGTGGCAGATGCCATACAGGGCTCTAACAGTAAGCCAATTAAGGCATTTGTTGTAAGTGGCGAAGTGTCTAGTCAACAGGAATTAGAAAGAAAGGCTGACACCACCGCATCAATAGGGTAAGAAAATTGTTTTTAAATAAAGGACTTATGAAATTATATGAGCTACTTATAGACGAAGAACTTCAGACAATGGGTGTAGAAGCTATTTCAATTGTTGAAAATCCAGCCATAGGTGTCGATTTCGTTGCGTTAAATGAGGATACTACCCCAGTTCAATTAGCAGAAGTTAGCTCAGATAAGCGTCTGCTTATGGGTGCTGCACTTATTCCTGACAAACCTATCTACAGAAACCAAGATGGTGAGGAGTTTTACATATACTTTTCACAGGACACTGTTCGTAAGGCTGCTGAAATGTTTTTCAAAAATAGTAATCACCAAAATGCTACGTTAGAGCACAAGGATAAACTAGCTGGAATGACAGTATATGAGTCTTGGATTGTTGAGGATACTCAATTCGATAAGAGTCGTAAATACGGCTTAGATATGCCTGTAGGTACTTGGATGGTCACAATGAAGGTTGATGACGAGGATGTCTGGAGCAAGTATGTGAAAGATAATAAAGTTTTTGGCTTCAGTATTGAGGGTCAATTTGCAAACGCATTAAGACGTGAAGTTGAGCAACCGCTTCCTGAGTTACTGTCAGACCAACAGCTAGATAATATACTAGATAAACTATCTGACATAGTTAGCGAGCACTATGAGTTAAAAAAAAAAGACTATAAGCTAGAGACTTATAACGACTACCCTCAGTCAGCTACAAACAACGCTAAAAGAGCGTTAGCGTATAAAAAGAAGTATGGCTCTGAAGTCAAAGGAATGACTCAGACAGGCTGGACAAGAGCTGGACAGTTAGCACGCAGAGAAAAACTCTCACGCTCAACTATCGCCCGTATGGCATCCTTTAAGAGACATCAAAAAAACGCTGTAATAAACCCTGAATATAAATCAACCCCTTGGAAAGATAACGGATATATAGCTTGGTTAGGCTGGGGTGGTGCTTCAGGGGTTAATTGGGCTATCCGAAAATTGAAATCAATAGATAAAAAATAAGATTATGCCTATAAGAACTATTACAGGGGTCAATGACGGTTCTAACCCATTTGGGGATGAGTCTCAAGGTACTCTTACAAATAACAACTCTATCTCGACTATAAAACGCAAGGGAGAGGATTCGTTAATAAACAAAGGTAAGTCAGGTTACTCACACACGGGAGCTTTCGCTGATAAGCCAATTTCCAACAACTTCGTTTGGGAGGCTGGTGCTGGAATAAACTACACTGCAGACGACGTAGAAAATGTCTTATACAAGGTGTTTAGTTTGTCTAGAAGCGTACACGAAGCTGTTGACAACCCTTATTGGAGTACACCTCAACCAAATAACGACTTAGGGGTGGGTTTATTTAGAGGAGCTAACTTACCTGAGGGTGTTGATACGTTAGTTGACTATGATTACGTTTATAACGACAACTACGACGCTAATGGTTCTACAGGATTTGAAGGTTCTACAGGTCGAATAGACCTATCTGACTGTGTTTATGGAGACCAGCTTAGAGTTCGTTTTGACTTTAATGTAATACCACAGATAGCTAACACAACTGTTGAGCCAGCCCTATGGTATTCAAATAGAAACGAATCGGATGAAATTACATTCACGTTCCCGCTAACTACATCACCTATATTCTACGGAGGCGGAACTGTAGGTAAAACATACTTAAATAGGGTTGATATTTCAGCTTGGATAACATCTAATGAGGACGTTAACGCACTTACGTTACCTGCTATTAAGGCAGACAACCCCGTGATAATTCAACCTTTGGGACTATTAATAACAATTTTAAGATAAGAAAATGGCAATAAGAGTAGAAAGAAACGAGCAAGGAAACTGTGTTAATTTTCACGGTTCATCAAACCCAACATATTGGAATGCTTGTCTAACAGCGTCAGTAGATGACACAATGACTGACACTATCAATATAGTTAATGATATTATCACAGCACAAACAGGAGAGACTGAGTACGAGTACTTTCAGATTCCTTATACTGAATTTACAAGAGCAGATAACTCTAACTTTACATCAGCTCAGGAAGCTGCTGATTATATATCTGCAGCAGCAAGAGTAATCGGAGTATCTGAGGATTCTACAGGTAATAACTTGACTGGTGTTACTGTGTGCTTTAAGTTAGACGACACATCTACATCTATTATATTGGATAACGGATATTCATTTGGAGTAAACACTATTAAGGCTGTAGCTGAGGGCGGGCTTATAGACATCAAGTCTATTACAGGAGATAGGACTTTGTTCTCTCAACTAGACCCATCTAACGCCTGCATAAATGACCTACCTGTTGCGGGTGGATTGAATGACGTTATAAACTCATTAAACGAGCTATTTACTGTAGGTGCATTTGAATCAGTTGTTATATCTGACCCTTATTCTACAATGATTGCGGACGTGGGTGGTGTAGCCGCTGGGCACACGCTAGTAGGTTCTACCGCTGTTGACCCTATTGGGGATGATATATTCACTAACTCTGGCTCTGGGAACTACGCTGGTCTTTTATCAACAGAGACAATCAATCAGGCTGGAGAATACTTTACTTTCGACATAAGAGGAGAGGGTCAAATAGGTTTCGGGCTTGTGCACACACAAGCTTCTTATGACGCTGGATACTTCTCTGGCAACACCAACTATGCAAACCCTTCTAGCTTTGCTGTTACTAACTCAGCTCACTATGGATTCCAATTCTCACACTGGTTTCACCCAACACCTAACGGCTCTTGGACAAACTACGGAGCTAACACTTCTTATTCTATGAGAGAGCACTGGAGTGCAAACTGGGATAAAAAACAAGATTGGCTTGACGGGGAGAATGTTAAGGTCAGAGTAGGATTAGACACTAATGGATTCATCTCTATAGAGACTCTCAATGACGACGGCTCTTGGGGTGTTCACGCTAGAACATCTTATCCAGCTTCTCAGGGTGCTGAGTTTAGGTTAGGTGTAAAAACATCTAACTCTTCAGCTAGAGTTTCAAGCACCCCTAAGGTACACCTACTAGAAGAGGAAGCTCCTACTATGTATTTTAGATATATAGAAAGTCCTGACGGATTGTTTAACTATCCTTTATTTGCTACAGAAGAGGAGGCTAACTACTACAATGAAGTAAAAGGAGGAGCGGGTACAAGTCACACTCACGTTTATGCAGATGACCCAACTAACACGACTTGGTATATGCCTGACACATATAACGATATGGGGTATGATGAGAACCCATCAATAAATACAAACGACGCTACAACATTCTTTGAAGGTAACACGATTACTTGGACGGAGATTACTTCTGTAACTAATGCTGACCTAACTCCCCCTCAGTTTACCAACGCTAACATCACGCAAGAAGAGGGCACAAGCGTAAATATACAGTTGATGCCAGCAGATGCGACTTATTCACAGTCCGTAACTATAAGCCCATCTAACTCTGGGTTAGTTTACGACAGTGCTAGTCACTTTTTGCAAGGTACTTTAACTGATGTGGGTTCTGACACGGCGTACACTATCACGGTAACTAGAGCTAACTCTTACGGCTCATCTGTAGGTAGCTTTACTATCACTGCCACTGACGTAGCTCCTGTACAGACTAACGATACTTCTTGGACTAAGGCTCTAGATTTTAGTGGTTCAAGTGAATACGCAACTCAAGTTACTAATAACTCCATAGCTACGCCTTTAAATATGGGTGGACTTAATACTCAAGTAGCCGCTCCAACAACCTCTGGGAATACTTCAGCTGATGCTTCAGCTAGAGCGTGGGCAACTGCTATAGTATTTAAGTATGACGGAAACGCAAGCAACCAACATATTTGGAACGCAGGTGAAGGCGCAAGCTCCACTGATGATAACATATACTTAAGGTTAGACGCAAGTGGTTTTTTATATTTCGGTTGGGGTAGGCAAGGTGCTTTAAACGAGTGTAGGTTTATATATCTAGGAACTTCTGTAAATGTTAATCATTGGCACGGTATCTATATAGCACATAACGGAACTAGGCTAGGTGGAGCTGCTGCTACTTCTGCTAACTTGGCTGCTGCATTTGACATCCGTTGGTTCACCACTAACAATAACAATACTTGGGGGTCTTCGTTAGATAACAAGTCCACTGCCTCTAATTGGACTGCAGGTAGTACAGGTGGTCGTATGGATAGACAATTTACAGGAAATTTAACTGTAGGTGGTAGAGGTAGTAATAGAAACTTTCACGGAAAGGTAGCCAGTATGGTTGCAACTACACTAAGAACAAACGTAGCTATGCCAACTGACGCGGAGATTACAGAAATGATTAGTGACCCTATTGGTTGGTTGAGCGACTATAAAGTGGGCAACACATTTAGATACTCAGGTAGTGCTAATGAGACTACTTTTGCTATGAACAATTTTAACTCATCTAACGCTACTCAAGTTTGGTTAATGGGAGACGGTACGTCTGACTCTTACGCTAACGGTATTAGAAACCAAGTACTAACTACAGACCAAAACTACGTTAAGATGCAGCTAAACAGTATGGTTTCTAACGACATTGAAACTGTAAGTATTAACGGATTAACATAATGTCTCACAACGACCTATGTGTTGTTTTTAAATAAAGGGAAGTGTACATAAAGGCGAAATATCCAGTAGTCGGTAATGACTTTGTCGGGAGGCAAGGTTACGATTCTACTTATGTGGATAAATCCCAGCAAAATGAAACAACTGACAAGGTAACAGATAAACCTTATAAGTTTAAGCAAATGAAGTATCCAACTATAGGGAATGAGTACGTAGGTTATCAAGGATTTGGTAGCTTAAATGGAGGTAACACTATAAGTAACATTTTGTCAAATATAACTGACAGAACCATAACAAAGGTGTCAACAGGGTATATGTTTGGCGGTCAAAAGCTAAATGTGATAAACTACTCAGGCTCTATTGAAACTATAGTTTTCACTAACGAAAGTCCAGAGTGGTTGTCAGACCAGTCAGCTTCCGTAATTGTCGAAATAAACGACGTTAGGTTGGTAGGGACTTTGATTTGGGATACGGCTTCTCAAGTATGGAATTTAACTTTCACAAATTGGAATAATTAAAAAAAAATGGCAAATCTACAAGGTAAAAAAATTAGTAATACTTACGAAGGCTTAATTAAGACTGAAAACAATTCAGCGGTATCGGGCTCAACCGTTCTGACTGACGGTGCTGGGAACTCTCTGCAGATTACTGTAAACACTAACGGAACTCTAACAGCTCAAACTATTACAGCTAGCAATCTAAATGTATCTAATTGGGATGAAGCCTACTCTTGGGGAGACCATTCACTTGCTGGTTATGCTACAAGCTCTGAAATAGCAACAGCTGTTAATGATGTTATCAACTCAGCACCTACAGCTTTAGACACTCTAGATGAATTAGCAGCCGCCTTGAATGATGACGCTAACTTTGCTACTACAATTACTAATCTAATAACCAGTGTGTCTGACAGGGTTACTATATTGGAGAACGCTGGGTTCATCACTACAGATACAAATACTCAATTGAGTGATGCTGATATAGCCGCTATGGGCTACATTAAGGTAGATACTAACACGCAACGTACTGATGCTGAGATAGATGCGAGAATAGCACTTAACCCTGAAGGGTTTATCACTTCCTACGTTGACACAAATACCCAATTGACAGATGCAGAGATAGCCGCTATGGGTTACATAAAGACGGATACTCAGCTTACAGATGCAGAGATAGCTGCACTAGGTTATATCAAGACCGACACAAACACACAGAGAACTGACGCTGAAATTGACGCACGTATAGCTCTCAACCCTGAGGGTTTTATCACGTCCTATGTAGATACAAACACACAGTTAAGTGATAGTGACATAGCCGCTATGGGCTATATCAAAACTGATACGAACACGCAATTAACTGATTCTGACATAGCTGCCTTCGGTTATATTAAAACAGACACGAACACTCAGAGAACAGATGCTGAGATAGACGCTAGGATAGCTTTAAATCCTGAGGGTTTTTTAACCTCAGAAACTGACAGCCAGACGTTAACATACACCAGTGCTACTGGAGATTTAACAATCTCTAATGGAAACACCGTTAACATACCAGACAACAATACTCAATTGAGTGACGCTGATATTGCAGCATTTGGTTATATAAAAACAGATACAAACACTCAGAGAACTGACGCTGAAATCAATGCGTTAATTGATGCTAACAACTTTATATCTGACTATACTGTCACTGAGAGTGATGTAACGGCTCACGAGGGTGCTATCACGATAACGGAGTCACAAATTAGCGACCTATCTCACTTCTCAGGTTCTTATAACGACTTAACCGACAAGCCGTCAGGTGTTAACCCTAGGACGGATGAGGAGATTGAAGATGTCGTTGGTGCTGCCATTTCAGGCTCAGGTGCTACATCTGTAGTGTACAATGATGCAGCAGGGACTATCGTAGTAAGCTCAACTGACACAAATACTCAACTTACGGATGCTGAGATTGCTGCTTTCGGTTATATTAAGACTGACACAAATACTCAGCTTACTGACGCGGAGATTGCAGCTATGGGTTACATAAAAATAGACACCAACACTCAGTTAACTGACAGTGAAATTGCTGCTTTTGGTTATGTTAAAACAGATACACAGCTGACTGATGCCGAGATAGCGGCTTTCGGTTACATAAAAACTGACACCAATACGCAAAGGACAGATGCTGAAATTCAAGCTATAATCGACGCTAACAGTGCAGGATTCATAACGACCTATGTCGATACCAACACCCAACTCACTGATGCTGAGATTGCGGCTATGGGCTACATCAAAACTGACACAAATACCCAACTAAGTGATTCGGATATTGCAGCCTTTGGATATATTAAAACCGACACAAATACACAAAGAACTGATGCTGAAATAAATGCACTAATAGCTACAGGGATATCAGGACTGGCTACTGAGACTTACGTTGATAACGCAGTTTCTGGATTGGTAGATTCAGCTCCTGCAGCCTTAGACACACTAAACGAGTTGGCGTCTGCTCTAGGTGACGACCCTAACTTTGCCACTACAGTATCTACAAACATAGGTAATGTATCGTCAAGAGTCACAACTCTAGAGAACGCTAACTATATATCTGACTACACGGTCACTGAAGGTGATGTTACTGCTCACGAAGCCGCACTTAGTATTACCGAGTCTCAAATATCTGACCTATCACACTTCTCAGGTTCTTATAATGACTTAACTGACGTTCCGTCTGGAGTGACAGCTAGAACAGATGAGGAGATTGAGGACGTTGTAGGTGGTTTAATTTCAGGAACTGGAGCTACTACAGTTACTTATAATGATGCTGCTGGCACTTTAGTTGTAAGCTCAACGGATACCAACACACAAAGAACAAATGCAGAGATTGATGCACGTATCGCATTGAACCCTGAGGGCTTCGTTACAACAGATACTAATACTCAGTTGAGTGACGCTGATATAGCGGCTTTCGGATATATCAAAACTGATACTAATACTCAGAGAACTGACGCTGAGATTGATGCTAGAATTGCATTGAATCCTGAAGGCTTTTTAGACGCTATTCCTGACGCTGGAGTTGGTGCTGGTACTTACGGAAGCACACTGGACAACACAAAGATTGACCAGATAACAGTGGATGCTCAAGGTAGGGTAACTAATATAACTACTGGAGGAACTGGTAATGTTACCTCTAGCTCATTCAATACATTCACCAACAAATCTGGTAATATATCACAATGGACAAATGATTCTGGGTATGTTACAACTGACACAAACACTCAGAGAACTGATGAGGAGATAAGGGATGTGATAGGCTCTGCTATATCAGGCTCGGGAGCTACTACAGTGACTGTAAATGATGCAGCAAACACAATAGTAGTTAGTTCTACCGACACAAATACACAGTTATCTGACGCTCAGATTGCTGCTATGGGATACATTAAAACCGACACTAACACACAAAGAACCGACCAAGAGATTATAGACGTTATTGATGGCGAGGGTTTTGTGACTAGCTCTGGTAATACCGTTATAGGGACTGACTCAGACATAAACACATCAGGTGCTACTGTAATAGACCAGCTTAATATGACTGACGGTGTTATTCAGTCACACTCAACTAGAACTATGACAGCTTCAGATATAAGCGCACTACCTATATCTGGAGGGAACTTAACTGGTAACCTAGGAATAAATGAATCTAGCGCAGGTACTAAGCTGCACGTAACTAAGAACACCAACTCACACTCTTGGTCTCACAACAGCAACGTATTAGCTACATTTGAAAACAGTTCAAGTGCGTACATAAACATAGTCTCGGGAAATAGTAATCAAGGTGAATTATGGTTCAGTGACTCAGCCTTATCAGGAAGGGGTCGATTAAGGTACGACCACTCAGGTGACACTATGGAGATATGGGGAGCGTCAGGACCTAAAGCTTACTTCTATAGCAGTGGTAATGTAACAATTACAGGAAACTTAAGTGAGAACTCCGATATTAGCTTAAAAGAAAACATCAACGATATTGATGACGCACTTGACAAGGTGAACAGCCTTAGAGGTGTTGAGTATAATATGATAGCTGATGAGGATAAAACTAAAAAGATTGGTTTTATAGCTCAAGAGGTTGAGGAGGTTGTTCCTGAGTTAGTCTTTGATAACGGAGATATTAAATCTGTAGCCTACTCAAACACTGTAGCGTTATTAGTTGAAGCTGTTAAGGAGCTTACAGATAAGGTAAATGACTTGCAAGGACAGATAGATGCTATGCGTGCATAGTAATTTAAAAAGCATTAAAATCTTGTTTTTAAATAAAGAGTTAAACCCTTAAAATTCAAATATATGCCAAGCGCAAAAGAAACCCTAGACAAGATAGCTCAAGCAATCGGAATTGCTACAGCTACACCAGAAGTTGAGACGGTTGAGGAAACTGTTGAAACAATTGAAACACCTGAAGTCGCTGAGACTGAGGAGACTGCAGAGGAAACAGTAGATACTACTGAGGATGCTGCAGAAGAAAACACAGAAGATGTCAAGGAGGAAGCTACTGAAGCTCCTGCTGAGACTGAAGCTGTTGAGAGTAACGACGAACCCGAGGCTGTTGCTGAGGATAAGTCAGACGATAGAGTTAAGGAATTAGAGGCGCAAATTAGCGACCTTAAAAAGATTCTTGAGGATTCTATCAATAGTGAAACTGAGGACGCTGTAGAAGCTCCTGAAGTACCTACAAAGGAAGATGAAGGGCTTACACATAGTCCAGAGGCTCCTGTCGCTGTGAAGCAACGCAAGTTAGGTGACAAAGGCGGTTCAATAATGTCCAACGTATTTAAATACATAAATCAATAATTAACTGCTAAATATATATAAAATGGCAACTACTACTTCTATTACTACATCTTACGCTGGTGAAAAAGCTGCTGGGTTTATCTCTGCTGCTCTTTTGAGTGCTCCTACCTTGGACAAAGGTGGTATCACTGTTAAGCCAAACGTAAAATTTAAGCAAGTAATGCAAAAGCTAGCTGTTGGTGATGTTATCGCTGATGCTTCTTGTGACTTTACTGCAACTTCAACTGTAACTCTAACTGAGCGTTACTTACAACCTGAAGATTTCCAAGTTAACCTAGAGCTTTGTAAGAAAGATTTCGAATCGGACTGGCTAAGCATTGAGCAAGGTTTTTCTTCTTTTGATGAGCTTCCTTCTTCTTTCGCATCTTACCTAATCGGCCACGTTGCTGCTAAGGTTGCTGCTAAAACTGAGACTAATATCTGGAATGGTGCTAACGGAAACGCTGGCGAATTTGACGGTCTTGTTGCACTTATGGGTGCTGACTCTGACGTTGTTGACGTAACTGAGACTGGTGCTACTACTGCATCTAACATCATTGAGCGTTTAGGTAACGTAATCGACGCCGTTCCTGCTACTATCTACGGAAACGAAGGTCTAGCTATTTATATCTCTCAAGCTGATGCACGTTCTTACGTAAGAGCTCAAGCGGCTTTAGGTTATAAAGACCTTTACCACGTTGGACAAACTGCTATGGACTTTGAAGGCGTTAAGCTTTTCGTTGCTAACGGTTTGAACTCAGGTCAAATGATTGCGGCTGAGAAGGACAATATGTTTTTCGGAACTGGCCTTCAGTCAGATATGAACGAAGTTAAGCTTATCGATTTAGCTGATATCGACGGAAGTCAAAACGTAAGAGTAATTATGCGTTTCTCTGCTGGTGTAAACTACGCTATCGGTTCTGAAATCGTTTTAAGTGTTGCTAGCTAATAGCTACTAAAAAAATGGAGGGTGGTTAACTCTGCCCTCCTATTATATTAATAAATTAAATTGTTTAAAAATGAGTTGTAATATTTCACTAGGACGTTTAGAGGGCTGTAAAGACCAAGTTGGTGGCCTTAACGCTATCTACTTTCTAAACTTCGATGACGCTACATACACAATCGACTCTTCTACAGAAGAGGCTTCTGTTGTTGAAACTACTCCAAGCGCATACAAGTATGACTTGAGAGGAACTTCTACTTTTGAACAATCTTTGACTTCTAGCCGTGAGAACGGTACTACTTTTGTTGAGCAAACTTTAACAGTTAGCTTGAAAAAACAAGACAGTACTACTCACAAAGAGGTTAAGTTATTGGCTTACGGTCGTCCAAAGGTTTTAATCGAGGACAACAATGGTAACTTGTTCGTAATGGGTCACGAGTATGGCGCAGAAATGAACGCTACAGTATCTACAGGTGCTGCTATGGGGGATAAATCAGGTTACGAATTAACTTTTGTAGCTTCTGAAAAGCAACTTGCACCTATCAGTGCTGATGCTATCTCTGCTTACAACGTAACTGTTGGTTCATAATAACTAAGATTGTTATATTTTTATTAAGAGCTCTACTTCGGTAGGGCTTTTTTTTTGTTATATAACTATACAACACATATACATTATGTTATGAAGTAGCATCAGATTGCATTAAACAGCAAAACAAAACACAGTGTATATTGTTTTTAAATAAAGGTAAAACATTATGTTATATTACTCAGATTCAACGGATACAACACTTTACGTCAACACAAAGTCAGACGGAGGAGTAGATGTTGATGTGAAGGTAAGGCAGGAAGGTAATGAAGCCTACAATATAGAGGCCACTACAGGCTTAACAGATTCAGGTTACTATCAATCAGTAACACTATTACAAGACACTATTGAGGATAACCTAACTGCTAACACTACTTACGACTTTTTCATATATTCAGGAGGTCTATTGGTTTACTCTGATAAACTAGGCTACAAACTAACTACATCACAGTCAGAGTTCACAACTCCGACGTCAACTAATAACGACTTTATAATACTATAATTATGAACTTAAACTTTGTAAATTTATCAGGCTACGAGATACCAAAAGCAATAGAGGACAAGCGCAAAGAATGGGTTGCTTACGGAGAGGATAACGATTATTATTCATTCCTAATCGACTCTTACTTGCAATCAGCTACAAACAACGCTGCTATCCGTTCTATCTCTAATAACGTATATGGAGAAGGTATATGTATAGAAGGCAAAGAAAAGGACTCTAAGGAGGTCAAGGAGCTACGTAAGTTCATAAGACCTAACTGTCTTAGAATCATCATTCAAGAGCGTAAGATGCTCGGACAGGCCGCTATACAAGTTATCTACACAAAAGAAGGTAACAATAGAAAGGTTGCAAAGGTAAAGCACTTTCCTACACACACATTAAGACCTGAAAAGATGGACGAGATGGGTGTTGTTAATGCTTACTACTATCACCCAAACTGGGCTGAAAAGAAAAGAACTGACTCACTTAAGCGTATTCCTACATTTGGTACTTCAAAAGAAAAGGTTGAGATTTATATGCTTAAGCCTTATGTGTCAGGGTACGACTACTTCTCGCCTGTCGACTATTCGGGAGCCCTACCTTACTGTGAGCTTGAAAATGAAATCTCAGACTACTTATTAAACGAGACTAAGAACTCATTTAGTGGTACTAAGGTAATTAACTTCAACAATGGTGTACCTGACTTAGAGTCTAGAGATATGATTACTAGAGATGTTAAAGGCAAACTTACAGGCTCAAGAGGTCAAAAAGTTATCGTTGCGTTTAACGAGAATAAAGAATCCGCTACTACTGTCGAGGATATCTCATTGAATGACGCACCAGCTCACTATGAGTATCTCGCTACTGAAGCTATGCATAAGATTCTAGTAGGACACAGAGTAACATCTCCTATGCTACTAGGTATTAAAGACAACGGGAACGGCCTTGCGTCAAATGCAGATGAAATAAAGACAGCTAGTCAATTGTTTAATTCTACAGTTATTGCTAACTATCAGGAGGAGATTGTTGACGTATTGACTGAGATTATGGAGCTTAACGGTGAAGTACCTGAGCTTTACTTTATTACAGCGCAGCCTATTGAGTTCACTGATGAAAACCAAGAGAAGGAAAGCAACGAGGATAAAGGTGAGGCTCCTGTAGATGAGGCTGAGGCCACTAAGGAGGACACTAACCTGTCTGCTGACTATGAACTATCTGTTGACCCTAAGTTCATCAAAGACGCTTTAGAATTATACAACGAATCAAAAGATGTGTAAAACTGTTAACGGCTTAGCGGATATATATCTATACCTTGACAAAGTAGGTGAGGACATTGACTCAAATGAGTGGCACTTAGCAGACGCTAGGGTTGACTTAAATGAGACAGAGGGCGAGGATATTGAAGCTATGCTCAACAGCACACTTAACGTAGCGTTGTCTATAGCAGACACTAGACGCAAAGACAGCGTTCAGGATACTGAGTTTATTAAGGTTCGATACAGGTACGCTAAGGGTTCTAGAAAGCACGGAAAGAAAGGTGCTAAATCTAGAGACTTTTGCAGGATGATGCATAGGACAAAAAAGGTATTCCGAAAGGAGGATATACTTAAGATGCAGAAAGACGGAGTTAACTCAGTTATGGGTCATAATAAACAACCTTACTCCATTTGGTTACACAAAGGAGGGGTTAACTGCTATGATACGTGGGAGCGTGTTATATATATTAAAAAGACTAAAAAAGACGGTAATCCATACGGAGGAGATGCTTTGAGAGGTACTTATAAGACAACAGTAGGGAAAGCTAAAAAACAAGGCTTTGACCCTAAAAGAAATAAATACAAAAACAACAAGCGTGTTGCTGAGGCTCAGATTGACAGGTCTGACAAAGGACATCACCCTTCATATTCTAAAAAGAAATAAAATGAAAGCATTATTCATATCTAAGAACGACCTAGTTAAGCAGACACCACTGTCGGCTAACATAGATTTCGACAAGGTTTCACACTTTGTTCAGATTGCTCAAGATATCCACGTTCACCAGATACTAGGCTCTAAGCTATACGACAGGCTACAAGCAGACGTTATCAACGGTACACTTGCTGGAGATTATTCCACACTTGTATATGACTACATCAAGCCAACGCTTGTACAATACTCTTTTATGGAGTATCTACCTTTTAGTCAGTACACTATCTCAAATAAGGGTGTATTTAAGCACACGTCAGAGAACGCCGCACTACCTACTGATAAAGAGGTTGATGCTATGCGTGACGCTGCCAGAGACACGGCTCAATACTACGCTAAGAGACTTGTTGACTACTTGCGACATAATGACAATTTATACTTAGAATACAATACAAACACAGAGGATGATGTTAGGCCTGCAAAGGATATAACCTTCGGAGGCTGGAATATATAAGTTATGAAAGACCACGAACAAGATTTCAGAATTACACGTCTTGAGCAGGAGGTTGATTTCTTTCGTAAAACTACAGAGCAATCACTTGTTGAGAATGGTAAAAAAATGGACAGAGTCATCAGTGTACTTGAGAATGATGATTCAATAGGAAAGACAGGTCTAGTTAAGAAAGTTAATGAGCTCGAAGATAGATTGGTTTCACTTAGAAACTTTATAAGGGCTTACAAGCTAGCAATAGCTATGTTGGCTGGTTTATTTACAGCTATAGGTTCTGCAGTAACTTACTATATAAATTGGCTGAAGGGATGAGATTAACTAAAAACTTTACGAGGAGAGAATTTAAAAGCAGAGATGGTGCTCAGATGCCTGAGGATGTGTTAACCAACATTAAGGAGCTAGCGTCTAATTTACAGGTGCTTAGAGACTTTCTAGGAGAGCCTATACGTATCAATAGTGCATATAGGTCGCCAGCTCACAATAAGGCCATAGGAGGCGTTAAAAACAGCCAACACGTATTAGGTAGGGCTGCAGATATAAAGGTTAAGGACATAGAGACTAAAGACTTATATTTAATTATAGATTCTTTGATATTAGATGGTAAAATGAAAGACGGAGGATTAGGATTATATGACACATTTGTACACTACGACATAAGGGGTTCTAAGGCTCGTTGGGATTATAGAAAATAGATATGAATAGCTACAAGGAAAAAAACGGTACTACAAGAGTAGGTGACTTTTTGAGAAAGTTAAATAAAGGGAAAGCACTTGAGGTTGTTGGGAACTTAGTTTCTGGTGACATTAAAGGAGCTATTGCTACAATCACTGGAGATGACACAATGTCAGCTGAGGAGAGAGAGCACGCTCTTAAGGTTATGCAATTAGACATAGAGGAAATGCAATCTGTTACAAGACGCTGGGAATCAGACAATTACGCAGATAGCTTTCTTACTAAGAATGTTAGGCCACTTAGTTTAGTATTTTTAACTATAGCTACTGTGATACTTATATACATAGATAGCTTTAATGTATCTATAGAAGTACCTTCTGAATGGATAGAGCTTCTTAAATCTCTATTGTTAGGTATATATATTGCTTATTTTGGCTCTCGTGGTATCGAGAAGTATCGGAATATCAAATAAACATAGCTCAGGCCTGACAGGGTAACGGAGAAAACTTCTCAGGTTTTCACTACACTTTTACTAAACATTACTTCTACTAAGCTTAATATCTTTAGTATTAAACACTTTTACTAAGCATTACTTCTACTGTAGTAAGCTTGAAGTATTATGTTTTTTATTATTTGGCAAAGTTAGTGTTTTTTTTTGACATATGCAAGTGACAATGCTTATTTATATTGTTTTTAAATAAAGACCTCAATTAACGTTTTTTTATGCCTGTTCACATTAGGGGGTTTTAGTGGACAGGCTTTTTTCTTTTATGGCACGCAAGGTTAAATTATCGACACTAAAAAACAAGCTGGACAAGATATTCAGTGAGTACATACGTCGCAGAGATGTAGATGACCACACAGGCTTTGGTAGGTGTATTGACTGTGGCCGTGAAACTCCATTTGCTGAGGGTGATGCTGGTCACTTTGTAGGACGTAGACACCTGTCAACTAGATGGGATGAGGATAACGTACATTTTCAACACAGATACTGCAATAGGTTTCTTAATGGTCGACAGTGGGAGTATGGCCAAGCCTTAGGAGATAGAGCTGATGAGCTAATACAAAAATCTCACCAAGTAGCTAAATTTGACGCTACACACTTGCAGTACCTTATTGATATATATAAGGACAAGCTTACTGAGCTTAAAAAAAATCAATCTTTTTAATAGTTTTACTTGCATAGTAGTTTTATTTGTTGTATGTTTGCATCAAATAATTACAAATATGACCACATTAACAGTTAATGAGTTGCACGAAAGAGCTGAGAATAAAATAGGAGCTCAGCTATTAGGCCGCTATAGAGACCTCTCACAACTTGAGAAGGACTTAGAGTATGGCCACTACAAACTATCTAAGGAGTTAATACAAACTCAGATAGACGCTACACTTAATGATATTGATACAATGGAGTATATAAGAGAAGCAATAGAAGTATATTCAAATTTATCTACATTTAATCGTGAATAATTTGGTAGTTCCAAATAAATTACGTATATTTGCATCATAATTAAAAACCCTTAGAAATGACTATTTCACAAAAACTATCACAAATCCAAGTAGAGCTTAAAGTAGCAAAGACTAAAACTAATAAGTTTGGCGGCTATAAGTTTCGCTCAGCTGAGGATATCTTAGAGGCTTTAAAACCTCTCAATAACAAGTTTGGAGTTCACTTCCTAGTAAGAGAATCACTATTAGCTGACGGAGTTCTACTCTCAGAGGCTACTATATTTGACAACGAGGATGGCAGCTCTAAAACAGCTACGGCTGTAGTGGGTGTAGACTTTAACCAGAAAGGTATGGCCAGAGCGCAACAGTATGGCTCAGCTAGCTCTTACGGTAAAAAGTATGCACTTGGTAACCTTCTATTGATTGACGACACGGCTGACGCTGATGCGACTAACAATCACTGTAAATCATCTAAGGTTGACTTAAGAGCCAACACAGATGCCTTTGCTA
>Ga0213862_10000435_pt1 | contig 17808 bp, 33 predicted proteins | sample PICome_7_FD_160092 | JGI IMG/M metagenome (GOLD analysis project Ga0213862, IMG submission 160092) | Coastal seawater microbial communities near Pivers Island, North Carolina, United States - PICO266 | ecosystem: Environmental > Aquatic > Marine > Coastal | place: USA: North Carolina... | reverse complement strand
CGAACGGATCAAAACACAAACAAAGTTTATTTAGAACGATTAAAAATTAAGTTTGTAAGTCATTGATATTCAACGAATTAAAAGAAAGTTTTATACTGCACATAAACATTTTTTAAAAAAGACTTGCACAAACCAAAGTTTTGAAATACTTTTGAACCATACTTAAACAAATAATAAACATTAAAAGTTATGAACGCAGAAGATTTAAACCAATTTAGAGCAGACATCAACCAGGTTGATGGTTTAGTTAACCAATGTATTGAATTAATCGAGGATACGGGGGCAGATTATGACGATGATTATGAAGCTATGCATGACCTGTTTTTAAGAGTACAGGGAGCAATAACCAACTTCCAGGAACGCAAAGGTTGGATTTAATCCCCCAGGTTTGGGCCTGGTAAAATAGATAATTAAGCCCAAAGCGTCCCCGCCCAGGCGGGGGGTTTATAAACTAAATAAAATTAAATATCATGTTAAAAACATCAAATCGAGAAAGCGGACGTTATGTCCAAAATTTAATGCCTTTCCAGGCAAACAACCTACACGCTGAACGCATAGGCGGAAAGTATGTCGTTTATTCATACGGGTGGTATCCTGTGTTTATTTATGCGGGTGGCCAATGGTTTGAAAATGAGGCCCGTTATTCAGTTTCAACGGCAAAGCAAATGACCCAATGCAGACCAACAGGGGCAAAGGTGGTGAGCCGTGAAACCATGGAGCAAATTTTAAATTCCAGGGAGCAAAATTTAGTTAATGTCCTGGAACAATTTTTAACCTTATCAAATTAATATCATGCAAGAAACAATTTTAAGAGACAATTACGGCCGTCAATACGTGCAACACGTTACCAAATATGACGACAAAGGAAATATAATTTCCATCGGGGGTAGATTTTATCTGCCAATTACAAATCATTTTAACTATACAATTAAAAATTAATATCATGAGAAAAATAGAAACAATAATTGCGGGCCTATGTTGGCTATTCGTTGCCACCTGTTCAATGAGGCTATTAGTACACATTTTGACCAATGACCTGGACGGGGTCCTCCAATGGATCGGAGCAAGTCCGTTTATCCTCTTCATTACGGCCCTGTTATACATGAGCGGGTCAATACTATTCCACGAGGGAAAGCGAGCGTTTAAATAGTCGTTTGGGCGACTTTAAAAAGACTTTAGGCCCAAAGCGTCCCGCCTTAATTGGCGGGGGTAGTTTAATTTAATTAATGAATAAAATGAAAAAATACATTGTAATTGATACGTGGAATGGAGAGGGGTACTCTTCCGAAAACGGGACACAAATGAAAATTTTTAACAACAAAATGGACGCTCAAAGGTACGCTGAATTAGAAGCACAAAGCCAATTACCTTACCCCGTTGATGCCAGGCTTGAAAACGAAAAAGTTACAATTTACCAGGAAAATGGAGTTACAAGCTTTTGCTATGAAATAGGTAGCCCAGGTTATCAAGACCACGGGAGCTATCAGGTACATGAGATTGAAAAAATAGATGGTAAATTCCCCTTTGCCGTTATGATTAGACCTAACATAAACGAAGCGGAAATCCTTACGTTTGATGAATACCTCGAAACAATTGAATCTTTGGAATTAGATTTTAAATGTTACTACGGGAATGTTGATAAAGAAGATTATTTCTATAAGGGAGACCACACGGGAGACCTATTCGTATCATGTTTTGGAGAGCATGAAACTGATTATCAATTTAGAAATATAAAAATATAATGAGAAAAATAATTTTAATAATGCTTTGCCTGGCGGTTGCAACGCCCACAATAACAAGTTGCTCCGCCTACAAAAAATGTAAAACGTCAAAGATGAAAAAAAAGTGGGCCAAAAAAAACTATTGGAAACCAAAAAAGAAAAAAAAATCGAGATGGTAAGAACTGAAATTGACGACATAAGAGAGGCCACATTAATATATGAGGGCAAAAGATATGCGACCTGGGAGCAATGGAAAAAAGCCGAGGCGTATTTAGAAAAAGTGCATAAGCAATACGGCACTATTGATATTCAAATAATAAAAGATATAATAAGATGAAAAAACAATTTAAAATTTTAAGAGAGTCAATTTCTCCACGAGGTGGAGGCGTTGAAATTAGTTTGGATAACTTTGGTTATCCAGGAGAAAAAATGACCGCTTATCAAAATTATTTAGGCGGTGGAATGTTAGGGTCTATTGGAAACGATTGTACGATTGAGTCCTGGCGGTTGGATAAAAAGCTTTTGAAAATTTCGGATCGGTTGGCCCGTTATTATCATGAGCAAACCCGCCACGATTGGGACGAATGGGAGGACGCAAGCTTTGAGCAAAATCAATTAAGGCCGTCAAGTGCTTATTAAATAATAATATTATGTATAAAGAAAAAGAAAGTATAAATCCTGGCACGTGCGTAAAGTGTGAAAGTGATAACATTGATTACGATACGTTTGAATATAATGGGGATTACGGATATTACCCAACAATATGTAATGATTGTGGGCAAGAGGGCAAAGAATATTATAATATTGTTTATGACTTTAGCACCGCCCGAATTAAAATAAAATAAAAAAATGTTCAAAACATTTGCGTAGTTTGTTTATGTTTTGTACATTGCATTAAAATTAGAAAAATATGGCAAATAAAATGACCCAATTTCAACAAGAGAGAATCCTACACTTGGCTTCCAAGTTAGTTGATTATGTTTATATTCCTGAAGAGGAAGATTATTGGAATCAAACGGGACTTCATGAAAGTACCAGGGACGATGGCAATAATGAATGGATTGATGAGGATATTTTAAATTCAAGCAATCACATTTTTAAATGTGTTTATAATCTACAAAAATTATTAAATCAAATTAAATACGAAAATGAGCAAAACAATTAACACCACAAAAACTCGATACGTCAGAATAGACGGGTGGAGAGGATACGTTGAGCCTATAAATGCAATTGGTGGTTGCAATGATACAGGCACATGGTCGGATAGTCCATGCAATTCAAATGTTGCAGAGGCGGAAATTAAGTCTTTCACTAAATTATTGAGAGACAATAAAATAAAGTATAGAACTACGTGGGGTAATTCCTCCAATGTTTTTATGAATAAGAGATATGTTTGTGTCCACCAGGACGATCGAGAAAAAGGACTCGAGTTGGCCCAGGAGCATCAAAGTAAAACCAATTTATTCTATGCGATATGAATATAGATATTAAAAGATTAAAAAATATAGCCCGTGATATCATCAATGATGATTCATGGGTTAATGATAGTCATACAAAGGCGGAGCATAACGGGATACGTAATGGCCTGGAGCGTTTACTAAATCATTTAGTCGAAACAAACGAGCCAAGCAATACTGAAATGATCCTGGATTGGTTTAACAACTTTGTGGACTACATAGAGGATCAAGATATAAATATGTATAACGAAGCGTGTGTGTACGCTGATAATAAAGAAAAAGAATTATGAGTTTAAATGCAATGAAAATGTTTTTAGCGTTGGGAGAATTAACTGCCACGGAAAACGAAACAATCGAATCCAAGGTAAAATACAAGCAAAGAATTGTATTTGCCACAATGAGAAATTTAATCCCTGGGTGGCAACCGCCAAGCGATTGGGAAAGTTTAACCAATGAGGTGAAATTAGAGCGTCTCAAAAAATTAGAAGAGGTATGAACGGAAAAATTAAGCACGTTGTAGGCCTATTAGATGAGGTGTATAGCGAAACGATGAGGATTTATGGTGAAAAAGGTCAACATATCCTGGTAAAAATTGATGAAGTACAAAATTTAATTGAGGAGGGCGTAGTATGAAAGTAAAAGATTTAAAAGTAACTTCAATAAGATATTTCGAAACCCGCAGAGGTTTGGGATATGAATGCAGAACTAACGTAAGAGGAATATCAATTTGGAATGATGGCAATGGCGGTCAAACTTTTGTTGATGGCAATGAGCATACACATAACTATAATGATATTCATCTTTATAATAATAAGTATAACGACTCCGATTTAGAAAAACTTATAGATGAGTTTGAGGGAGTAAAACATTTTGTGTGATGAGCGAAAATAGTAAACACGTTTCTCTTCAATGGAACAATAAAGATATCATCTCTAAATTAGATCATTGGGATATAATAGCGGGAGATTTTGGTGAGACCACGGGGGTAACTTCTGATCAGATTAAAAATAATCGTGAAGCGATTGATTACGCTGACGATATTCTTGAAGAGGCCCTGGACACTTATAGCGATCAAATCATGGAGTATATCAACGATAAAATTTGGGACTACATGATGGAATATAAAGGAGAAATATTAGAAAATTTTGAAGATTTATTAAAATGAAATATAGAGGTACATACGTTTTAGAATCAGAGCATTACGCTTTGGAGATTGATTATGAATATTATTATGATCCAGGATCTTGGGAATATCCTCCTGAAGAAGAGGTGGAAGTTTTGAAAGCAAGATACAATGGAGTGGACTTTACTCAATTCTATTGGGAGTTTGTTGATGATGTTATTTATGATCAGTTAGTAGAGTATGCACAAAATAATTTTCCTTACTAAATTTGTTTATAATAAAAATATAAACTACTTTTGTACAAGATATTGACATAATGAGTATTAAAAATTATATACGAGATCCAAGAGTTATTGCTTATAATAGTGATGAGGAATCGTATGGAATGTGTTTGTCCTGTGGCAATAGCGTTCCTTACAATGAGTTATCCAAGATAAGCACTTGTATAAAATGTGAAGATACTCCGATGTTTATTTAGTTTAGTTTAATTCATAGGGCTGATCTTGGCAGTCCTTTTTTAATATAATAAAATGAAAAGCACAGAAGAATTAATTAAAGAAGTTGGGAGGGAAGTAGTCATGTTGTTGATTGAAAAGAACAAAGCCTACGGAGATACTGCAAATCACCCGCCTCAAATCTTTAGTCAGTTGTCGCCAAAGGAGGGAATCCTGGCCCGCATTGACGATAAATTATCCAGGATCAAAACTCTTGGATACCACCAGGACAAAAGCGAAGACACGTTAAAAGATTTAATAGGATATTTAATTCTGTTAAAAGTACAGATTAAAAAAGAAAATTTAAATAAAAAGGAATAATGAAACACAATATTTTTGACACATACGCAAATGCGGTAGCTAAACAATTTCATCTAACATTAGATCAAATGTTTTCTAAAGATAGACGAAGAGATATAGTTGACGCAAGACAAATGTTGTATTTCATTTGTATGGAGCGTCCAATAAGATTAAGTTATATCCAAAGATTTATGGAGGAGAATGGTTGCCATGTTAAACATAGCACTATTATTCATGGATATAAAAGAGCCAAAAAATTAATAGAAGATGACCCTGATTATGAAGCGGTCGTCAGACAAATAGAAAGTTCAAATGTATCAATATGATATAAGCGACATATTTAAGCAAGCCTTACAGGACAACAAGGCCATTAAAAGTATTCTTCCAAAGGGAGTTTCTGTCATTGGGCGTGGAGTTAAAATCCAAAAGTTTGAAGATAAGACAGAGATACTTAACATGAATAAGGGAGGAATGTATTATAATGAATGTACCAATGAAGAGTATAAATTATTTTTCAATCATGGGTGGGTTTTAGGATCAAAGTATTTAAGTCTAAGTAATTGCTTGCATAAATTAAAAATAATTGAGAGTAAGATACAACAAGAGATGAACTCCAGGAAAAACGATAAGCATATTCAAAACTTAAAAAACAAAAGGGAAAATCTTTTAGTAAAATACTCTAACATAAAAAAGGAAATCAATTCAAATTAAATTTAAATATCATGGAACAGAACAAAGTTTATGAAACGTTAAGTAAGATCTCTGTCAAAGACAAGGTCGAGAAAAAAGGTAGGTTTGATTATCTATCATGGGCATGGGCCTGGCATTATCTACAAAGTAATTATCCAGGATCAGAGCGTATTGTGTATGAAACGGTGGAAGGTGTCCCCTATTTTACAGACGGAAAGTTTGCAAATGTAAAAGTAGGTATCCAGGTAAATGGTGTACAACACATTGATTATCTGCCGATCACAGACAACCTCAACAGATCTATACCCATTACAAAAATCACATCGTTTGATGTAAACAATGCTATTCAGCGTTCTACTGCAAAAGCTATTGCAATGCATGGCCTTGGCTTATCATTGTGGATTGGCGAAGATACTGCTGTTTATGATGATCCCCCAAAGGCTCAACCTAAAAAAGCAAAAGAGTACGTGTTACAATTGAACGATGAGAAGTGGCCGTCAGTTTTAAAATATATTTCTGCAAATAAAGAGCAAGGGTTAGAGTGGATTGTAGAAAACATCTCAAAAAAATATAAGGTATCAGCTAAAGTTAAGGCTGAAATTAAAAAGCAATTGAAATGAAAAAAGAAGAGGTGTTAAAAAAACTGCAAGACGATGATCATTACTATGGTAAGTTTGGCAAACAATATTTATCAGCTTCCAATGTAAGAGATTTATTGTACAGGCCTACTGACTTTGGGAAGCACGAAAAAACTTTACCTTTATTACAGGGTGGTTACTTTCATACTTTAATGTTAGAGCCTGAAAAGTTAGATAAATATCATATCTTAGATGTTCGTACAAGAAACAATAAAGAGTTTAATACTTACAGACAAGAGAATAATCTTCATCAGTATGATATATTATTGTCTCATGAAGTGAGCCAAATTAATAAATGGGCCGATAAGTTAAGATCTAACTTTGATATACACGACATGATATATGATTCAGATAATCAGTTTGAAGTTCCTGAAATTACAGAGATGTACGGAGTAAAATGGAAAGGCAAATGCGATATCCTGGGAAAAGATTTTGTATATGATTTAAAAACTTCAGGTAACGTTCATAAATTTCGTTGGTCATGCAAAGAATATTGTTACGATTCGCAGGCATACATTTATCAAACTCTTTTTGGTAAGCCAATGAAGTTTATTGTAATAGATAAGTTATCACTTGAAATAAAAGTTGCAGATTGTTCTGAAGAATTTATTGAAAGTGGCAGACAGAAAGTAGAAAATGCGGTAAAACAATTCAACAAATTTTTTAGTGATGATGCGGATTATAACATTGATGACTTCGTTTACGAAGAAACTCTTTAAACGTAAAAAGATATTGCAAGTGGAAGTTCCAATGGCTTGCAAAAGTGAAGCGGATAAACAAGAAATTATATTCGCCACTCTAAATTTTTTGGAACGTAACATCAAAATAGAAGATTATGAGTAATCAAAATCAAAAACCTATTTATGTAGGAAGTGGAGTTGAAAAGTTTGACGGAGATCTGATTGAGATATCAGTATGTTTGTCGGATCTTCCAGCAGAACACCGCTTTGAGTACAACGGAAAGTGGTACGCAAAGTTAAAGGTAAATCGCAAAAGGGAAACAGACGAGTATGGTAAAACACACTCGGTAGCGATCAACACTTGGAAGCCTGAGGCTTCTAATAAAAGTGTAGCTACTCCTGAGCCTGTGGAAACACAAGAGAATGTAGATTTACCATTTTAAGTTAAATTAGGGGTGGTTTCGTGGTTGACTTCCACCCCTTATTTAATGACGCAATGACGATACAGAACGTTTAAATTGGGATATAGAGTTTTATAGTATTATATATTTTTTTATTTTACTTTTTCTATTTATTTCTGTCATTTCTGTCATAATAAAAAATAAAATATAATTAAATATAATGCAAATAACTATATTCAAAGATATAAAAGAAACGTCTCAACCTTTTTATAGAGATGTTGATGTGATACTTGATAGGATCAGAGATGGTGCGTCAAAAGATATAATCAAAAAGATTAGATCAGAAAAAGATAAGGAGAAAATAAACGCTTTGAAGCAACAACTACCCGCTATATGTTTTAGCGGAAACTTTACAAAGCGTAATGATAATTCATTAAGTCAACATAGCGGTTTAATTTGTTTAGACTTTGATGGATATAAAACCAAAAGAGATTTACTGCAAGAAAAAGAAAAGCTTGCAAAGAATAAATATGTGTACGCAGTATTTATTTCTCCAAGTGGTAATGGTCTCAAGGCTGTAATTAAAATACCACCAATACCTGAAAACCACAGGAACTATTTTCTTGGCTTAGAAAAACATTTTAATTCAGAATACTTTGACAAGAGTTGCAAGAACGTGTCAAGAGTTTGTTACGAAAGCTACGATCCTTTAATTCATATAAATGAAAATGCAAGTGTATGGGATAAGGTTGAAGACAAAGAGTATACTGAAGTAGTCAAGCATGTTGACATGCAGACTATACCTGTAACAGATGAAAATAAAATTGTAGAGATCCTGGTAAAGTGGTGGCAAAAAAAATACCCAATGGTTGAAGGTAGTAGAAACAATAATGTTTATGTATTGGCCTCAGCTTTCAATGACTTTGGTGTAAACCAAACACTTGCTGAATATATCATGTCAAGTTTTGAAACTTCAAGTTTTAAAAAGGACGAGATTAAAAGAACTATAGTCTCTGCTTATTCTCAAAAGCAAAACTTTGGAACAAAGTATTATGAAGATGAGGACAAGGTTAACATGATCAAGGTTAAATTAAAGAGAGGTGTTTCTAAAAAAGAAATTAAAACACAGCTTGATGAAGTCGATCCTTTGATTGTAGAGAATGTAGTTAATCGTCTTGAAGAAGAGCAGTCCAACCATAAGTTTTGGACTAAGAATGAAAAGGGTGTGATTAAAATAGTCCATATACTTTTCAAACATTTCCTGGAAGAGAATGGGTTTTATAAATTTTGTCCTGAAGGAAGTAAGAACTATGTGTTTGTTAGAGTTACAAACAACCTGATAGACCATACGTCAGAAAAAGAAATAAAAGATTTTATTCTAAACTATTTATTAGAGGTTGATGACATTGCTGTATACAATTATTTTGCCGAGCATACCAGGTATTTTAGAGAGGAGTTTTTAACGTTATTAAATTCAATTGAAGTTTACTTTATTGAAGATTCAAAAGACACATCGTATCTCTATTACAGAAACGGTGCTGTAAAAATTCAAAAGGACAAAGTCACGATGATTGATTATCTTGATCTTGGTGGTTATGTTTGGAAGGATCACGTGATTGACCGTGACTTTGCTTTTTGTGAAAGTGTTCGTTGTGATTATCAAAAGTTTATTCAAAACATTTGTGGTGGTAGCGAGGAGAGAATCTTATCAATGAGAAGTACAATTGGTTATATGCTACATGGGTGGAAAAACTTAGCCTATTGTCCCGCAGTAATTTTAAATGATGAAGTTATTTCTGACAACCCTGAAGGCGGTAGTGGAAAAGGTTTGTGGGTTAATGGATTAAGCCAAATGAAAAAGGTTGTTATCATAGATGGAAAGTCTTTCAACTTTGAACGATCCTTCGCTTATCAATTAGTTTCTGCTGATACCCAGGTGTTAACGTTTGATGATGTTAGAAAACATTTTGACTTCGAGAGATTGTTTAGCGTGGTAACTGAAGGTTTAACTTTAGAAAAGAAAAATAAAGACGCTATTAAAATTCCTTTCAGTAAGTCTCCAAAGATTGCCATCACTACTAACTACGCAATAAAAGGTAAAGGCACATCGTTTGAAAGACGTAAGTGGGAATTAGAGTTGGCTCATCATTACAATAAAGATTATACTCCACTTGAAGAGTTTGGTAAAATGATGTTTGGAGATTGGAGCGATGAAGAGTGGTGTCAGTTTGACAACTACATGCTCCAATGCTTACAGCTGTATTTAGAAAAAGGATTAATCAAGAGTACGTTTGTTAATCTAAAAATACGTAAGCTTTCAGCTGAAACCTGTCATGAATTTATAGAATGGTGTGGTGTATTGGGAGGAGACATTCACGAAAAATTAAAAGTTGGATCGAAGATAATGAAGTCTGAACTCTATAATGATTTTGTAGAAGACAATCCTGACTATGCTCCCAAGTCTAAAATGACGGTGAGCAGAACTCGTTTTGTAAAGTGGCTTGTTGCATTTAGCCAATACAAATATGGAGTTGATCCTGAACAGGGCCGTGAAGCTACGGGACGTTGGATAAGGTTTAGAAATAGACATGAACTTGAAACGCAAACAGATATAGATTTTTAATGATTAAGTTTAGAGATTATCAGAAGAAAATAATTCGTCAAGGATCTAAAATTCTAACGAACAATAACCTATTGTACTTAGCAATGGAAGTTAGGACGGGTAAGACCCTTACGAGTCTTGGTATATGTAAAAAATTAAATGCGACTAACGTTTTATTTATTACAAAGAAGAAAGCTATGAGTAGCATCACTAATGATTACCAATTACTTGATGGCAATTTTAGACTGCTGATAATAAACTACGAGTCTTTACATAAAGTTCCAACGGATCAACACTTTGAGTATATCATATTGGACGAGGCTCATAGTCTTGGTGCATATCCAAAAATGAACAAGAGATGTACGCAAGTTAAAAGGCTTGTCAATATTAGTGGTGCGAAGGTTATACTTCTTTCGGGTACGCCAACACCTGAGTCTTACTCTCAAATGTATCATCAAGTTTGCTTCATACCTGGCAATCCATTTAATCAATATGTAAACTTTTATAAGTTTTGTAAACAATACGTAAGAGTTAAGCAAAGAAAAATCAATTCTCTTTACATAAACGATTACTCTGATGGACTGCCCACGATACTTGAGGCAATGAAACCATACACAATATCCTTCAGTCAAGTTGAAGCTGGATTCAAAGTTAAAACTGATGAGGAGGTGCTGTATGTAGATATCGAGGACCGAACAAAAGAAATGATTAAGACTCTTACTAAAGATAAAATTCTTAGAGGTTCTGATGAAGTTGTCTTGGCAGATACTCCTGTTAAACTAATGTCTAAAACTCATCAGATGTGTTCAGGTACAGTTAAGTTTGAATCAGGTAGATCTCAGGTTATTGATTTATCTAAAGCTAAGTACATAAAAGAAAAGTTTAAAGGAAAGAGGATAGGTATATTCTATAAGTTCAAAGAAGAATTAAACGCATTAAAAGAAGTTTATCTTCCATCAGAATTAACAACAGATCTTCAAGAGTTTGAAACCTCTAATAAGAATATAGCCTTACAGATTGTATCAGGGCGTGAGGGTATATCCTTACGACAAGCTGAAGCTTTAGTATATTACAACATAGACTTTAGTGCTACAAGTTATTGGCAATCTAAAGATCGAATGACTACCAAGGATCGATTACACAATAAAATTTATTGGATATTTTCAAAAGACGGAATAGAAAAAGATATATACAAAGCTGTGGTAAAAAAGAAAGACTATACCTTAAATCATTTTAAAAGAGATTCACTAAGTTTGTTATGAGGTTTATAAAATTTTTAATAATTTGGATAAGCCAAAATTTAGCAATACCATTTTGGGTGGTAGGCCATATACATTTGTCTATACATTCCTTTCATAGTTGGATAGAATTTTTGTCATCTGTAGGTATGAACATCATTGTGGCCATTGGTTTTATATTAGACTACAAGAATGACCGAGCAGCAGATTCAGAGCAAAAAGATAAAAGAACTTGAGGAGCAAGGGTATTATGTAATTAAATTAAAACTAACAAATAAAAACGGTATTCCCGATTTGATAGCTATACCAAAGGACTCTGACGTAAAATTTGTGGAGGTAAAAAAACCCAACGGAAAAGTGTCAAAGCTTCAAGAGTATAGAATAGATGAATTAAGAAAACATGGAGTCTCAGTTGAAATATATAAAGGACAAGACATATGATATAGAAGATGGGTACGCAGTCTCTTTGGAGGAACTTCCTCCTGGACTTGCTTATTCAATTGCTGTGCATATTGAAAATAATTTACCTGATGTTGAGGTAAATGACTTTACAACTTATATATTTGGAGGTCATGTTTCTTATTACAATGAAGTATACTTTTTTGCTTTTGAAATGATGCGAGCTTCAGGAGAATATCCTACACTCACTGATGTTTCACTAATAGAATGCGATGAATATCTTGACCTAATCAACTTAAATTTACATATAAAATCCAATGACAAGAGTAAGCAAGGACAGAAAAAAACAAATACAACATCTGATTGACATCATAGGTCAGGCCTTTGATTGTAATATAAAAGACCCATGTCGAAAAGAAAAGTATGTTGCCGCAAGAGCTATGGCTTACGTAATAATTCGCAAATTTATGGGATTAAGTTATGAACAAATAGGATTAGTTTTTAACAAGCACCACGCCACCATAATGCATGGTATAAATGAATGGCCTTATATGGTTAAATACAATAAGCATTTGCAAGAATTATATGGAGAAGTTTATCGTTCTTGGGCAGGAGTAGAGGGTTCAAAACCTTTTTTAACTTGTGAGGAAAAAATTGTTTACTTGCAAGAACAAATAAATTTATTAACTTTACAATTAGCAGAAGCTAACAACGCTCTTGAACAGAGTAAATTAAACCAACCAGAGACCAATGAGATCATACGAGGATTGTAAATATACCGCTGAAGATATTGATAAGATATTAGGTTTTACTTCTTGGAGTACCAAAAAAAAGATGGATACTTTGTTTCATATTGATTGCACTATGTATTCTAACATGGGGACTGATAGTTCTGCGGGTGAACGTAAAGATGTTCAACGTAAATCAAAAACCATTTATAGAGCTATAAAGCAATTAAACCCTTCGTTGGGGAAATTATTGTTAGGAAACATGGATTAGTATGTCAGGAATATCTCGTTACGATGTAGAAGTTATTACGCATATTAATTATGTGACTAACAACCTTCACGACCTTGCCGATGATCTTTATGAAGATCTAATGGAAAGAGATAACGAGACCGCAAAAAAGAAAGCAGAAAAGATTTGTGATCTCATGAGAGAACTAATTCAATCTTTAAGCGATGACATATAGTGACTTTAGACCCCGATTAAAAGGAAATAAAAAGACCGCCTACGATTACATAACCAAAAAGGAAAGACGAATACTTGTCATAGGAGATATACATGCTCCGTTTAATCTTGATGGTTATATGGATTTCTGTAAAGAAACCTACGCAAAGTTTAATTGCAACCAGGTTATATTTATAGGCGATATAGTTGACAATCACTATAGTAGCTATCACGAAACCGATCCTGATGGCATGGGCGGAGGCGAAGAGCTTCAGGCGGCTATAGATGAAATAGCTTATTGGTACGACAGCTTTCCCAAAGCAGACGTAATTATAGGCAACCACGACCGTATGATAATGCGTAAGGCACAAACTTCTGCAATACCTAAGAAGTGGATAAGAGAATATAAAGATGTCTTAGAAGTCCCTAAATGGAACTTTGTAGAGAGAATAGTTTATGATGGAGTTCAGTACGTTCATGGTGAAGGAGGAACAGCCAGGACCAGGGCAAAGAACGACATGATGTCTACTGTTCAAGGTCACATACACACACAGGCTTACACGGAGTGGATGGTGGGCAGAAACTTTAGAGTGTTTGGTATGCAGGTAGGTTGTGGAATAGATTCAAAGTCTTATGCGGCTGCTTACGCAAGACACTTTAAAAAGCAAGCTGTAGGATGTGGGGTTGTTTTAGGTGGCCACACAGCTATAAATAGTTTAATGGAATTATGAACCACTTTGCTAACAACGGAAAAGAATATATAAGAAAGGATTTAAATCCTAACGAAAGGCAAGAAATAATAAAACAGATTTTGTTTTTAAAAACAAAAACTATACGCTCCACTTGGGTGGTAAAACAGATACAAAAGTTACAGCAAAAGTTATGAAAAAATCAATTGCAATTGAATTAAATGAAATGGCCAAGATAGTTGCCAAAAGATTTTCTAAAACAGACAGAGAACAAAATTGGAAAAATGAAACGTTCGAGGTGCATGAAGTCATTCCCATGTCCGAGCACACGGCTTGTGTTTACTTCAAAAAGAGTAGCGATAAAATTGGTGCAGCTTTTTTTTATTATATACCAAACGGATATTCAAAAGGGTGGAGGTATTTTTTCCCTACCGATTCACATTTAAACGGGATGATGTCTTTTCACCACTACAAGTTAGAGGTGGAGCGGGTAAACTATAGTAAGAATTTAACCTCTTCTGATCTCTAAGCTCTGCAGCTTTTTCATAATCTTCTAAGTACACAAAGTATTCTATAAGAAGGTCATACACATCATCTTCCATTGACACCACTGGAGATAGTGGATTAAATACCACAGCAACTTCATCTCCCTTTTCTAACAGGTCTTCATAAGAAGTTTTACCCGTAAGTATTTCGTAGCTTTGAATCATAACTTTGTGTTCACTAAACATACTAATCTCTTGTTCTTCGGTTTCTTCTTCTTCGAGTTCTTTGTGTTCTTTGCTGAGGTTCACGTCCACTTCTTCTTCTTGGTTCTCTTTTTTTCTTCTCTGGTTTTTTAAATAACTCAGGATTTCTTTTTTTATATAGAGCCCTTTTCTTTTTATCCTCTGCATTTAATTCATTACCAAACATTTGTTTTAGTATAATCCTTCTCCAGTCTTTATAGAAAGGCAGAAGGCCTAAGTTACCCATAACCTCAACAACCATTCTCTCTTCTAATTCTTTTTTATATTTCTTTTTCGTTTCAGGCTTTCTTGAAGTTCCAATTCTTTGTGTAACTACTCCCAGTCTACGCAAGGTATTAATAGCAGGGCCTAACGGACCAGCTCCAATTTTTAAAGCTACTTCAAGAGGATCTCCTTTTTGTATATCCTCCATATTTATCATACTAAATACCATTGAATGTATGAATGGATCGTATTCTCCTTTTCTAAAGTCACCCAGCAAAGGTTCATTTATTCCATATTCTAAAGCAAAGTTCACAGGTATCCTTGCGAAATTACCCAGGTTAGTACCAAACATTAATGATGACACTGAACCAATCATTTGTCGAGCCAACAGATCTTCAAACTCATCTTCCTCTTCGTATCGATCTTTTGCGTCAAACAATTCATCATCAAACAATTGTGATAGTAAAGTATAAGCCACCATGTATGACCCCATACGGGTGATAGTTCCCGCCAGCATAGCTCCAGCTTGAGCTTTATTTATATCCCCTTTATTAAACATAGCCATGATAGCATGGTTTGCGTTACCAAATTCAAATAAACTATAACGAGCCATGAAACCATTAAGCGTTTTAAATAGCTTTGTACGACCAGAATCTTCAGGACTTACCATGTTTTTTAGTATACCATCATATGGATTGTTTGATGTAGACTGAACCACGTTTGCATTGTCTGCAACCTTTAAAGCTTCAGCTCTTGCTTCAGCAAATTCAGGAGACAAATATTCAGACGTGCCTTCTGCAATGGCTTTAAAATCTTTTTTAGTTAAAACAATTTCTTTACCCATAGCTTTAGTAGCTTTCGCAAAAGCATTAGTGTAATTATTAAACCACAAAGGTCGAGATATCATCTGGTCAGGAAGGCTTAATGTTTTATTAGCAATTTTATTTACTACATTAGCATACTGTCCTATACCTGAAAACTTGTATATCTGACTCATAATATTAAAGACGGGGTTTACGGCTTCTCCTCCGCTTCTAACAGGGGACGAAGCTTGTACACCAGCCCCATACTTACCATTTAAAACATCAGCATCATAGTTTTTTGACGTCTGTCCTGAACCTAAATTAACCATAGCATCATGACCCATAGCATTGTACTTTGGATTAATTACCATTGGCCCGTACTTTTTAAGTGCCTGCATGGTAGTCACAGGATTTTGTATGGCAAAAAGAACGTTACCTACTAACTCTGCTCCAGCTCTTGTTATAGAACTTAAAGCAGCTTGATATCCTAATCTTATTGATCTTTGTAAAAGCTTACCACCTCCAGAAACCTCAACAAAACTATTCATATAAATATTTTTATTGACCTCATTGAAAGCATTTTGTAAAGCTTTCGCTGCCTCTACTTGTATTTTAGGTGCTGAAGGATTTTCAACTTTTTCATCTTTTAATCTACCTACTACTTCAGCAACTTCCTTCAATGTCTGAGTCATATAGTAATCCATATTAGTAGCTCTCAATCCTCTTTTTGCTGAATAGCTGGGGTTAAAGCTTATAGGTTTAGCCCCTGGAGTTCGTTCTTCAATTGTGATTGATTTAGTTTTTCCATTAACACTTTCGCTAAATCTTTTCTGTTCTGCTTCAACCGCACTAACATTGTTTTGTTTGTTAGGGTTTGAAAGAACTGCATGATGAACATAGTTGTTTATTAAGTCTACTTGATTCCCATGCATTGTAGAGATGAAAAGGGCTTTTTGTCCCAACCCTCCATTTACTTCATCAATAAGGGCTAAGTATTTTTTCTCTCCTTTGGTTAAAGATTTTTCTATTTTATTTAAATCAATCTGCCCGTCTTCGCCTGTAAATTTTTCAGATATCTCTTTTATAAATTTAGCCTGTGTATCTCCTATAACATCGTCTGCCTTAGCTGCTTTTAAAGTTTCTCTAACAAATTCATTTGCACTTGGAGTTTTTTTATTTGGTTTACCATCTTTAAAGTTAGAAAGATATTCTCTTTGTAATTGAAGTAAAGTTATTTTAATCTTTGATTTAGCTACTGCATTACGGCTTCTGCCCATACCAAACCATTTTCTAATTTTAACTACACCATCTGATTCTAAAATCTTATCAGCGTCTTCAATCTTAGCGACCTCTTGATTTGTTTTTCCTGTAAATGTTTCATACGCTTTAGTTAGCCTACCAAACGTATTGTCGTAAACAGTTTTACTGTTAAAATTACCTAACACATCATCTATATAAAACAAAGGACCAGAACGTACTCTTTCATCAAGAACTGTTCGTTTGGTGATCATGCTTTTTATTTTTTTGTATGTGTTTTTTAAATGTCTTACTACATTTCTCTTCGTAACTTTGGTGTCAAAAACTTTGTTAACTGCTTTCAAAGAGTTGTTTGCATTGACCCTTTGAACAATTTTCATAGCAGCCCTTGGAAGATATCCGTTTTGAATATTTTGCTTAACCTTTTTTAAAGTTTCGATAGCGGAGTAATCCATTGTGCCATCCTTCTTTTCTCTGGCCAACTCTGCTATCTCTTGTTTAGATAATTCAGATATTTTACGAGCAACTTCTTTAGAGTTAGGATCTGAAATATTATCTATTTGTTCCTGTGTTATCTCTATATCTTTTGCTATATCAACATTCGCATCAAGGTTATAGTCTTCAGCAGTTTCTTTTTCGCTTGTTAAGGTTAGGTTGTCGTTAACATCTACCTCTGCCGCTACTGCGTTTATTATTTCTAAAGCTTGTTCTAAAGTTTCAGATTTTTGTTTTAAATCTAACACCTCTTTAGACGCTCCAAGTTCCTCCATTAAAGATAAATAAGAATCTAATTGTGCATCAGGAATAGTGTATGGATTAAAACCTATAACTTCTTGAATCGCTGTTTTTAAATCCCCTTCAGTAACACCAAGCTTACCAGCTTTTATATTCTTTTTAGCTTTTGTTTTTAAACTTTTAGCTTTTTGCATTTTAGCAACAAAGTCTGCTTTTGTAAAAACTTTATCAACTGTTTTTAAGTAGGTGTCTACTGAAGCCTGAGAGAAAGGAGAAACCTTTGCCAGTCTATCTACAAGTAATGCCGCTTGAGTAGGACTAATCTTGCCTGTTTTTTTAAGACTCTTTACTTCAGCTGTAATGTTTTGTAAGAATTTTTTGTAAGCTTTTACAGATTGCTTAGCTGCTTTAGCCTGCATTCTTATCTGATCTTTCAAAGCTGTCATTTCATTAACAAC
>Ga0213862_10000434_pt1 | contig 17815 bp, 18 predicted proteins | sample PICome_7_FD_160092 | JGI IMG/M metagenome (GOLD analysis project Ga0213862, IMG submission 160092) | Coastal seawater microbial communities near Pivers Island, North Carolina, United States - PICO266 | ecosystem: Environmental > Aquatic > Marine > Coastal | place: USA: North Carolina... | reverse complement strand
ACGAATCTTATGTTTCTTAGAAACCGCGAAACCATCACAACCAAAAGGTGACGTGATTTCAAGGTCACTAAACTTATTCATCAAAGCGTGACGGTACAGATTCTCTACGTCTTTCTCGTTAAGTGTTTTATGTAGTTCTTGAATTCCCATGAGTACAAATATAAGTATAGTATTTTAAAAAACAAATTTTTTTGTCTCTTTCCCGTCCTTTCCCCTTGACAAGGCTTGTTGTATTAATTATAATTAATAAAAAAACATTACAATTATGACAGAATTACAAGAAATCACAAGAATGGAGTCTCAAATCGAGAGTTTATCTGAATCGTTGCAGGAATTAAAGTTAAAGTGGTTATCTCTTTCAATTAAAGAAGAACTATACCCAAATAAAAAAGAGTCTAAAAAACGAGATAAGGTAGGGTTTAGGGTTAACAATAAGGTTTACTTAGATACCTATTTTGCCCCAAGTTTTAGAAAGTTTATGGATGATTTATGTTTAATTCCGTTTATTGATGTCGATTTCTTCCAAAGACATATGGGAAATGAAAAAGGAGACGGAACTTTTAGATTGGTAAATAATTTTAAAAAAGTGAAAGTGACTGATGTTAATGTATTACCTGTTGGTGGTTTCTATAAAACTAGTACTGATTCTGAACTAAAGAAGAAGCATATAACTTCTATTTGTGAGGAGTTGAACTACGAATTAGAATTCATTAACTTATGATTCGTAGAAAATTACGTCTACTCCACTTTCTTCAAATATCACTCTTAATCCATATTTGAAAGTACATGTCTAATCCCACAACAATATTTTTTCCATTTGGAAATCGGAATTCAGAACCTATTTTCTTAGAGTGTACTAATTTTAAATTTCTTACTTTATCTCCACAGTAAAACTTACCTTTATACTCAAAATACTGAGGAAGTATAAATGCAACAACATCTGAAAAATTAGATGCATGGTTCATAAACTTAACCGCCAAATCTCCTCTGTGTCCGAATGGTGGTCCTCCAACTGTAATATATTTACCGTCTTCAGGTTCCCATTCTAAGAAATCAGACTCAATAATACCTTCGTATCTCGGTTCTATATCAACACCTATTCTCCTATCTACCGGTAGTTTTTTTAAGAACGCTCCGTCACCTGCTGATGGTTCAATGTATGTGTATTCTTTTTCTGTTAAATTAAGTTCATTTATCTTATTAGACAATTCACTTAAACAGATATCAACCATACTTTCATATGCAAAGTATTGGTCTCTTTTTTCATAGTTTAATTGTTCTTTACTCATAGAATAGTACTTCCACACCACTTTCTTCAAACATTACTCGTGAACGAGCGGCGTGGGCATCCCAATGTTCACGATTACGAGTGGTGTCTTCTTTTTTAACGTATATCTTTTTAATACCCGCATTAATAATTCCTCTACAACAATCAGAACATGGAACTCCACAAGTTAGATACATAGTACAGTCCTTAGTACTCACACCAATACGTGCAGCGTTCAATATCGCATTCATCTCAGCATGAACAATCCAATAATACTTTTCAGGTCTTTGTTGTCTTTCTTCCACCTCATCGTCAATACCACGAGGAAATGAATTGTAACCTGTAGATACAATCTCATTGTCCTGACCTACGATAACTGCACCTATCTGAGTACGTCTGTCTTTAGATTTAAGTTTAACTGTCTCGGCAATATTCAAAAAATATTCAGTCCAATTCATTGTACTACTTTTGATACATTTTTATTTTTCTCAATTTTCACAATAGAGTCTGACCATTGGCTAACCATTGGATTGTGTGTGATGACAAAAATCTTTTCAAAGTAAGATTTAATCTTATGAAAAAACTCTGATACCATTTCTAAGTTATCATTTGATATCTTTCCAAATACTTCATCGAATACCACTACGTTAGGTTTTGGAAGTGAACATACTTTGGATAGTACTGCTCTGAGAGCAAGTGATGCTATTGTTTTTTCGTACCCACTACCGCTACTCATTAACTTTTCAATCTGTGTGTTGTTATCAATCATCCAAAATTCAACTTCGTCCTTTTCAGATATTCTAACTTCTAACTTAAACTCAGCAGAGTCCATAAGAAGTCTCTGTAATTCAGAGTTAATAACAGGAGTCATACTTCTCATTATCATCTTTGATATACCTTTCTTACCAAATAGTTCAAGGTAAATCTTATATATTCTGAGTTGCTCTTCCTCCTCTTTTATCCTTTGAATGTAGTCTTTTAGTTCTTCGATTTTTTCTTGGTACTTAACTATGTTATTCTCAGATGTCGTAATGTATGAGTTCACACTATCTTTTTCTCTGTTAAGTTCGTCTAACCTCATGTCAGCCTTAACTAATACTTCGTCAATTTTGTTGTTTTCAGTAACTTTAACTTCCTGTTCCCGATAACGTTTTAGTGTGTCTTCAATACTACCCTTCTTAAGTTCAAACGTCTCAATCTGAATTTCACATTTTTCCTTTACCAATTTGTTTTTCTCATATTCATCAAATTGATTTTTAAGGTCAACAAATACTTCTTCTTTTTTACTGTACGTTTTAACTTCCTTGTTATATACCTTTAAGTCTTTTTTAAGTTGTTCTAGTTCAACTTTTTTCTTTTCTGAATACTCAGACTTAGCCAATGTAATTCCGCAATATTGACACTTAATACCTCCGTCAAACTCTTTTAATTCACCTTCAATATCCTGTATTAACAATTCGGTAGTACCAACATTAATTTTACTTTCCGAAAGTAGTTCTCTAATGTCATCATGTTTATCCTCTTTGTAATATTCAGTAGGTTCAACTAAGTTTAGTTCTTCAATTTCAGTTTTGGTATTGTGTATTTTTAACTTAAAACTATTAATCTCCGACTCTAAAGTTTCAGGATTAGTTCTCAAAAGGTCGTTATCAATCCCTGTGTGTTTTTTCTGTATCCACTCATCTCTATACTTCTGTCCTTTTTCTATTCTCTCATTAACATCCTTTAACTGAGTTTCATAGTTGATTATGTTGTTTTTTTCACCCGTGATATTTTCATTGTTAGTGGTAATATCACTTTTTAAATCTTCAACATTATACAGATTTGATGTCATCCTCTTACTGAAGTTGGATGTGATTTCTTTAGCTGCGTCTTCCTTTATTTTTAAAGAATCCAACCCTAAGAATCTAGATAAAACCTGTCCTCGTGCAGTCGGTTTAGAGTCTATTAACTCTTCTAAGTTACTGGCTGTAGTTAGGATGGTTGTTAGGAAATCATTCATTTCACCAATAGACTTCTTTATGAACTCTTCAGTTTCTCTTCTCTGTTCACCAGTAAAGTTCATAAGTGTACCATCAGCAAGTTTTTTAAAAAAATCTAATTTAGTACTAACTGTAAAACCATCACCACTTCTTTTCGGTTTCCTAATAACTTCTCTAACTATTATATAGTCTTCACCATCAATGGTTATATCTCCTTTAACACTAACTTTATTCTTATCTCTAAACCTGTTGAATATCTCCTCAGCCTTACTTGTCTTTGTAGTCGTATTGAAAAATAAGAACAGTAAAAGGTCCACAGTTAGTACTGTTTTACCTCCGAAGTTTGGTGGGTTAGACTCAACCGCTGCGATACCTTTTACCTTATTAAAATCTAATACTTGATTATCACCAAAAGATAGGAAGTTAGAAAATTCTATCTTGTTTATGTACCACTTTTTAAAAGGTGTGACATCAGACTTTTCCTCACTAACTTTATTCTCAACGACATCATTAAACTTCAGTATCTCTTTCTCATCATCAGATAACCCGTTTAACTCAAGGTATTTGGATATGAGTTCTTTTTGATAGTTCTCATCGAGAATGTTCATAGAAACATCAACCGATTGAATCTCATTATCGGTAGCCTTAACTTTTGTGACTACATTTACATTCTTTGAACCATATTTTTTTTCGAAGTAGGAACGTACACGCTTAATTCTTTCTTGTGTGAAATTATCTGGCGTATCTTCCCACACCACTTGAATGTATGGGTTTTCCATTTCTTCTAACTTTAAATCGTGGCTCATAGTTTTATAATCAAATTCTTTCGGTTGATTAAATAGGTCCATTAGAGTTGGATGTTCACACTCTCTGATGTATCAATTTCTTGGTTTTCAGTATCACCTGAAGTGGTCTTATTCATCTCTTCAAGTCTCTTCATCATCTCTTCTTCCCACAACTTTTGCATCTGATTTCGTTGATTCTGAATCTTGTTGTTTCTTGCTTGAACTCTTTTGCGGTGTGCTTTTTCACCACCTCTTTTTCTTGATTTAGGCATGATATTTATATTTAAATTATTATTATGAAAAAATTTATTAAAAGTCTACTAGATAATTTTTGGATTAAATTGTTATTTTCTGTCTCAATTATTGTATCTGCAGTCCCTTCAATAATACAAGATTTTACTGAGCCAGTCAATAATGGTTATACCCATTATGGTTTATTTATTGTTGGTATAATGTATTTATTAGAAAGCTTACTATGGATACTAGATATTTGGAACGACTCAAAGGAGAATTAACTCGTTTTGAAGATGATATCTTTTCAAATCGTGAGATTGATACATCTGAATTTTTCAAATTAAAAAAAGAATTGATAGATAATAGGGAACATTGTAAAGATTTATTAGAACTATTTGATATCTTAGAGTCCACATTAGATAAAATTCAGTCAGATAGAATGAACAAAAGACTAAATATTCTGACAATATGGTCTACGTTATTTTTACCTCTTTCTTTTTTTACCGGTTTATTTGGTATGAACTTTACTGATATTCCATTACTACAAAACCATTATGGGTTTTGGTTTTTTGTAATAATCAGTGTGATTACCGTAGGATGGTTATGGGTTTACTTCAAAAGAAATAAATGGTTTTAAGGTCTATTCTCTTCAAACCATTCAACAATCGCATTTATTGCCCATACACTACCTGAAGCTAACATACCGTCAAAAAAAACTCCAAACCCAGGATGAAATCCCCAAAACCATGTGGTAGGTGAGAAAAACAAACTCATAAAAAACCCTACCCATGTTGATGTACACATCATACACACTATAAGTCCTGATAGGAACTTAAAGAGTGGTGTAATCAAAAATATTTTAGTATTCGCCATACTGTGTATACTGTTCCGTATTCCTTCAAATATGGAACCGTAAACCAATATGTTACTCATTCCGTAAGCCGCTAAAATCCATGTAATTAATTCCATTATCTATATAAATTATCGTTTAGGTTTGATGACCTCATAAATTGTCCTTTTGTAGGTCCTTTTACTTTCTGTAATTCTACAACATTTTTTTCCAATTGTAAAATATTGTCATCCTTTTTTCTCATATCCTCTCTAAGTTGTTTAATAGTATCTTGAAGTTTTTTTTGTTTTTCTTTGTTTTCAATTTCTTTAACTACTTCGACTTCTTTAATAACTTCTTTAATGACTTCAATTGGTTTCTCTACCTCTTTGATGACTTCTACTTTTACTTCTTTTATTACTTCAATAGGTTTTTCAACTTCTTTGATTACCTCGACTTGAACTTCGACTTCTTTGATGATTTCCTTTTCAATTATTTCAGGTGGTTTATTTTCTAACAATTCAATTTTGTTCACTAACTCCTCAATCTTACTGTCATCGGTTATATAAATTTCTTTCTCTACAATTTTTTCTACCGGTACTTCCTTTACCACTTCTTTTACAACCACCTTTTCAACTGGTATCTCTTTAATCACCTCTACAGGTTTTTCAACCTCTTTTTCAACTATCACTTCTTTTACGACTTCGATAGGTACTTCTTTTACCACCTCTTTTACAACTTCCACAGGCACTTCTTTTATAACTTCCTTTATCACCTCAATAGGTTTTTCAACCACCACTTCTTTGGTGACTTCAACCTCAACTTCCCTTACAACCTCTTTTATCACTTCCACAGGCACTTCTTTTACAACCTCTTTGATAACTTCTTTCTCTATCACCGTTTGTCCGTCAATTGTGAGTAATCCGTACTTTTCTATCTGATACCCTTTATTGAAGCATTCTTTTACAAACTCATTCACATCTGTAAATTCATTTAACTTACAGAATACCTCAATATCCTTTATTTCGTTTGGGTTAAGATTAAGCATTTACGAGTTTTTCTTTTCCGTTCTCTAAATCCTCTATCGAGTTTATTTTAAAATTCAGAAATGGTCTCGGATTTAACAAATCAAAGGTTTCGTATTTGTCATCCTTAACGTGATAAATACCATATCCATGTCGGTTTACACTCTCACCAAAGTTTTGTTGGATTGTGGAACCAATCATATACGCCTTCTTTTTTCCTGGTATATTGAAAGTTTGTCTCTTATGTATGTCACCACATAAAACCAAATCACATCCTTTGAATCTGTCGGTATCAAATCCATCTTCAAACTTATAACCGATGTCAGTAGTCAACCCTTGTATGGGTCCGTGAAATAATCCAATCTTTAAGTTGTCAGACTTATCTATTTGAGGTCTTACGTTATGATTAACTAAAGAATAAACGACCCAGTCAATATTTTCATCAGTATATACACCACTGTCTTTATGATAGACAATATCCTCATTTTCTAATGAATCGATAATAGGTGAAAGCGCATCTACTCTATTTAAGTTACTTTCAAGAAAATCATGATTACCGATTATAAGAACAGTCTTACATATTTTTGAACACTCCGTCAGAATCCAAACCACAAAATTAATTAACTCAGGTGTCATTTGATTTTTAGAGTGTACTAAATCACCGGTAAAAACAATTCTATCTGGTTTATGTGTCTTCCACTCTTCTAACGCATTCGTCATTATTTCACGATATAAATCGTGGTCTTTAAATAACCTAATGTGTAGGTCAGAGAAATGTATAATTTTATTAATCATAGACAACTCAAGTATCTCTCACCCCTGTCACAAAGAAATGTGACAACGCATCCATTTGGTTTATTGTTCTCTACCCACTTTTCGGCCGCAAGAATATTAGCACCCGCTGAAATACCAACAAAGATACCTGTTTCTCTTGCTAGTTTTCTCGCTCTATCTTTCGCATCTTCAGTCGTTACAGTAAGAACCTCAGAAACTTTATTCATATCAACCAAAAACTTAGACCCGTCTCCAATACCTTGAATGCCGTGTAGTCCTGGTTCACCTCCACTCATGACAGGTGACTCTTCAGGTTCAACCGCAATCATCTTAATCATTGGGTACTTTCTATCCAAAGTTTCTTTACAACCCATCAAAGTCCCACCTGTACCCGTTCCTGTTACGACAGCCTCAAGGAAGGTGTCAGGTTTTTCAAAAAAATCAATAATCTCACGTGCGGTACCTTCAGCGTGTGCCTTAATGTTAATTGGGTTATCGAATTGATTACAATTGAACCATCCATTTTTTTCTGACAACTCATCTCTCAGTTTAATCGCACCGTCAAAGTCTCCAGCATCTACCTCGATGAGTTCCGCACCATACAGTCTCAACATTTGTTTTCTCTCATCTGACATATTAGAGGGCATAACAATCTTACATTTATAACCACGTTCAGCAGCCAACCAAGCAAATGAGATTCCCATATTACCTGAGGTAGCCTCAATGATAGTATCACCACTCTTAAGTTCACCCATAAGTTCTGCGTGATTAAGAATATAACTGGCAGGTCGGTCCTTAATTGAACCTGTTGGGTTAAAAATCTCACCTTTAGCGTAGATTTTGTCACTAATCTTAATCATTGGTGTGTTACCAATCATCCTCGATAGTTTGAGGGTGTCGTTTGTCTCGAAATACTGTCTTATCATCATAACTTAAAGTCTTTATTAATATTTCCGCACTCAGTGCATTTATAAGTTTCCATTGGAACATATTGGTCCTCTGACGTTCCTACGAGCAATTTACTAATTTTTTTTATAACTGTGACCTTATCAAAGAAAATATTTTCACAATTTTCGCATTCCACGTTTGGTGAGTCAGCAACATTAAGTTTTACTTGTTGCCCTCCCTGACCTAAGTTTGATAAATCCATATTCATAACTCTTCTAACATTAATTTTATTTCAGATTCTAAGTCCTTACACTTATATACTTTATAATTTTTATTTTTTTCATTAATCCATATTAGGTAACAATTACCTATTTTTAGATTTGTGTTCTTTTCAATTATATGTTTGTAAAGTGATAATTGTAGTGAATATGTGTTTATTTCACACACATCCAAATGTGAAATGGGTTCACTAAACCTTTGTCCATAATTGTTTTTTATGTTTATTGCTTTGTTTGTCTTATAGTCCCACACTTCCAACATACCTGATTTTTTATTATAGAACAAACAGTCAACCATACCACCTAAACCATAATCTTCATCACCAACCACGAGCTCCATCTTTACCGGAACCAAATTTATTCTTGAGTCTTCATAGAAATTTTTGAATATCTTTTGACATTTGTCAAATTTCTCTTTGATGATATCATGTCCAAACTCTTTTATTGCCACAGATGGGTCATATGGAAATTCTTTGTTGTTCCACCAATTCTCAGCGTAATCGTGTACCGCAGAACCCTTAACCGTTGAGGTATCTCTTTTTAAGTCCCAATCCGCAATCACATCTTCCACCTTTAATCCACGCTTAGCAGCATACTCTTCAGCTATCCTTTGTGTTTCAAACTTAGGTTTGAACATTCCAATGAATCTTGTAGCACTCATTAGTTCACGGTCACCAATGTAATATTTGTGTGGACCGTCATAATATTTTACGTGATTAAATTTACTTAACTCTAATATAGTTTCCATTATTTCTCTAATTCTACAAATGAACCATCGGGTATCACTCCCCTCAAATCTCCGAGGTCTTTACCTTCAGGTAGCTTAACTAATTTTATCCTACCATACAACTTACCTCCTGATAATTTATAATATAGTCTTTGAGCATCATCCCATGCGTCATCATCTAAACATATTATGATATCTTTTTTTGCTCTTTCATAAAGTACTTCCCACAGGTTGTCATTCAAAAACTTACCCAATAACGGTATTGAATTTGGTACGAAGAATCCGTCGAACACACCTTCAACAATCCATATATCCTCTTCCCAATTTATTCTACTCTCATTGAAGATAAGAAACTCTTTATCTGCTTCAGGGTTCTTGTACTTCATTTTAGTCTTAGGGTTCCAACTACGACTTACAAAGTAATTCAACTTACCCTCATTGTTATATGATGGAACAATAATTCTACCAGCATAATCACCTTCGAATGAAAATCCAATATCATACTTATCTATAATCTCTTTGGTTATACCCCTACTCTTAAGATAGTTCATAGCCCTCCTTTTCTCAGGAAAGACATCACTAATGTCATCAAACTTATGATATTCTTTTGGTAACTCTAATTTCTTGTAGTTTTTCTCCCCTCTAACAAACTCATCAGGTCTGATTAACTCATAGTATTGTTTGTCTTTCTTACCACCATATCTTTCAATCAACCAACCTAAATGACCTTTTGTATTGTGTGTCTCAGCACAAGCCCAACATTTAAATACGTGGTCACCATAGTTAACTTCAAGGTTACCTTTACCATCCCCTTTGTCTAATCCTTTTATATCGTAAGAACATACGGGACAATCGAAAGAAATCTGATGTTTATATTCATTGTGCATGTGATTGTCACCGAACATACCGGTCAACATGTCCACAATTAAACTTTCATCAGTATTATCCATACCGAAAGTATAATAAAAATTTAGAGGTTAATCAATTACCAAATACCTTCTTTTTTCATATAACCTAAAACGCAAGTATAAGCATCCGCTTGGTCGAAACATTCTTTCTTAAGTGTATTGTTTCTGGTGTATAACCAAACTATCTGTGGTTCAGCTTTCGAAACTTGTTGCCAAATTAACTCTTTTTTGTCTATTGTCTTCGGTAATCCTCCGAACAGCACTCTCTTACCTTTATTGTTTTCTTGAACCAACTCAGGCCACGCATACTTTCTTGAGTTATATGTTGAAATGTATTTCGGTACTATCCCAAGTACTTTGTAGATTGACCGTGATATCATTGAATTGTATCTGAGTAGTGTTCCTACGGTCCATACATTGTTTGAGTTTAAAAGTGGTTCTTCAATTATAACTTTGGTTATACCTAAGTCTTTATACGTGTTTAGTTTTTCTTCGAACGCGTCCACTTTAAACATCAACTCTTCCATTTTATCTTCTCTTTTTGGTTTGATAACAGGTGAGAAGTGTGTCAATTCAAGTAGATTCTGACTGTGAAAGTCGAATAAAGCCCACCCAATTGTTTTGGTAGAGATATCCAACCCCAATACTTTTGGGGAGTTTTTAAGATTTTCTTTTGACATTATTTTTTAGAAATCAATCTTTATGCTATATTGTTGTACTCCGAGTCTTTGTTCGGGTGATTGTACTTTCGATATAATCATAAGATTTTTATCACTATCGTAAAGTCCAACTTCAGAAACATATGGTACATCTGATGTTGACCACGTAGGATTGTTAGATGTCATAAATTGTCCTTGACCTAAATTACATAGATAATTTAAAACGTATATCGTTGCCTGAATGTCTGATTGTACTTCCCCATAGAAAAAATACTCGTCACCAAAGTTCAACGTTTGACCTGTCGCTCCAAGTCCAGGTATCTCAATATAATTGTCAAGACTATACAAACTACTACTATCATAATTTGGTTTGTTAATAGAAATAGTAGTATTAGTCAATCCGCTAACAGTTAAAAATCCGTTAACCTTTGTCGATTCTAATTGACTAGTTACGTCTATTTCTCTCCATTGTGCCGGATTTGGCTTTTGTCCTGTAGTTACCTTTTGCGCTAATATAGATATTTCGTTCGCGGTAAATCCTTCAACATTTGATGATATATCACTCTTTAGGAATGGAAATTCATCACCTAAACGGAATGTTACGTCAGCAGTATCAGGAGGACAATCAGGGTCTGTTCCTGATATCAAAGTGTAATAATTACAATGTAGTGATTCTGTAAACGCAGTACTATTTAATCTATAAGTTACCCATAATGACTGTGAACTTCCACTTAATAGTCCTTCGTCGTCAGCATCTGTATCATTACATGTATTTGGTACTATTAGTCCGAGTTTGGGTGCTGGAAGTGTCCAATTTCTATTAGACTTATAACTTAGGGCTGAAATAATTTCATCATCATCAAAAGTTACCAATTTTAAATCAGGCCAAACTTTACCTACTCTGTTTGGGTAACCGTTACTATTTGTATTAGTATCCCAAAGATGATAATATCTCAACCCTGGGTCATTCATGTCGGTATTAGAAACTGATTTAATATATTTAACATCAAATAAATCAAGGTTAGAATTATAACCAGGTGGGTCAGTATAGAATGTTTCGCCTATGTTTGAGTCTGACGACTTATGCCACATTAACCAAGGTATAGTAATTTTAAAGTTCCTTGCTTGTCCTGTATCGCCAGGATTTGAACCGTCATAAGATTGCATTGCAAGTTTTTCACCGTAAAAATTATCTATTGATTGATTAGTATAATGAACAATTGCTATAGATTTTTGATTTGAGGGTGACAAATTTATCTTTTCTGCAAAAGAATTATAATAATATGTACTACTTGTATCAGTTTGTCCTGTGTTAGAATTATATCCTAAATACTCTTTAGTTCCGATGTACTTTTTTGACGTATATGTTGTATAATCCTTGTAGTTAGAGCTAGCAACACCTGCCGGCGATTCCGTCCAAGGTATATTCATATTCCATATTTTTACGTCAGTATCAGAGATATCACAATTACTTTCAAAATCAATTGCGTCACTTTGCCAATAATAGGATGGAGTATAACTATCATACAATTCAGTCATACCTGACGGATAAAATATTACCCTACCATTACCTGTATATCCCATAGAATTAAGTTGTGGTAATTGTCTATCAACTTCTATTGTTACCGTTCCTGTATTACTTGAAGTACTTCCTGTTATGTTCACAACCTTGTAAAATAGAACTGGTGAGTCTCCACTTATTGTTGTTCCTGTATTTGCAAAATATAAAACCGCAAAATCACCTGACTGAGTATTACCACTAACGTCTGAATCAATAACGTCAGCAGTTAATGAAATTGTATTACCTGAATCTACGTCAGTAATATCAAATATAAAGTTAGGATTAATAGTATATGCAGTACCTGTTCTAATTTCATCATAGGTGTTAATTGTATTACCTGTGTTAAAGAATCCTCTAGGTGCCGCAGTATTAAATACATTATCAATATATGAAGCTTTTATGGGTATACCATACGTATTAGAATTTGTTGATGTAACTTTTAATGGGTATTTTATATTTCCTTTGTTTTTTTCAGGTATCGGTGATAGGCTCTGTGCATTATATTCACTATCTAAAATCATTCCAGTAGTCAAATCCTCACCACTAATACAGTTGTAGCACACCTCACTATCACCCACTTGAAAATACGTTATATTAAACGTACCTTCTGACATCTTTTTTCTTGCAGCGTCAGTAACTTTTGTCGTTAATAAGGCCGAGGTGTCTTTAATAATATATCCCATTAGTTATAAATATTGTTCTAATGATTTTATGGTTGTGCGTTACAATCGTAAATTGTTATATTCTCACCTATTGGTGTAAATGCGTTAGAAACTGAATCACACTGAGAACCATCTAAAGATAAATTGGTGATTTGGAGTGATGTATTATAAGTTCCTAACATTCGACAATCCGGTTCACAACCAGCCACACTTCCATCAATAGTTACTGTTTGTGTTACTACACCATTCACTGAACTATCACTACTACTATAAGTTATTGAACTAGCAGTATCACTGAATATTTCATTAAACTCGTTTGTTATTACTCTTGTACATGGGGTTTGTGTTTGAGTGGTAAGGGTAGATGAGGTAGTGTACGGTATATTTAATGTTCCATTTTTAGTTATTGTATGATTGTAACTAAATGCGTGTGTTCCTTGGTCTCTATACTGTCTATTATGTGTAAGTACTAAATCAAATGTTAACTCAATCCCACTACCTAGTGAAGGGTTAACTTGAACTCCATAGTTCCATGTTCTTGTGCCGGTTCCGTTATTTGTAACTAAAGATGTTAAACTAACAGTATAATTAATACCGATATCACCTTGTTGTATTGTGAATACTGTTGAGGTAGTACTACCTGATGAATCTTGTACTTCACCTAAATAATTACCGTTAGATAAATTGGCAAATATTCCTGAGTTACTATATGATGGGTATGGAGATACATTTTGTATTCTGTATTGGTATGGTTGTGAACCTCCGTTAGCTGTTAATATTACAGAACCGTCTTCATTACCTCTACATATTTCATCTATCGCTTGTGAACTTAACGTTAATGGTACACCTTCACAAAAACCTTCACTCATTGTCCATGTTACCTGTTGCAAATTCCCTAAATTAGTAAAATTACCTGTAGGTATAGTTTCGTTTATCGCTCTAACCATATTACCAAGACCTACGTTACCCCATGGTGTTATTTCCCATCTATTCATACTATTATTGTATGACAATTCTAATCCATTATCTTGGTTTTCCCAAACAAAATATTCATTTACATCTGTACCGCTTGGTGTAAATTCGTATTGTACTTCTCCGTCACTAAAACATAGTGTGGGTTGTACCTGTGGATTTGGTGGTGATGGTTGACAGGTTGTACAGTCATCGTAAAAATTTAAAATTGTTAGTCCTGAATATTGTTCATTGGTTCTAAGTATTCTTTGATTGTACGAGTAACATCCGGTAACATCTGAAAAACTATATATAGTATCTTCAGTTAAGTTTTCAATAGGTGTTGTGTATATTTTTTCAGTAGATAATGCGATATTCGTGAAAAATTCATTTAGGTTGTCACCTATAACTCCCCCATCAAACCCTGTAACGTTAGGGTCAACTTTCCAATCAAAATTAGTTAAACCTGCTCCGTTTTGATATGTTGGATTTAAATTTTGATATGTTGTGGTCCCTGTTAACCCACTATAAACATTAGTAGTTGTCAACGCACTTAGGTTTAGATTTTGTGGTCCAACATTTGTTATTATTGTATCGTATTTTTGTTCAAATTCAGACTCTGTAATTGTTGAGCCCTCAACTGTGGCTACTGTATGTTGTATAAACGGTATTTTAGAGGTATCATTACTTATTTTTGGATATATATACCCGTTAAAGTCTCCTCCTTGGTTTTTAATGTCTTCCCATACTTTTAAAAAACTATCATAATCGTGTGTAAATTTATTACTCGGTCCTTTAAGTGTTTGTACATCCCATTCGTTTCCATATTGTTCAAATGGGTTTGTAAATAAAAAGTTTTTGTTAGGCTCACCTGAAATCTCATCAACTTTACCATGATAAAGACCGTTTCCAGCGGCTTCGTCAGCAATTATTATACATATATATTCTTTATCACCACCTATAAAGTCACCATATATACCCTCATCACTATTCATTGATGATGTTATAGTAAATGGGACCCCGTTACTTCTGGTATCATTAGACCCGTATGTACCGGTTAATGTAAATCCATTATTTATTCTTCGGTATATATCTGAGGTATTCCCACCGGCTATAGTCGTACTAAAATTAAATGACGTATTTTTAGGTACACATTTACCCCCATCATTAGATTGACAATATTCTTGGTCATATATTGAATTGTCTACTGAATCGCCTGTTAATCCAAATGATTTTACTTGTGTGCTATCTGATAGAGTACCACCCGTCATAGAACCTAAATAAGGGTATAATGACCACCATAACCAATTTTCACCTCCAACAACACCTTCATAAAGTAAACCTCCAAACCCATCTGTTGTTTTTTGTTGATACCAACTTCTCACACTTTCAGATGCTTGTAACGCACTGTTAGCATCCATTGAAGTACCATCATAGAAAACATATATATTTGGATTGAAATTTTCGTTACATTTGATGAATTCATCAATATAAAATGTGTTGTTTCCGACTGTACATATAACTGTTTCTGAATAGTCTCCATAATAATCTGTGACTGTAGCCGTATACTCACCAGATTGTAAATTACCTATAAAAGTACCTTGTGAACCGTTGGACCATGATACTGTGTATGGTGATGTGCCTCCGTTAATATATAATTGTATACTACCGTCTTGTGTGTCAGGATTAGACGCGTTAGTTGGATTACAAATCACTTCAAGTGGTCTTAGTGCTGAGACATTACAGTTATTTTGATTTATTTGTGTCATATTTTATAAATACAATTTTAAGAAAAATTTTTACTAATTAAATTTTACTTCTTCACTATATTTTATTGTTATTTCTTCTTCGGGTTTAATACTCCTTAAACTAATACTCTCAATTACGTAAAAATTATTATCGTCTTTTTTTATGTTTATAGTTGTATTAGGTTGTTCACTATGATTATAATATGTTGGTGGACCTAAAGCGATAAATCTATTTTGTATGTCGTTACTGTCATATTTTGCATAATGGTACTCACTCAAAAAAAGTTTGTCGGAGTCATTTAATTCGTGTAATATAGTCGTGTTAAAAATCTCATTTTCTTTTATCTCTTGTGTTGAAAAAACACCTTTTCCATGAATATGTGATTTACGTATTTCTAACATTTTATACACAGTAATCAAATCCGTAATTGTTAAATATCGCAACATTTGTAGGTAAGTTCAACGTACTTATATCAACACAATCCGTTAATACTACTTCACCAGGTAAACTACCCATAGGGTTCAATGCAGGTATTATTACACTGTCACTTGTACCATCACAGTGGTTATATGTTACATTTACTGATATTGTGTTATAGTTTTGTATTTTAAAGTTAGTTGCACACTCTGGACAATTTGCAACACTTGAACATCCACTACCTACTGAAGATATGGTGTCTCCCGCGTCCGAAGCATTTAATATACTACCACTTAATGTCGGTGTGGTTGAAGTATTCAAGATAGTAACACAATTACCTGTTACTGTATATGCACCTCCGTCAAGGGTTGTATTTCCATGTATATTACTACCGTTATATACATCACCAACAGAAGAACCTAATAAATCACCTGAAGTAACTACTAAATTAAATGATTCACTTGGGTCAGAACAAGGTGACACTACATATACACATCTATTACATCTTCCAGTACCACACGCCTCTGTATTTGTGCCAGTATATCCATCATCTACTATTCTTGAATTGTCAAAACTGACACTACTATTGTAAGTATATTTTATAGCACATAATTCAGGTGACGCAGTGGTGTTCACAAGACCCCAATTAGATGTAATCGGTAAGATATATGATGGTAATATAGTTGTTGATGGGTCAGCACCTTGTATACTAAATGGCTCAATATAAGTTACACTATCATTTGGACAACATCCACTAAACGTATACCTACATCCACTACTATTTCCATATGCCGCTACGGCCGCTGAGACGGCAGCCTCACAACTACCAAATGTTGATGATAATGCGGATGTAATCAGTGTACCACTTGTATCAGTACCTCCAAGTATATACGCGTGTTCATTAATTACAACATAATCTCCTTCCGAGAATCCGTAGGAAGAAGGAACTGCTATTGAACCAGTTATTGGACTGTCCGTTGAGTCACAACATTGTGAAAGAGCTCTAAAGTAATCTAATGGTGGAGTAGGAGTCACTGATGGTGTTGTAGTATTACTCGGAGTTTGAGTTACTGATGGAGTCGCGGTATTACTCGGAGTTTGAGTTACTGATGGTGTAGCAGTGTTAGATGGAGTTTGAGTTACTGAAGGTGTAGGTGTTACCGATGGTGATGGTCCATCACACAATAAATTACTACAGTTATTCACTACAGTTGCTGTCGATGTTGTAATATCGGCTAATGCTGTGAATGTACCATCCATGATTGCGGTAGCACAGTAATCACCACCAGCGAAAGCTGTTGGACTATAATATACTGTATCTGTTTCGAAATCATCTTGGTATGCTCCTGAGCTGAATGCCCCATATATTGTTCCTGTTACACATCCTTGTAATAATCTAGTGTAACAAACATATTTTAGGTCTTCTATCGCTTCGTCACAATCTGAGAAAATATCTGAATCCCCAATATAAACTGTTTGTGTTGGATTTGGGGGTGGGTCAATTCCGGTTATTTCAAATCCAACGGTTACACCATCGGCATTTACACCAGGTATTACGTCACCAACATTTAATGTTTGTGTTGCTCCTGTTAACACAACAGTCCATACTCCATTTGCTACAGTTCCTCCTGATGATTGACAACATTCTAAAAATGAAACCTTATATTGTGCATTAGGTGTTGTTGATGGTGTTGTAGTAACTGATGGTGTCTGAGTTACTGACGGTGTTGCAGTATTAGATGGTGTTGCAGTATTAGATGGTGTTGAAGTATTAGATGGAGTTTGAGTTACTGATGGTGTTGTGGTATTAGATGGTGTCTGAGTTACTGATGGTGTTGTGGTATTAGATGGTGTCTGAGTTACTGATGGTGTTGTGGTATTAGATGGCGTCTGAGTTACTGATGGTGTTGTGGTATTAGATGGTGTCTGAGTTACTGATGGTGTTGTGGTATTAGATGGCGTCTGAGTTACTGATGGTGTTGCCGTATTACTCGGAGTTTGAGTTACTGAAGGTGTTGCTGTATTAGATGGAGTTTGAGTTACTGATGGTGTTGCCGTATTACTCGGAGTTTGAGTTACTGAAGGTGTTGCTGTATTAGATGGAGTTTGAGTTACTGAA
>Ga0213862_10000433_pt1 | contig 17821 bp, 15 predicted proteins | sample PICome_7_FD_160092 | JGI IMG/M metagenome (GOLD analysis project Ga0213862, IMG submission 160092) | Coastal seawater microbial communities near Pivers Island, North Carolina, United States - PICO266 | ecosystem: Environmental > Aquatic > Marine > Coastal | place: USA: North Carolina... | reverse complement strand
ACAGTCGCTGTATTGATTAGTCGATCCCGCATAAAAGCCTATAGCGACCGAGCGCGTGGCCTGATTAGTCGCCCCCGACCCAGACCCGATAGCGACCGGGTTAGTAATTGCAGTACCACTACCCGCAGGACCCGTAGGACCAGTGGGACCAGCAGGACCCGCAGGACCCGTAGGACCCGCAGGACCAGTGGGACCAGCAGGACCCGTAGCACCCCGCGGCGGTAATTCCATTACGGTAATTGTGGTTCCGGTACCACCTTCATTAAATCTAATGGTGCCGGCACCCAGGCGCCCTCGGGCGTTATACGAATACGTACCTGCACCGACAGCGTCTACGAAATGTAACGTAAATGCCTTGTTGGTACTAATTGCCGTCCCGGGGTGGATCGTAGTCGGCGTACCTATAGTTGATCCATTCCTATAAATTTGCGTGAACACCCACTCACCTGAACTATTTTGGGGTTGACAATCCGAAGTTACTATAATTAACACGGGATTTCCCGTTGTTGTTATACTGACCGTACCGCTAAATATAACGGGGGTATTCGTATTTGACATGTCTACCTGGGGTGAGTACGTACTAAGTGCATAATTTGGCGCACCACCACCACCACCACCACCACCACTAAACAAAACCCCATTTTGGTATATATCACCCGTGAGGTTTATATTACCGTCTACTATAGCCCCACCACACACGTTTAATACGTCTGGGGGTGCCCCATTATTATATAAATCCTCGACAGTGGGAGTTTGATTTTTTTGGGAAAACCCTATATAAACTTTTAACATACCCACGTACGAGTTTCGTAAGGGGGTAATTTCATCACCTATTCGAAACCGGGCTTGTCCGCGCCAATAAGACGATACCCCCCCATATCCCTGGTAACCAACCGCAATTACACCCGAATGAGGCCCCATTAGAATATTATTTACCCATAATTGGGTATTAGCCGAAGTTGGTGCTACCTGTGAAGAGCTAGAACTACTACCACCAGGCATAGAGAGAAGAACATGGTACCAAGTTCCAGCCGCGTATGTAGGTTGGCCAACCCACGAACATCTATAACTGGATGTATTGAGTGTACGCCACCCGAATGTTAATTCAAACCCGATCCCACTTATATAACCAAATCTATTATGATCATTTGCCCAAATGACACCACTATTTGATGGGGTATCCATACGAATCCACAAACTTATACCCGTCTTTTGAGTACCGTTATTACTCGGTTGTTTTTGTATACAATCTACATAAGCTGCCCCCGTTGAAGACGAAAAATAAAACGCTTTCTCCTTTTTATGAAGCGAAACATTGCCATGTAACGTCCCATAATCAATTCTTAACCTTGTTTGAATATCACCACGTGTATGTTTAACAGGTATCATCGTTACTCGGTTCGGGGTAGTAGAGACATCTAAAATATCGTAATTACGTGTATCAAACCCTAAGTCGGGTGGTTCTCGGCCATACCCCTTTGTTTGTGCAGCGTCAATGTTAGATATCATTAAACTACTCGCAACGAAACAATCATTATTCACATCGAGACCCGCCTTACCATAAAATGTCCCAGCATCCGTCAAGTACCCGTTAAGATTCTGACCATAATTACCGTTATTATATAAAGAGGTGGGTCGTTTCAAATTTGGAGTAACCACTACATTGAGTCTATTGTCTATCCCGAAATTCGACATTAGACGGGTATATTTATCATACTCGAAACTTTCGTACCAGTCTCCATTATATTCCCAATCATAACTTGTTGTATATCCCGTCAATGAATCTTTTCTAGCAAATATAGACCCATTTGGTTGACTACTATTTCCAAGAATAATTTCACCGGATATTACACGGACTGCATCTATTCCCTGCTTTCCTGAAAGTTTACTTATTAATAATTCAGATCGTCCAGTACGCGCGCCACCAGTATCCGTAAGTCCGTCTGGGCTTTCTTCATACAGTCTATTTTCGATTGCGGTAAGTTCGTACGAAGCGTCACCATAAAATCCCCCAAATTCAATGGTTTTAGTACCCTTTGTACTTGTAGAGTTTTGTGCAGGATCATTCGACCCTACATAAAGCTTGTTCGCGGCCACGTATCCTTCAAATAAACTGTTTCCCAAAAACTGCTGCGTTAACGTAACGTGTTGCGCGTAAATGTTACCATATAAAGGGGAAGATACGAATGTATTTTTACCGCTAGTGAGTGTAACTTGTACATTATCAAAACCGGGGTTATAAAGCGCAGTTGGATATGACGCACCGTTTAGATATATAGTAGGTGATGCTTCCCACCATGAATCACCGTTCCATTCAAGAATAGAAACCGTAGAAGTTTCCAAGGTAAGTCTATCAGATAGATAGTGTGTACTTTCAGTTACACCCGATGTAGTTACAGCTATACGATTCCCCGAATAATCTAACGATATACTGTTACCAAATTCTTCTCGTCTTTGACTACCATGTAATGTTGCTTCAAGAACCCATGTATCATTGAATGTATCATAGCTATACGTCTCTACCGAACCAGTCTGTGAAGAATATGTAAGATACCGATTCACACCAGATTGCCCGGGTGACGATATAGCTAATCGTATATCCGCGTCATATGACGATGTTTGAGACTTTCTAACAATATCTACATCCCACCCACAACGCGCCCACCCCCAACCCCGATCATCAGTACCATTCGGTTTTGTCGTGAGCGTCCATTTATTTACACCTCGTATTAAACCTCCTAATTGAAACGCGTTTCCCTGCCACGTGGCAGCGTCCCCACGCGTGTATACACGCGCCCAACCAGGCATTCCATTTGGTGAAAAATTACTGGTTGGTGGTGCTACATTATAATTCGTGGTGTACGTGTATCGCGAATACCATGATGTTGTGGATAGTTTATTCTCATATGAGTTAGACGTTAGATTTGTGTTTGTCGAATCGAATGTCCATATATTTGATGTCCCGGGAGCACCGGCTATGATATGCTCGCCGTCATACGTCATCGCAACCGAATGACCATAACGATTCAGGTTGTTATTGACTATTAGATTCGTCGTCCCGTTTATGGGAACTAATGCATCTACATCAGTTGACGTGTCTGAAAACGTTTGTGTCCATGAGTTATTGATTAACTCGTATACGTAAATAATAGATCCACCAACTGCTGAACCTGGGGCGCCTACCCCTATAGTATCACTGGAACTTCGAGCTATACTAACAGAAAATCCAAACTCTACACCAGGTGTAGTACTGCCAGTTATCACGTTACTATTATACGACCAGGCGCCGGTAGATGGATTTTTATCATAAATATACATCTTGTTATCACCAGGTGAACCAACGACCAATCTGTCCCCGTCCCAATTAATACTCACTGAATATCCAAACAGTGAAGTACTTGTTCCTGGATTGGATAACACAACTGGTGACGTCCAACTACCAGATGTTGATATATATTCGTATATTCGCACCTCGTTAGTGCGATCTGGTCGACCAACTACGAGTATACTATCATCAAAACTACAACTCATAGAAACCGGTTCTTTCTGGGATACGAGTCGGCGGTAATAATTGTATGTCGAACTTTGTGTTGGGTCGTATTGATACCCATATTGATCATATTCTATAGTGGGTAGTTTTCGTACGCCTTCATATTGATAATAAAACGGTCCACCCGGGAACTCGCTCATTTAAATGTACTTACATTTAAATTGTTACCCTTTTCGTCGGTCGCTCGGCAGTAACTTCAACCTCCCTGACAAATAATTGTGTAGCTGTAACCTTAAACGTGTCTATGGCGTCAATCACTTTTAAGTTCCTGGAAATGTACACATTTCCAGATACTTGTAGTTTATCGTTTAGCGTATCGTGAACGTGCACGTTTGACCCAACCTGTAACGTAGCCGTCGGCGTTTCCGCACCTAAACCTATACCAACGTTACCCGCGGTATAATACAGTTTACCGTTAGACTCTTGCCACAGAGAACTTATCGGTGCGTTCACCCAAGCGGGAGTATTTCCGGAAACGGTGAGTATCTGCCCCGACCCACCTATTCCGAGATTTGTGAGTGAATTTGTACCGGACGCATAAATAATATCACCCGTCGTAAAACCCGTGATACCACCCGAACTACTCACGATCTTATTATCTTCTATGTCTTGAATTCGAGACACGTTAGATGACATGTCATCTTCGAGAATTTCGATACGCGTGACATTCGACGCCAAGTTAGACCAGATGTTTATATTTGAAGCCTCGAGGTTAGAAATACGTATGGCATTTGATGCCAAATCACTACTTAAAGCAACACCACTAAGAGTTGTACCGTCGCCGTAAAACTTCTGAGCTGTCACGTTTCCCGTGACAAGTACATTTCCACTCGCCGTTAAAGATGTCATAGTGTCTAAAAATTGTATCGATTGGTCCGTTGTGGGTCCATTTACGGTGACTTGTTGTAAGTTACCCACTTGTCCACCGGTAAGAGTGATCGCTTGCCAACCCAGTACTCCAGGTGCAGTTACTGTTAATACATGACCAGTTGTCGCACCTATAGCCAAATTATTAGCATCTATATTCACGTCGGCATATATAATATCACCGGGCGCTTCGAGTATCGAACTCAAGTCTGCACCACCCCCGATGGTGTATTTTTGTGTAGACCGCCCAACTGAACACCGGGTCATCTTATATATGTATGAGACATTTTCCGAGTGGGAAGTCCTCCGGTTCATTTTTTTGGTCTGGGATGTTAAAACCACCTTGTCTGTACACTCTCAACCTTTTGTTGTACATCGCGTAGAACACAGACCAGTGATCCAAAATATCATAAATGTGTGGGTTGTTTTTCTTCCCGACAGTCTCTCGCATAATACGTCCGATAGATTGGACGATATCGGATTTGGGGGTCGCGAGAATCACTGTATCGAGACTGGGGATGTCGAGTCCTTCGTGCGCTTGACTGAACGTCGCGAATATGATTTGTTTTTTACTGGATTCTGCAAGATCAGCCTCTTTCATACCACCCATGTATAACCCCGAAGTTGTTTTAAATTTAGAATGAAGAAATTCACAGTGATATCGACGATCGCTTAAAACTAAAATTTGTCGTGTCGTTTTAGCGAGTTTTTTTATTGTCGCTAAAATCATAACATTTCTTTCCGGTATTTCAGTCAACTCGGTGATCATCGTCGCCAATGATAATTTACCGAATCGTGTACACGGCGGTGGATCCTCGAAACGTTTACACGAAAATTCAAGTGGAAAAACGTTCACTTGTGCCTGATTTTCTCGTTCGACTGCGAAAAATGTAGGTCCCATGAACCAGTGTAACACTTTAGTGAGACCATCTTTACGGTTAGGTGTGGCTGACAATCCGAATACATGCTTTGGGCACAGTTTAAACAGGGATTGGGAAAAAACCTTTGCACATATATGATGTGCTTCATCCACGATGAGTGTTCCTATACTGTCAAAATCTTCGTATGAATATTCTTTCAAAGAAAGGGACTGAAGCATGGCGATCACAAAATCGCAGTTTGTTTCTTTTTTATTCTGTTGCACGACACCGATCGTCGCACCCGGACAAAACTGTTGAATACGTTCTTTCCATTGATTCGCCAAAAATTCTTTGTGTACGATGATCATGGTTCTGTATCCAAGTTTACACGCAATAGCCAATGATACAGTCGTCTTACCGAATCCACACGGAAGTGACAAAATACCATGACCGGCTTCTATAGCTTTTGAGAGTGCGACGTTCTGAAATGTTTCATCGCGCAACTTACCCTTGAAAGGGATATTCATCTTATGAGGTTCAGGTCTCGTATCCTTCTCTGGGATTCCGAACCGTTCTTCGGCGTAAAAGCGGGGTACGCATATACCACTCTTTGCTTTTCGAAACACCTTAAACGACGGGGGTGCTACACCAAAATCTGCATTAACGATGGGACGTACCGTTAACGCATGTTTCGTCTCTTGCGTATCCGGTACTATGTACCCTGTTCTCGTGAGGGTCATGTAGTAACGGAGTCTATTAGCTTTATATATGTCATTTTCCACGTGTACCCGCTGTAGTCGCCGACGAACCATCGTCCCATAAATATCATGTCTAAGCTTACCGTATCCCCACGTTTGAGTGATTGAACTGGGGCACCTTCAAAACGACACATAACACGATTGTATCTATAGGGCACTTTGATGGTCAATACATTACCCGTGAGTGGATTATCAATATGTTTCGCGTCGAGTGGCTGTTTTGACTGCATGTACTGAACTCGCCGAGTGAGTGAGTCGTCGAGTGTAACGCGCAAGTACCATTTTCCGTTGTGTTCAAACATGGGTTCATAAACGGTACCGTTGACGATCATCGCATATATATCATTAGAAGAATTAAAACTATAACTACGATTAGAATATCCGTGACCAGTATCGGCTTCAAGGGTTTCCGAGTATCGAACTTTTTATTACAAAAAGAACGACCGACTTCTATTGCGGCTTCTATGCTCGAATATGGTGTATGTCTTTCGGACATCATACCACACAACGCCACATTTGATGATTTTCCAAAAAATGGAACTTGGCCGTTTACGCTGAGAACACCCGACGATTGAGTAAATTCCCATCTACGGCCGTTCCAGTAAGATCCCCATGCGATGCGAACACCGTCCGGTTCACGAATCCCCAAGTTGGATAATTGTTCAACCACTTGTTTTTTTATCTGATCCGGTGGAGTAGTCATGATTTCTTCGGTCAAGTCACATATTACACACGCGACGGTATTCGAACCTTCCAACTTTTCAGGAATGAGACTCCATTTCGTGTTCATGGCGATGTATTGTTCCATGGGTAGTATGACACGCGAGTCATAGTCGAGCATGACGGTCAAACTTCCGTATGTACTCGCGAACATCTTTTCCCGCGCACCTTTCCAATTACTACCCACGAGTTTAAGAGCACTCGAGTTGTCAACGCACATCACCAGCAAACCGTCGTTTATCACCGTACCATCCGTGAACGTACCGACGTACCCATGGTCGTAATACTCTATGTTTTTCATCGTTTTTTCGCTAATAAATTTCACACCGCGTTTCTCGAGTGCGCGAAACATGGCATCGTTCATTTTGGTACCTGACCCTCGCTGCGTATACATCTTCGATAACCCGATATGATTCGCGTTTTGAATAAATTCGTACGCTGTCATGACGTCCCATCCGACACCGTCCATCACGTACGTGATCGTCTCCATAAACTTTTTACCATGAGACGAGAGTGTACCCACACTTTCCTTGACAGTTTTGCGTTTATACTCAGACGGAAACAGTAACACGCGTGTCGCGAGTGAAGCTAAAGATGCGTAGTCGACTGGTTTCAAACGTTTGTCCTTCGTCTTGACGTATTCGTGTTTCTCTTGGACGAATAGTTCGTTCCATGTGATATCCATCTCCCTGAATAGACTTTGTGTGTTTACGAACGCTTTGTCGAACAGGGCTCGGTGAGCGTGCACATCGCGTTTTTCTCCAGGTGGTTCCCACCATGACCCACCGACCGAAGGCTTTTTATCATATAAGATGACTTCATGGTCTGTAAACCTTGAAAGTTCCCAAGCGACCGAAATCCCTGTGGGACCCGAACCTAAGATGTGCACTTTCATGTTAATTTAAAACAATATTATATTGTAAGAATGGCATTGTGTTTAGGCGTAAACACCGCCACGACATCTTCCAGGAAATTGAAAACCTGGAAATTTGCTGGAAAATTTATATGGAAAAATGCTACTGTACAGAATAAATCGGAACTCGGTCGTTGGACGAAGAATGAACTCCTAGACCTTGGACCAACCTTTGTAAAATTAGGTCAAATCGCTTCGACGAGAGGGGACCTCTACCCACCCGAATTTACAAAAGAGTTGGAATCTCTTCAAGACGACGTCCCTCCCGTGGAATTCGATAGCGGTGTAAATTATGATATTTTCAAGGAATTTGACCCTGTACCATTTAAATCTGCGAGTATCGGTCAGGTCCATATGGCCGTACTCCAAAACGGTCAAAAAGTTGTTGTAAAATTAAAACGTCCGGGTATCCTCGATATCATGAAGGAAGATACCGATACCATTCGCGACATTGTACATTTCTTAGAACGAGTTGGATTTGACACGGGAAACAGTTCGGGGTCGGTCCTTGATGAGTCCATCGAATATCTGCTGGGTGAGGCTGATTACAAACAGGAAATTGATAATGCCATCAAGTTTCGAAAGAGTATGAAAGATGTGGATTGGGTAAAAGTCCCAAGAGTGTACAAGAAGTATTCGAACGATGTGATGATTGTCATGGAGTATGTTCCATCGACAAAACTGACGGAGATTACAGACAGAAGAGTGAACAAAAAGAAGATCTGCGAAGCCTTGATCAATTCATATGTCATCCAGACCATGGATAACGGTCTCTTTCATGCAGACCCACACCCCGGCAATCTGGGATTTTCGCCTAATGGAAAACTTGTATTTTACGACTTTGGTCTACTTGTACCACTATCTGAAGAATTGAGAGATGGATTCACGAAACTATTTGGTTTCATAATCATGCGGGACACTGCTGGTATAGTTGATACGCTTGTCAAGTTGGGTGTGATCGTTCCAACATCTTCTGATGTTTCAGATATTGAACTCTTCTTCGAGACTATTTTGGGGTACCTGGAAACCCTAGATGGTTCTGGTATCGTGAACGACGATCTCGCTGCACAGCTTGCTGTTGAAAAACCATTCGTCGTACCAAGCAGTTTCGTGTATCTCGCCAAGGCTTTTTCGACTATCGAAGGTATATGTCTCAAACTGGATCCAGATTTCAACTACTTCACCTATCTGGAACCTCTCATCCAACAACAAATCATAGAATCCGTGGATTTCGGGAATATATTCATGAAGACGACGGAGATACCCGGTACGATCAGTAAGATAAACACGGCGGTCACGGGTCTTCAAAGGTCGAGAGGGTCCATGAAACGATCGATGGTTAAAACGCAGCAGGAAATTAAGCTCGTCCAATACAGCGTGGTATGCGCTCTATTGGCAGAGAGATTTGGTGACAATCCACCTTTGGCGATGTTTTTTGTTTTGTGTACCTTATGGTTTACTTTTCGTAAAAGTCGATAGACTTCTTACCACTTTTCTTGAGCTTATCCTCCTTCTTGACCAACTTGTTGTGCTCCTCGAAGTACCCCTTTAAACGGTTCTGCTCATCACGGAAAATATCAGAGAATTTCTCTTTGATCTTCTCCACGTCAATGTCACGTTCCTTCTTGATCTTCTTACTCAACTTCTTAAATCCCTTGTTCCTCTTCTCGGCGGCGAATACAGTCATTGTGTTTGTAATGGCAAGCATTTACATTGTATTAACATTTAATTTTTAAGTTTCTTTAAATCTTTCACCCAACCCCAAACGCTCCATCTTCTCGTGAAATTCTCGGCGTTCGCCTGGCGATTTAATGATGATACCTGAACGAATACACTCGATCTCTGGGCCTGTGAGTTGAATCGCATTTACTCTAAAATCCGTAAACGCTTTCATGGTGATGGGTACGAATGGTTCGACGAGTGTGTAGATCGCATTCGCGTATTCACGAATTTCCTTTTGTGCGTGCGAATCCATACGAAGGTGGAGGTAGTGCATCAGGTTATGGAGATTAATTTTCCAGTAAAATTCTGTATACGTAGACTGTGGGAGATTACCTCGGGCTTGTTCGCGACAGCATCCATCCTCGAGAAGTTTTTCATAAATGTTAAAAGATTCTTCGAGGTGCCCCCGCATATCGGTGGTATCGACGTCGACGACACCCTCAGATCCCTGGTGGTTCACTTCCGATTGTCCACGAAGTACATCTGGGCTATAATATTCCTTGGGGACGACCGAATATCTCGCCGATAGTTCATTTACACTGGCCGTCCTATGTCTCAAGTGTTGTCTCGCGATGTAAATGGGCATTTTAATATGAAATTTAAATTCCACCATCTCGAAAGGTGTCGTGTGCCAATGGCGCATTAGATATCGAATAAGTCCAGCGTCTCCGCGAGAAGTCTTCGTTCCATCTCCATAAGAGACCCGAGCGGCCTGGACAATTGATGTATCGAGGTTTTCCCGGGGCATATGGTCAACAAGTCGTACAAAACCATGGTCGAGTACGGGAATTTCCATTATGTACATATATCGTTTCAAATCTTTAATGGTATATAAAAGACATGTGACAATTATACATAATGGAGCCAACATTGGATACATGGATTACCGTACAAGACGAAACAAATAAATATAACGTGCCGTACCTTTCATACCGTATATGTTGTAATCAAAAAATCAACGGTGAACTCTCTTTGTTGAGGTCCATAGTTAAAAACACACCCAGTGCGACGATTTTCGATGTCGGTGCGACTGGTTCACAGATCCCAAATGAAATCGACACGAATATGTCAGTCCATCTATTCGACCCTGCATTCAAACCGTCGGGAAATGCGTTCGTGGATGAAACGACGTATGTCATGTACAAAGAACCCGTTAATTATGATGTACCGAATGTACACGTGAACGTGTATGGATTGAATGACACTGATAAGACAATCGCGGATTATTGTGAAGGTCACGGTATATCACACATCGATTTTCTTAAAATTGATACCGACGGTCACGATTTATCGGTATTGAACGGTCTCGGTAATGTTGACGTTGACATGATTCAATTTGAGTACGATAATTTTTATAGGAAGGAAGGTTTAGATATTAAAAATATTTTTGGAAAACTGGAAGGGTGGCACTTTTTTTATATTCTGCCATCTGGTTTAGTACCTATAACTAAAATGCGTGACGATTATATTTACACGAACATATTTGCGTCCAAAGAGTTTCCAGAAAAAATTGTACGAGATTACATTCCATTATTGATCGACACCACCGTGAAGGTTGATCACGTAGGTGAATTTATGTGTGAAATGTTCTGGGAACTGAGGGGCGTTACACCCGACATGTTTAAATCACAATGTTGTGTACCCATTGAACACGAAGATCGAATCGATGAGAGTTGGAACCTGGAAAACGCATTGCGTCATTATCATGGATTATATTCTGTATAATATAGTATGACATTGATTATTATACTCATATTAATTTCAATTTTAGTCTACATATTTATTCCATTTAAAACGAATGTATATAAATTAAAAAAAGTTTTAACAAAATCAGAATGTGAAGAAATTATTTCAATGGTTGAAAAAAATGAATTTCTCACGACACCCGATCCCGTCGACAAAGAACCTGTCTACCAGATTGAAGTCCTTGAACCAAACAAAACCGTGAATCACCCAGAACTATATTTCAAGTGTGTGGAGTTGTATAAAAAAAGATTACCGAAACAGGAAGGTGCATTGGATTTTATATTTCTAAAGCGGTACGCACCCGGTGAGCGAACCAACATCCCTATTCATGTTGATCTTTCGAAGTCGACCATAAATATTTTACTGTCCGACCCGAAGGACTACGAGGGAGGTGAATTTTATATATTCGAAAATCCATCGGATCCACGCATGGAACCCGTGAAGGAAGCTGAGACGATTGAAGCGAAAAATAGTCTATTGAAAAATATGAAAGATTTACCGATCGTGCATATGCAACGGGGTGACATGATCACATATAAAGGTCGTGTATACGAACACGGGGTGTTACCAGTTACATCAGGAGTACGTTACGTACTCACGTACTTTTTTGATCATGTATGAATTCGTCGAGTGACTTATAATATCTTTTTAAATCCTTCATGAACCGTTTATTATTTTCCAGGTATTCACATTCTGGTTTATTTTTTAAAATCCATGCGAGATTCGATAAAGAATATCTGGTATTCTTTTGATTTTCATTTGGTTTTCTAGGAACGATTTTCTTTGTCGCCTTCACCTTCTTTTTGGGTTCTACACGTTTCGTGAAGCTTATAGCTTGCATGACCGTGTCGGCGAGATCATCCTTTTTCTTTGATGCATCGAAAATGGGTAACCAATGTGCGTTATTTTCATTCGCTTCTATGAATGCCCTACAACGCTCTATAGATACCTTTTTTCGTTTCATGTACTGTGCCTTACCCGGTCCCGAAACATCCGGAATTTTAAAACGTGCGTCGTAAATGATCGTTTCAGCTTTAGGTGCTTTAATGACAAAATACGCTTGCAGAAAATGTTCGACCGTTTTCATTTTCTTATTTTTATCGGGTTGTTTTTCAATCAATATCGTGTCGGACGTAAGCACCCACGGACGTTCGTCCAGGTGTTTTCGAAGTGAAACGAATAAACCATCTTTATGTTCGGGGGGTACACCCGACACGTCCCACTCTGTGACCAGATTCGACGTTTCGTCAAATTGGCACATCGCGAGATTTCTGATACCGACGTCAATGCTCAGTATCATCTACATACATAAAGATAATATAGCTTTAATTACATTTGTTTAAAACATCATTTTGAAAATAAGGGGGCCGAACAATACTAAGAATAAAATGATACCAGCGATTATCATTCTCTTTTTACCTTCCGGGCCGGCGAACGGGTTTAGCATTTCATTCATTTTTCCGAGCACGTCACCCGCAGCGTCACCGGCTCGACTCATAATGTTCGAACCTGGGATGTCAGATTGATGCTTCTCTTTGCATTTATCCGTGCAGAACGCGGCACAATCTCCAACCTTATCCGTACATACCGGTTGATCATCGGGTGTCTTGGGATCAACTTTTTTCAACTCCTCGACAGTCTTATACTTAAGCTTATCCCTCGTTAAATCGCCATACATCATATCATCGAAGTTACTGGGTAGACACGCGGTCGTGCACCCCTGAACAGCGGCACTTTCCTTAGCCAGTTTCTTTTCGATGTACATTACACCACCGACGAGACCAGCCGCGGCCAATAACGGGGCTGCCTTTTTAGCACCCTTGCCTACATCCGATAACGTACCGGCCTTTTTACCTCCTTTGGCGAGGTCAGCCGCCGAGTCGGCGTTCTTACCGGCCTTTTTACCACCTTTGGCGAGGTCAGCCGCCGAGCCGGCGTTCTTACCGGCCTTTTTACCACCTTTGGCGAGGTCGCCGACCGAACCGGCCGCCTTCTTAGCCGCGGCCGCAGCAGAAGATGCCGCAGCCCCGGCCGATTTACCAGCAGCTTTTGCAGCAGCCGCAGCCGACGAAGCAGCCGCTCCAGCTGCCCCCTTGGCCGCTTTTGCGGCGGCGGCCGCTGCCGCCGCACCAGCACCCGCACCTCCTTTGACAGCCGAACCAAATTTAGCCATAGTTTATATTATACATATATTTAATTTTTGTTGCAAAGTGCCCCATCGTCGCGGTACCCTGGGGGGCACTTCGACCAACACACACCACCAACATTCTTCATACCCGGGGGGCAACTCTGACGTTTCCACAAATCCTTCTTAATACCCGGACCACCCTTGGGTTCGCAGAGTGCGCCGATATCCTTGAACCCAGACGGGCAGCTCTGCCAGCACACGCCCGCGACGTTTCTCATACCCGGGGGGCAGTACTGACGCTGCATCAGCGTTTGCTTAATACCCGGACCACCCTTGGGTTCGCAGAGTGCGCCGATATCCTTGAACCCAGACGGGCAGCTCCGCCAGCACACACCCGCGACATTTCTCATACCCGGGGGGCAGTACTGACGCTTCATCAACGTAACCTTAATACCGGGACCACCGGGTGGGTGGCAAACGGCGCCGATATCCCTGTACCCGGAGGGGCAGCTCGCCCAGCACGTACCCGCGACATTTCTCATACCCGGGGGGCAGTACTGACGTTTAAACAACGTAACCTTAATACCAGGACCACCGGGTGGGTGGCAAAGGGTACCGATATCCTTGTACCCGGATGGGCAACTCGGCCAGCACCTACCCGCCACATTTCTCTGCCCTGGGGGGCAATAATGACGTTTAAACACCGTCACCTTGATACCGGCACCGGATTTGGGGTGGCACATGGGACCCACACCCCTGTACCCAGGAGGACACCGCTTATAGCACAAACTACCAGACTTTTCCGGTTTACTACTGGGACAATACCACTTAATCTTACTGCACTTAATCTTACTACACTTACCCCACCTCTTACACCCACCACCGGTACACCCACCACCAGTAGACCTCATCGCTACACCTACACCACGCCCCTTTGAATCCAACCAACAGCTCGTGCCGTCATCGCGCATACCCGAAGGGCACGCCTTTTTCTTCGCAAGGCTGGACCTTTTGGCGACGGTATCCTTCCAGCAGCTCGTACCGTCATCGCGCATACCCGGAGGGCACGGCCTTTTCCTCGCGGGGCTGGACTTTTTGGCGACGGTATCCTTCCAGCAGCTCGTGCGGTCATCGCGCATACCTGGAGGGCACGGCCTTTTCTTCGCCATACTCGTCTTTTTGGCGATGGTATCCCTCCAACAGCTCGTGCCGTCATCGCGCATACCCGGAGGGCACGGCCTTTTCTTCGCCATACTCGTCTTTTTGGCGATGGTATCACTCCAACAACTCGTACCGTCATCGCGCATACCTGGGGGGCACGGGATCTTTTTGGCCGGTGTCGTTTTCTTCGCCTTCGTCTCATTAATTTCTTTTATGAGACGCTTCACCGAAGCCGTACCGAGACCCGTCGGATCATATACAGTTTTAAGTACGGCACCCGCCACTTGAACGGGGTCACCGGATGTGAACGCAGCCTTGCGATCCTCCCATTCACGAACGGATGCGCGGGTAACTGTCGGTCCCAGAATCATCTCAGCAGCAGCCTGACCGGGGTTTAATTTACAGTTGTTTTTGGAGAATACCATACCGTAACGAATACAGAACTCTTTCGTGAATTTACACTGCCCCGAACCCATATCGAATTTTACACCCAGTTTACGGGGATCGACCGCGTCAGAAATCCCCTTCAATTGGCGTCTCTTTTCACAGAATGTAATTATAGTACCGTACGCACACCCTAATACGGTCTTCTTCGGTAATTTTTTAGGGATCATGTTCGGCTTATCCTCGGTACCCGGATTGGTGGTGTCGAGTACATAATACGTATCTGTGTACAAGGCGGCGGTCGGGTCGACGTAATCGATCGCTTGCTTAGGTGGCTTGAATAAGTCGTTGTTTTTAAACCAAGTTTCGCGCTGCTGTGTGTTCCACTCCCCGGCAAACTTTTCCGATAGAGAAATACCTATTCGCTTAGGGGTACTCATGAATTCGTAAAGTTCAACCTTGTATTTTTCATCACCTAAAAGATCTTGTAACTTTGTAAATATGATAAGATCGCGTTCCTTGTGATATTTTTCGATTGTTTTTACCGTAAAATCAGTAATTTGTTCGGGTAGTTCTACATCCGGGTTCTCTATGGCTTCGTTGAGGAAACCGTCCCATATAGCTTTCATCGCGGGTGTTTCTTCAATATCTTTCATAACGAATTTGTTAAACATTTCACCACCCATGAAATTCTGTGCCGCCTCGAATTCATTCTGGAACGGTTCGGCGAGCGGAAACATCATGGGGAAATCCATACCAGCATCCTTCAACGACTTCCATAACGAGAAATCCATCATTTTGCGCATATTTGATATCACATCGTTCGATGTGTAAGAATTGTAACCGTCCACATCGAGAAGGTCGAGTGTTAAAGAGATGGCATCGAAGGCTAACATTATTGCACTGACGATCCAACCTGGGGGACCTGTGGATGCCGTGGCTGCATGCTTCGCACCAGTGGCGGCTAATTTAGCACCGAGTTTGGGTGCGAGTTTAGCTAACATTTTACCAGCCACTACCGCACCCTTAGCCGCAAGTCTCGGACCCTTTAGTATCATCTTTTCCATGATCTCACCGGCGATGATACCTACAGCAATTTCTGTGCCGATCGTTTTAGCCAACGCCACCTTCGCTTCCATAGGACTGGGTTTCTTCCCGGGTTTGAGGTCGCAGCACCCGGTCCCCGCGTTAAGAATGTAGTTCGCACCACAACCAGCCGCAGATGGCTTTATAGCACACGTGAGGTTGGGGTCACCTTCGATCATTTTTTTGGTCTCGGCATCGAGCTCTTTCTTGAGATCGTCGGCCGAGCCCAGACCGGCCGATTCAAATTTTTTAGCTGATGAATCGACACCCTTGTCAATATCCTCTCGTATTTCCTCACCCGTCTTCCGCGCATCTGTCGTAATTTCTTCACGCTCCTTTTCAGTCGAAACTAAACTGGTGACGACCGGACGCACGGCCCTCGATTTCAAGATTAGATACCCGACAAGGGCCGCCACGAATAATATTACACTCACGATAATCATCTCTTATTATAATGAATATAAAAAAACTTAAAGGGATATTCACGATTGTATATCATGTGGTGCTGGTGGTGTTGTCATCATTTCGACACGACACCCCTCCAGATACCTACAAGATATGACCAAAAGCGTGATAGGTTCACGACCTGTGGGAATTTTTGTTCCTGGAGTTGTATGAAGACGTATGCACTGGACAAATATGGCCTGAGTCGTGGTGGTATCATAATAGGAAATATGACAATGATGCGCAAGAGGATGTACGGTAAAGTTGGTAGTATCACACCAGCACTTAACCGTCTACATTTAAAGGAATTTGGTGGGACGATGAGTATAGACGAATTTAGAACGAATACACTAGTTGACGATAGCACCCCAGCGGAAATACCTGTCGAACCGGAACCGGACATCGTCATAAAACCCGTACTAAACACGTCGAAGATGTATGAAATCAAAGGTGCGTCTGGTACGAATGAGGCGTTACGTCTCAAACGGGCGAAACCACTTAAACGAGACCAAAATAACTTAGAATCTGTGTTAGGGCTTGTTATCAAGCCGAAGACATAGAACAGTTATTACATGAATGTCCGCTATATACAAAAGAGCAAATATCACATTCCTCCAAGGTTTTGATATTTCTTCGCCGCAATTTATTTTGTGAAAACATGACCAGGTCCTGGATTGTGTAAATACCATACTGTACCATCGTTTCAAGTGAGGGAAACTTCATTATTATTTTAAACAACCACAACCCTTATTTACCTTTAGCATTAGGGCGAAACTGTCGATCATGGGTGGAACCATAGCTTTCAGTATTTTTTCAAACTCGGTATCCTCATCACCGTCGTCAATCTTTTCGATAATCATGTGAATCAAATCCAACACTAAATCTTTCTTCTCACCACCTGTGAGTTTTTTAAGACTTTTGACTTCCATGACAAGTGCGCATACGAGTGAGGGGATATTCTCACGTGTGATTCCAGATTTCGTGTACCTGTTCACGAGTGTAGTGACACGTTTCGTGAGTGACTCAGTGCTGACAGTATCAGTCGTGTACGATTGTAAAATGATATCCATTTATATATTGTAATAATAAATTCTCTAAATATATAAATGAAGACGCGATCCACTGATGACATGCTCGCAGGTGCGGCATTGTCATTCGGTGTCGGGCAGCTCATATTAAGTATGAAAAACATTTATGAAAAGGATGACGTTAGTTCGTATACAGTTCCATATCTCACTGCCGGTATAATCGGTAGTTTGTTATGGTTAACTGTTCAATACAGAACAGGAGCGAACTATTCATCCGTGTACACATCTATGGCTTTGATATCACAGTTGTATATTTTACAACGTGTCGTATCTAAACTCAAAGACAGGCGCGATACACAGTGAAGAATGTGAACCTTCTCCTCCATCGACATGCGTCCCACTCGGCGTATCACATGTAAAATAAGCATACATGTGATATACACGGCTTCGTGAG
>Ga0213862_10000431_pt1 | contig 17854 bp, 16 predicted proteins | sample PICome_7_FD_160092 | JGI IMG/M metagenome (GOLD analysis project Ga0213862, IMG submission 160092) | Coastal seawater microbial communities near Pivers Island, North Carolina, United States - PICO266 | ecosystem: Environmental > Aquatic > Marine > Coastal | place: USA: North Carolina... | reverse complement strand
CCCTTTTTTCATCTTTTTAAAATCTATAACCAACACCAAATTCAACTGCCTCAGCTTGTGCCCAATGTGACTTAAGAGAAACAACAGCAAATAATTTTTCATTATAAAGATATCTTTTAAACCCAGCCCTTAAATATATCCTTTTTTCGAATTCGTAAGGGTAATAAACATAATACCCCATTTGGAAAAGAATTCCGTTTTTGTCAATTCTTAGTTCGTGACCTACAAACAAACTTACTCTTTTATAATCCTCATCTCCACTTAAATTAAACTCTGGGTATGCTATTGCAGTGTAGCTGATAAATTCTTTTAGGAATTTCGATATAAAAAAATCTGTACCAAACTGAATTGTACTATAATAATTTAATTTTTTATCTATGAAAGCTGAAAATACATAAAAGGGATAAGTTCCTGATCCAATTACATCACTTTGATTCCATCCAGTTCTAAAAACAAAATTAAATTTAATTTTTTCACTGTAATTAGTCAAATCCTGCTCACTCACGTATTCTTTTGTATTCCTATGATTTAATTGATAGTTTAATCCTGCATTTATTAAAAAAGAATTTGTACTTGTATTTGGAGCTTTAGTATTACCATTAGAATAGTGAATGAACATTAATCCTGTTTGAAAACCTAACCCTTTCCAAATCGAGTTTTTGATTAAATTTACTTTGATAAAACTTGAACTTAAAAGACTTGTTCCGTATGCAATGTTTAAATAATTAGAATCTTGATCATAAGGATTGGTATTAAATGCAAGTCCTGATCCCAAAGTTAATTGTAAATTTCTGCTAAATAAATAAAAGTTATAATTTGCATAAAGACCATAATTTTGACCAAGAGTTTCATTTTTAAGATCCTTGTATATAAAAGATAAACCCCAATCAGGAAAATTATATTTTTTTTCCCAGTCTTTTAAACCAAAGGTTTTTTTATTGAAGGATAGAAAAGCTCCGGTTGGATGTCCTTTAATTAAATGAGAAATGTCAGAATTATGATTGTAAATATTTCCATAAAAATAATTTCCCTCTAATTGATAGCTATTGATATTGTTTTCTTGAGAGAAACAACAATAGCAAATCATTATTAAAAGGAGAGAGATATTTCTTTTCATTATTTTTTGAAAGCAGCTAATATAAACTAATCTTTAAAAAAAAAATAATTACCACAGAATCTTTAATAAATTGAATTCTTTTTGTGAAAATATGTATTTTTGTAAATTCAAAAGAGGAAAAATTTGACTGATTGCAACCTCTGTTACTAATTATAAGTAACTATAAATGCTAAAATGTAAAACAGGTTACTTAAGAAATCTGTTCTCTCAGCTGGCTGCAATCCATTTTTTTAAATATGAAATTAAAAATTATCCATTTATGGCTTATTTATTTACATCCGAAAGTGTTTCTGAAGGGCATCCAGATAAAGTTGCCGATCAGATTAGTGATGCATTGGTTGATCATTTTCTAGCCTTTGATCCACAATCAAAAGTTGCTTGCGAAACCTTAGTAACAACAGGACAAGTAGTTTTAGCAGGAGAGGTAAAGAGTAATACCTATCTAGATGTTCAAAAAATAGCAAGAGATGTTATCAAGAAAATTGGTTATACCAAAAGTGAATACAAGTTTGATGGCGATTCCTGTGGTGTATTTTCTTCCATTCACGAGCAATCTCCAGAAATTAATCAAGGGGTGGATAAAAAAGATGGTAAAGAACAGGGCGCAGGTGACCAAGGAATGATGTTTGGATATGCTACCAATGAGACTGAAAATTATATGCCTTTAGCACTAGATCTAAGTAACCGTATTTTAATTGAATTGGCTAAAATTAGAAGAGATTGTAATGAAATCAATTATTTAAGACCAGATGCAAAAAGTCAAGTTACAATTGAATATAGTGATGATAATAAACCAAAAAGAATAGACACAATTGTTATTTCGACTCAACATGATGAATTTGACGAAGATGCGAAGATGTTAAGTAAAATCGAATCAGATTTAAAATCTATTTTAATTCCAAGAGTGATTGCTCAGTTAGATCCTGACATAAGAGCTTTGTTTGACAACGATATTACTTACCATATCAATCCAACTGGTAAATTTGTTATTGGAGGCCCTCATGGAGATACCGGATTGACAGGAAGAAAAATAATTGTAGATACCTACGGGGGAAAAGGAGCTCATGGTGGTGGTGCTTTTAGCGGAAAAGACCCTAGTAAAGTAGACCGCAGTGCAGCCTATGCCTCCAGGCATATAGCTAAAAATATGGTTGCTGCTGGAGTTTGCGACGAAGTCTTGGTACAGGTTAGTTATGCGATTGGTGTTGCAGAACCTACTTCTATCAATGTAAATACCTACCATACTTCAAAAGTTAATATGAGTGATGGAAAAATATCTAAACTAATAGCATCTATATTTGATATGCGACCCTCCGCTATTGAATCACGCTTAAAACTCAGAAATCCGATTTATTTAGAATCTGCTTCGTATGGTCATATGGGAAGAATACCTGAAGAAAAAGAATTGACTTTTTATGCTGGTGATGGGAAAAAAATTAAGAAAACAGTGGAAACTTTTACTTGGGAAAAGCTAGATTTTGTAGAAAAAATAAAAAAAGAGTTTAAAATTTAATATGTGGAAATTCTTTTTCGACCTGATTCATTTTTTTCTTTAAATCTTTTAAAAATAATTGATATTCTTTGCTAGTTAGGTCAAAAGGTTGATGATCTAAACCACTTCGAATCGTACAAATCGATTTTTGAATCGATTCAGTTTCCTTAGATATCCAAGTTTTTTTAAAAAATTCCCAGATAATTTTGATTGCAGTATCATTAGGGTGTATCATATCTTCTTTGTAAAAGCGGTAATCTCTTAACTCATCTAGCATAAGTTCATAAGATGGAAAATAACTTACTTTTTTTTCTTTAGAGACAAGTTGTTGTAAAGCCGTTATTAAATGAGCCTTACTTCTGTTATTTTTAATAATACCCTCCTTAAGATGTCTTACAGGAGAAATCGTTGTAATTATTTGAGTATCCGGATTTCGATTTAAGATTTGAGTAACCATATTATTATAAGAGGTTTTAATTTCTTCTATCGATAGCAAATCTTTCTGAAATTCCTTTTGTGGAATTTTAAAACAATTAGCAACTATTTTTTTTGTTTTTAAAAAACTGTAAACCCAAGAGGTGCCAAATGTTAAGATTATATGACTTGCAGTTATTAAATACTCTCTTAATTCGTTTAGTTTGTTATTTATGAGCGATAAAAAATCGATTTTGGTAGTTGCGCATACAGAAGAGTGCATCTCAAAACAGTACCAACGTTCATTTTTTAAAAAAATATCACTTTCCGTAAAAAAATCACTTTCTAAGGCTCTTTCAATAATTCGTTCAATAACTATAGGGTTAAATAATATTCCAAAAGGATTTTGTAAAGTTTGAAACTTTACATAATCTAGTTTACCGCCTATACTTTCAACAAAACAGGAACCTAACAACAGTATTTTAGAATCGTAATCTATTTTAGGAGTTTCAGATTCAATTGGTATTTTTGTTTGAAGTTTCATTTACTTATTTTTCTTATAAACATAAGAAAGGATTAGCACTTATAAAATATACTTTTTCCCTGCCTTTAAAGCCTCGCTAATTCCTGATGGGTTTTTACCTCCTGCGGTTGCTAAAAAAGCTTGACCTCCTCCTCCACCCTGTATGTATTCTCCAAGTTCCCTGACTATTTGGCCTGCATTTAAGCTTCTCTCTTCAACTAAATTTTTAGAAATATAGCAGGTTAAAAATGCTTTTCCATTGGATTCGTTTCCAATTAATAAAAATAAATTATTGATTTTATTTCCTAAATTATTCACTAAGTCTTTAACACTATTTTGATCTAAATCTAGTTTTTTAGCTAAGAAATTAATCCCATTAATTAATTCAGTTTCCTTAAGCAAACTGGCTGCGGTGCTTTTAGCTTTTTCTTTTAATAGCTGATCTACTTGTTTTCGGAGTTTTTGATTGTCTTCAATAAGAGTTAAAACAGTTTCAACTGGTTTTTTAGAATTTTTAACCAAATCTTTGATCTGAAATAAGTCTCTATTATTTTCTGAAAATTGTGTTTTCATTGCATCTCCAGTAATTGCCTCTATTCTTCTAATTCCGGATGCTATTGCACTTTCTGTTTGTATTCTAAAATACCATAAATCACTCGTGTTTTGAACATGAGTACCTCCGCACAGTTCTATGGATTTCCCAAATTGGATAGCTCTTACTGTATCTCCATATTTTTCTCCAAATAAAGCCATAGCTCCCTTTTCTTCAGCAACTGCTTTTGGAATATTTCTAAACTCCTGTAAAGGGAGTTTATTCTCAATTCTAGCGTTAACAAAATCCTCAACACTAGTTAATTCATCAATAGTTAATTTAGCAAAATGAGAAAAATCAAATCGTAAATGTTTTGAATGTACTGCAGATCCTTTCTGTTCCACATGATCGCCTAAAACCTCTCTTAATGCTTGATGTAAAAGGTGTGTTGCTGTGTGATTGCTGGCAGTTCTAAATCGTTGTTTTTCGTCAACAACTACCGTAAAAGTTTCTGTAGGATTTTTTGGAAGTGATTTAGTAAAGTGAATGGTTAAATTATTTTCTTTTTTAGTATCAATAATATAAACAACACTTCCATCATTTTTCTCGAGATACCCTTTATCACCAACTTGACCACCTCCTTCAGGATAAAATGGCGTCAAATTAAAAACAAGTTGATACAGATCACCTTCTTTTTTAGAGGTAACTTTTCGATACCTAGTAATTTTTACTTTAGCGGTTAACGTATCGTAACCTATAAACTCCTCATCATTATCTTCATGTAAAATTACCCAATCATCAGTTTCGATAACAGAAGCTGCCTTCGATCTTTCTTTTTGTTTTTTTAATTCGGTTTCAAATTCATCTAAATTTAAAGTCAATCCTTTTTCAGATAAAATTAATGCTGTTAAATCAATTGGAAATCCATAAGTATCAAATAATTCAAATGCTTTTTTTCCTGATATTTCTGATCCTGTAGAATTTTTAATAATTCCATCTAACAAAATCAATCCCTGATCTAGAGTTCTTAAAAAGGAATTTTCTTCTTCTTTGATCACATTTACAATGAGCTGCCGTTGTTTTTTTAATTCTGGGAAATAATCGCCCATTTGTTTAGTGAGAACTGCTATTAGCTTATGGATAAAAGGTTCTTTTGTATTTAAAAAAGTAAAGCCATACCGAACGGCCCTTCTTAAAATTCTTCTTATTACATATCCAGCACCTGTGTTTGAAGGAAGTTGTCCATCAGCAATTGCAAAAGCTACCGCACGAACATGGTCAGAAATAACTCGAATCGCAACATCAATTTCTATATTGTTACCGTAGGTAGTATTTGTTATGGTTTCAATTTCTTTGATTAATGGTATAAAAACATCTGTATCGTAATTTGAGGTTACGTTTTGCATTACCATACACAATCGTTCAAAACCCATACCAGTATCCACATGTTTAAGGGGTAATTTTTCTAGAGTTCCATTCGCTTTTCTATTGAATTCCATAAAAACCAAATTCCAAATTTCAACAACCTGAGGATGATCCTTATTTACAAGATTTTTACCTGAGATTTGAGCTTTTTCTTCCGGAGATCTTATATCTACATGAATTTCAGAGCAAGGTCCACAAGGTCCTTGAGCACCCATTTCCCAGAAATTATCTTTTTTATTACCATTAATAATTCGATCTTCATCGATGATCCCTTTCCAAATATCATAAGCCTCCTGATCAAAAGTTAAATCATCTTCTTTAGCTCCTTCAAAAATACTAACGTACAGACTATTTTTATCAATATTAAGAACTTCTGTTAAAAACTCCCAGGCCCAAGTAATGGCTTCTTTTTTAAAGTAATCGCCAAAACTCCAATTACCTAGCATCTCGAACATCGTATGATGGTAGGTGTCTTTACCAACTTCTTCTAAATCATTATGTTTCCCTGAAACACGCAAACACTTTTGTGAGTCTGCAACTCGTTTATTTATTATTTTTTTTTGTCCTAAAAAATATTCTTTAAAAGGAACCATTCCTGCATTTACAAACATTAAAGTTGGATCATTCTTAAGAATCATTGGAGCTGAGTCTACAATAGAATGAGATTTTGAATTGAAAAAATCTAAATATTTAGAACGTATTTCCTTTGAAGTCATAAATTTGTTATTTTATTAAAAAGCCCAATTAGGGGGTTTCCAACACAATTTCTATATTTGTAAATCGTTTTTGGTTATCATATTTATTCATAATGAACAAAAATAAGACATTTTAACGTATGGCTAAAGTAAAATATTACTACGATAGTGATACCTTATCGTACCGAAGGATTGAATATAAAAAAGGAAGAAAAACAAAAATTTTCTTCCTGAGTCTATTAGGTATGCTTTTAAGTGGATTTCTTTTACTTATCATCTACTTAAATATCCCTTACATTGAAACTCCAAAAGAAAAAGCTTTAAAAAGGGAACTATCAAATATGGAATTACAATTTGAGTTATTAAATAAAAAAATAGTTCAAGCCCAAACCGTTTTATCTGAAATTGAGACCCGGGACAACGCTATTTACAGGGTCTATTTTGAAGCAAACCCTATTTCTGAGGAGCAACGGAAAGCAGGCTTTGGAGGGGTTAACAGATATAAAAACTTGGAAGGCTTTGATAATTCAAATTTAATTATCAGTACTAGTAAAAAAATAGATGTTTTAACCAAACAAATCGTTGTACAATCGAAATCACTAGATGAAATTGCTGGCCTTGCAGAAGAAAAGGAAAAACTTTTAAAAGCTATACCTACCATTAAACCTGTAAAAAACGAAGATTTAACCCGTATGGCTTCTGGTTATGGCTATCGATCTGATCCGTTTACAAAAGCTAGAAAATTTCATCGAGGTATGGATTTTACAGCACCCCGAGGAACACCTGTTTATGCCACTGGAAATGGAATTGTTAAAAGAGCAGATAGGCGTTCGTCAGGATATGGTCGTCATATAAGAATAGATCATGGCTTTGGTTACACAAGCTTGTATGCACACCTATATAAATACGTGGTTAAGAGAGGACAAAAAGTAAAACGTGGAGATTTGATTGGATTTGTAGGCAGTACAGGAAGATCTCAAGCTCCTCATTTGCACTACGAAATTATAAAAGATGGTAAGCGTGTTAACCCATTAAATTTTTATTACGGGAATTTGTCTCCTGAAGAGTTTGCCGAATTATTAAAAGTTGCTGGTCAAGAAAATCAATCTTTAGATTAATTAATGAAAATAGATCTACCTGAGAAAAGATATTATGGAATTGGTGAGGTAGCAAAAGCGTTCTCAGTCAATAATTCATTGATTCGCTTCTGGGAAAAAGAATTTGATATTTTAAAGCCTAAAAAAAATAATAAAGGTGATCGCAAGTTTACTCCTGGGGATGTAAAAAACCTAGAATTAATATATCATCTGGTAAAAGAGCGAGGTTTTACTCTTGGTGGAGCAAAAAAATATTTAAAAAAAAACAAACACAATAGTATCAGTAATTTTGAAATTATTAGAAAGCTGGAAGGGATAAAAATAGAATTACAAAAATTTAAAGACCATCTTTAACTATTTTTTTCTAAGGTAAATCGTAATTGGTACTCCGTGAAAATCAAATTTATCACGTAACTTATTTTCTAAGAATCTCTTATAGGGTTCCTTCACATACTGAGGTAAATTAGCAAAAAAAGCAAAACTTGGGTAGGGTGTAGGTAGTTGCATACAATACTTAATTTTTATATATTTTCCTTTGTAAGCTGGTGGCGAATACCTTTCAATTATCGGAAGCATCACTTCATTTAATTCACTTGTTTTTATACGCTTACTCCTGTTTTTAAATACCTCAACAGCAGTTTCTATGGCTTTAAAAATTCGTTGTTTTGTTAGTACTGAAATAAATATTATTGGAATATCTGTAAATGGCTCGCATTGAGAACGGATTAAGGTTTCATATTCTTTAACGCTTTTATGATCTTTTTGAACTAAGTCCCACTTATTTACTAAAATTATAACTCCTTTATTATTTTTTTGAGCCAACCAAAAAATATTTTGTACTTGTCCATCAAAACCTCTTGTTGCATCCAACACCAAAATTGCTACATCACAATGTTCAATAGCTCGAACGCTTCGCATTACTGAATAAAATTCTAAGTCTTCCTTTACTTTACTTTTTTTTCGAATTCCTGCAGTGTCAATTAAATTGAATTCAAATCCAAATCGATTGTAATGTGTATCAATACTGTCACGAGTAGTTCCAGCAATATCAGTAACTATATATCTATCTTCTCCAATTAAAGCATTGATAAAGGAAGATTTTCCGGCATTAGGTCTCCCAACAACAGCAAAGCGAGGTAACTCATTTACTGCTTCAGAGATTTCCTCCTCAGGAAGAACTGCAACTAAATCATCTAATAAATCACCGGTACCACTACCGTTTATACTAGACATGACGTAATATTTTTCAAAACCTAAAGAATAAAACTCAACAGCATCGTTGGTTCGATTAGCACTATCTACCTTATTAACAACTAAAAATACAGGCTTTGCACATTTGCGTAATAGTTTTGTTACTTCCTCGTCCATTCCAGTAACTCCAGAAACCACATCCGTCATAAAAATGATGGCATCTGCTTCACCTATGGCTAATTCAACCTGCTTGTCTATCTCAGATTCAAATATATCATCACTACCAACTACATAACCTCCAGTATCAATAAGTGAAAATTCTTTACCGTTCCAATCACTTTTTCCATAGTGACGATCCCTGGTGACACCACTTACCGCATCGACGATTGCTTCACGACGTTGAATTAATCTGTTAAATAAAGTAGATTTTCCAACATTTGGTCTTCCTACAATTGCTACTATACTCATAACCTATAAATTGTTGCAAAGGTACACTTTAGAATTTTAAGAAAAATAAGAGAATTTTATTAAAATCGATATTATTGGTTGTAACCAAATCGTTTCAATTGCCGATCATTACTTCGCCAATTTTTATTAACTTTTACATAAAGTTCTAAATGAACTTGTTTCCCAAAAAATTTCTCTAAATCTTTCCGAGCCTCTATCCCTACTCTTTTTAAAGCAGATCCTTTGTGCCCAATAATGATTCCTTTTTGAGTATCTCTTTCAACCATTATTATACTTCGCATTCGTATCATTTTGTCTTCCTCAAAAAATTCTTCGGTATCAATCTCGACTGAATAGGGTATCTCTTTTTTGTAATGCAATAAAATTTTTTCTCGAATTATTTCATTTACAAAAAAACGTTCTGGTTTATCTGTTAATTGATCTTTTGGATAAAAAGCAGGAGATTCAGGTAATAATGCTATTATTTTTTGAAAAACTTCTTTTACACCAAATTCTTCAAGTGCAGAAATAGCAAATATGTTAGCGTTTGGAACTTTTTCAGTCCAAAAAATCATAGCCTCTTTTAAAAGTTCCTCGTTTCCTTTATCAATTTTATTAATTAATAATAAGACAGGAATATTTGCATTGGTGATTTTATTAAAAAACACTTCATCTTTTAATCCTTTCTCTCCCAGTTCAACTATATAAATTAATACATCAGCATCCTCGAAAGCAGATTTTACGAAATCCATCATACTTTCCTGAAGTTGATATGCTGGCTTAATGATCCCAGGAGTATCACTTAAAATCATCTGAAAATCTTCTCCATTAACAATACCTAGAATTCGATGACGAGTAGTTTGAGCTTTAGAAGTAATAATTGACAATCGTTCTCCAACAAATGAATTCATCAAGGTACTCTTACCCACATTAGGGTTTCCAATTATATTAACAAAACCTGCTTTATGATTCATTATTTAATTTTTGCCAAAGATACACTAAACTCTTGGTTTAGTTCTCGAACGATCATAGAGAACGATACTTCCTGCTACTGCAACATTTAGGCTTTCTGTAGAAGAAAACTTGACCAAAAAATGAGATTTTTCAATAGCTTTTTTTGACAAACCATGATCTTCAGCTCCTAATAAATAAACACATCTTCTAGGATGGCAAAAGTCTTCTAATGCTGTTGATTCCTCTGTTATTTCAACGCCTACTATTCGCGCTCCTTTTGGGAGGTGTTTGTAGAAGTCATCAAAATTATCGTAATGAAAATAAGGAATAGATTTAACTGAATTTTTGGTGTCACATGCTTGGCTGGCATAGCGATTTCCAATGGTAAATATAAAACTAGCTCCCAAATTTTGAGCAGTTCTCCACAAGACTCCTAGGTTTTCTGGTGTTTTTCCATTTTGGATTCCTATTCCAAAAAATTCTGTTTTTAAATTATCTGGTTGCATGGTGCAAAATTATAAAAGATTAATTCTATTTCAATTAAAAATATTACAGATTATTTTTATAATTTGCCACCTTAATTCTCTCTAAATTAAAAAAGATAAAATAAAATTTTATTTATGTCATCTAAATTCGTTTCATTCTTTTTTTTATTGATAAGTTCTGTTTCAAGTGGTCAAATAGAAGATTTATCTTTTGGAACCCCTGAAACTTTTGATATTATGACCTGGAACATTGAACAATTTCCTAAAAATGGTCAAACAACAGTAAATTATGTATCCGATATTATTCAAAATTTAGAAATGGATATTATTGCAATTCAAGAAGTTAACAATATTAACTATTTTGAACAGATGGTAGACGGTCTAAATCTGTATGAAGGTTATTTAGAATCTGAATGGTTCGCTGGGCTTGCTTACATCTATAACTCTGAGGTGATTCAAATTAACGCACTTTATGAAATATATACTACTTCTCAGTATTGGAGTGCTTTCCCAAGATCTCCAATGGTAATGGATTTAAATTATTACGATCATAGAATTATTATCATTAATAATCATTATAAATGTTGTGGAGATGGAATTTTTAATAGCAGTGATTCAGGCGATGAAGAAACAAGAAGATACCAAGCTAATTTATTGCTTAAAGCCTATATTGATGAAAATTTTTCGGATGAAAATGTTATCCTTTTAGGAGATTTAAATGATGATATCGCTGAAAGTTCTCAAAACAATGTTTTTCAGATGTTTATTGATGATTCTGAAAATTATTTATTTGCGGACTATGAAATTGCAACTGGAACCAGTGCTAACTGGTCATTCCCAAATTGGCCTTCACATTTAGATCATTTATTAATCACTAATGAATTATTTTCTGAATTCGAAAATGAAGATTCTGAAGTCAAAACCATTAAAATTGATGACTATCTGAGCGGTTGGTCTGAGTATGATCAAAATATTTCTGATCATCGTCCCGTAGCACTAAAACTTAATATGGATGGTAATTTGAGTGTCAATGGTTTTAATAATAATAACCCTATTTTTTGTAATACACCCAACCCATTTAAGACTCAAACTGTTTTTAAATTAAATAACCTCGCAGAAGATCAAAAAATAGAAATTTACACTGCTGTTGGACAAAAAATAACAACACTCCATAAATTGCTCGGATTAAATACCATTACTTGGAATGCTGAAAATTTTACTGATGGAGTTTATATTGCAAAATTAATCGTTAATAATCAGCAAGCCGGTTCAAAAAAGCTTGTTCTAATGAAATAAAATGAGGCCATTTCATCTAGCAATACCAGTATCAAATTTATCAGTTTGCAGAAAGTTTTATCGAGAAATATTGGAGTGTGAGGAAGGAAGAAGTTCTGAAAAATGGGTAGATTTTAATTTTTTTGGGCATCAATTAGTACTTCACGAGAAACTAGAATTGAAATCTGATATGATTTTGAGTCCGGTAGATGGTCACGAAGTTCCGGTACCACATTTCGGAGTAGTCCTAGCATGGGAGCAATGGGAGTTATTAGCAAAAAGGTTAGTTTCTAAAAATATTAAATTTATTATAGATCCCTATATCCGTTTTAAAGGAAAAACAGGAGAGCAAGCCACGATGTTTTTCTTAGATCCCGAAAATAATGCACTTGAGTTTAAATCCTTTAAAGATATCAATCAACTCTTTGCAAAAAACTAAATAATTATTCTTATTTATTTAATATTAAAAATTGTTTAATTAGATTTGTGAATAACCAATTATTTAATAACCATTTAACAACGTAAAAATGAAAAAATTAATTTTAATTCTAGCTGTAATTATCACAGCTTGTAATCCCCAAACAGAAAAAGAGACAGCAAGCACTCCAGAAGGTGCAGGTTTTTTCTTACCATCACCGGGCGAAAAATATGTAGTAGCTACTGATGCAGTAACCGATATTTGGATGAACTACATCAATGCTCACAATAAAAGAGATTTAGATGCTATCATGAAAATGGAGTCTGATTCAATTAGTATAGATGCCCCTGACGGCAGTGTTATTCAAGGGAAAGAAATGCACAGGGCTGCTCTTGACGCTTGGTTTGCTGCAGAAAACCCAATGTGGGAAGTTTATTGGGCCATGCCTTATAAAGCAGTAAAAAATGGGGCAGAATGGATAATCGCAGGACACCAGGTAACAACTACTGTAGACGGAAAAGAAAAAACTGAATTACACATGATTGATGGGGAAATTGAAGATGGAAAAGTTAAACGATTTTTTGTTTACAGCAAAGACATTCCTGAACCTCCAAAAAAAGAGAAAAACCAACCAGCTACTAATTTAATGGAAGCTGCCGGTCAGTAATTTAAACAAAAGTTTATTATATAAAAATCCCCTCCGATTAAGGAAGGGATTTTTTATTTATAGTAAGTGGTTATTTAAAACCTACTCTTTGATCATTCGTTTTACAACGCTTGATTGCTCTGCAGCTACATGTACCATATAAACACCAGTTGCATAGGAAGATACATTAATCACTTTCTCACTTTGCATATCCTGTAAATTGATTTGTGATACTAGTTTTCCCTTTAAGTCATAGATTGTAGCAGTCTTTAATTTAATGCTAGAACTGTTGGATAATGTCACATGTTCTGTTGCTGGGCTTGGGTATAATGCAATTGCATTGCTTAACTCATAGTCTTGATTGCTTAATAATGCTGGTAACATTACTAAAGGTCCTCCTGTGGGTAAGGCCACTCCAATTCCAAATGCTGGACCATCAGAATTTTGAGAGGGATCTAAAAATCCGGTAGCTACAGCAACTAAAGCTGCTCCATCTAATTCAAGAGAGGCAAGTGGTGCTTGATATGAAGCTACCGTTACTGAACCTGTTTCATCTGTAATATCAAGCACATAGTCAGCAGTGGGTAGTTCCAGATAACCTTGAAATTCGGTGTAAGAAATATCATCTACTAAAGTTCCAGCGCCTACTCCAGTTTCAACGATATCAACGGTTGGGGCATCTGTAGATCCATGATGCACTAATACATCCGTATTTTCTGATTCAGTGGCTAGCTCTCTACCCATATCATAAATTTGCAATCCAAAAGCTTGGGGAGGGTTATAGCCTGAACCACTAACAATACCATCAGCTACTACGATATAAGTTTCGTCTTCAGATAAAGTAACAGGGGCCGTATAAATAGCATCCTCTACTCCAGAGCTATTTGGAGGTGCTACTGATAATTCAATTTCTACACCTGCTGGCACATCCACAAAGGGTGAAGCGGTTCTAAATTCAAAATTTGAAATTAATAATGTTTCGTTTAAATAAACATCTACGGTTTCTGCTGCTGCGTCTGCCGAATTATGAATCACTTGAACTCTTGCTGTTTGTGTTTTCAAAAACTTAGTATATTGAGATGGATTCGCAGGACATTGTCCGGCAGAAGACATTGTTCGAGTTTCTACAATAGGGATGGCATAGCCTTCAGCCCACCAGAGCCATTGCTCAAGAGTTGTGATACAAGGAGAAGATCCAGTTTGGCCATCAGTAAATGTTCTTGTACTTTTAACCAAGGTTACATTATTGTAAACAAAACCATCTGGCATGGTAACACTTCCTGAGGAAAGCGATGTAGTTACCACTTGATCATCTCTATACAATTCTGGAGGGCATCCTGAGCAAGTAAATGGAATATTAAATACCCCATCAGTGTGAGTATCTCCAGTATTAAATGGATAAGGATTCACTACCAGTGGTGATGGATAGATAGTATTAATAATAGTCTGTTCTCCATGGTAAGTATACTGAGTAGGTTCGAATCCAAGAAAAAGTATATTCCCATCTTCATATTTAACATGCGTGGCATTGGGATAGTCATCGGCATCTGGCGAATCAGAAATAGGTGTTATTTGAACCGCTGAATCGCTATCAGTTGTTACTTCAGAAAAGTCCCAATCGCCATCTTCTGAAAAATCAATAAGTTGGTTTTTTATAGAAACATCGTAAATAATTACGCCATCTGGAAAGTTGGGCATTTCAAGAGTTTGTGCAAATGTTATCTGTGATACAATTAAACAGACAAAAAATAGTGTTTTTTTCATTTTTAGGTAAATTTTAATTAATAAATTGATTCTAAGTTAGCTACCTAATGCAATTTAGTAAAATATAATTTAACTTTTAAAAACAACAATAGAAATTTAAAGTTTAATAAAGTAAGTGTTTTTTTGATTTGTTTCTCCAGCCCGCTTGATTTCGATATTTAACAAAATAAATTTTAAGATCACTTTGATTGGCATAATCAACAAAATAAACTTTTTTATCAGCTTGGTTAACATAGTTAACAAAATACCATAAGCCATCATTACCCTCAGCTTGATTTTCATAGGCTACCTTAAACACCTTTAAATCGGCTTGATTTTCATAGCCAACTACATAAATCTTTATCTCTGCTTGATTTGCATAAGCCATCGAATGTACTTTTTGAGAATAACAAAACAAGGAACTTAAAAAAAAAAGAAGTAAAAAAAATGATTTCATAAATACAATATACAAATAAAAAAAAAGAGTCATCATTTCTGATAACTCTTTTAGTTTTATTACTTATTCTATAAATTATAATTGGGGGATTCCTTTTCCATCTTTGTTTGGAGCCCAAGAACTGTGCATTATTTTCCAGCCATCTGCCGTATTTACCCAAACCGAAGAGCCTCTTGTACTATAAGCAACCTCTTCTTTAGTTTCTTTAAAGGTATAGCTTCCAGAGGCATAGAAGGTAAGAACTGCTGTTCGCATATCTGGCGAATAAGTAACGTTCATGTTATTTAATTCAAATTTGTTCCAAACGATTACTTGTTCTCTGTCAAAAGAAGCTTTATTGAATGTATAAAAAGGAGATAAATTAGAATCTCCAGTAGTATGAATAATATCTGGATGTTCATATTTTGAGAATGTTCGATAATCTCCATCTGTTATTGCATCTTGAGCCTCTGTTTGATTTTTCATTAATTCTTTAGAAAGCTCCTTTTGGTTCACTTTAGCATAATAAGTTCGAGCATAATTCCAATAAGGGGACCCAAAACGAGCATAGTCTACAGCTTTTAACTGAGAATCTAAAGCCTTTTGGTAATCTCCGATAGCCGCATAATGTTCAGCCATTGAATCGTGTGCATTAGGACCGTCATGCATTTGCTGAGATCGTTTTACATACTCCATCGCCATATCTTGGTTAGGCTCCCCATAATCACCTCTTAAATAACCATAAGACATCATATTATAAGCAGCTGCAGCTTGGTTTGGAAACTTTTCTGCAAATGTTTTGAAAGAATTAAAATCTGCTGGAGAAGTAACTAATAAATTTACTAAGGGACTGTCTGGATATTTATCCGCCGCAGCTTTTGCAACAGCAGGTCGGTCTTCTCTTGAAGCCATTAAAAATTCATGCCATGCTTTTTCCTCGGCACTTAATTTGGAAACATCCATCGCTTCCAACTTTGACTTTTGGCTTCCCCAATTTGGATTAGGACTACTTATAGCTGCCATCGCTAGTTGGGCACATCCACAATCAGGATCTAACAAAAGAGCTGCTTTTGCCATTCCCATAGCTGGCAAATATTCTAGATTAGCAATAGACTCGATGGCCTCATTGGTGATTTTTGCAGCATCTTTTTTACAAGATGTTTTTTGAACCCATTGCGCACTGGCTACCGTTGAGCTCAATGCTAAAATAAAAAGTAATTTTTTCATAATATTGTTTGTTAAGTTTATCCAAACTTATAAAAATTAATTAAGTATTTTAAAAAAACGATTAATTAAATTGCATTTTGCAACAAAAAACTAAAAAAGAGCTATATAGAGCATAATAAAAACTCAAAAACACCCATAAACGTGAATATTATTCTTTTTAAATGATATAAATTGAGCTAAATTTGATTTTAAAAAATTAGAAAATGAAAATTAACAACGTACTTATTTTATTAGTTCTCTATCCTTTGACCTCGATTTCTCAGTCTATAGATCTTCAGGAAGACACAACTGTAGACAATTTATATGATTCCAGACAAGGCTCTTGTGCCATGGCTGATATCGACAATGATGGTGACCTTGATTTGATAATCACAGGTGCCGATGCTCAATTAACGAATCGTAAAACTACATTATATACTAATGACGGTATGGGAAATTTTACTGAAGTAATTGGAACTGGACTTTCTAATTGGTCTGAAGGAGGAAAAATAGCTTTTGCAGATGTTGATGGAGATACTGACCAAGATTTGTTGATTACCGGAAGAGACGGAAGCCCAAACTATTATGCTCATTTTTACTTAAATGACGGAAGTGGCAATTTCACGCCAGATACCACCCAACCATTTGAACCATCTATTGGGGGTAATCTTGAATTTGCGGATATAGATAATGATGGAGATCATGATTTATTTATGACTGGCTTAGACAACAACAATGTGATATTTTCAAAACTTTACCAAAATGATGGTACAGGAGAATTCTCTGAGGTAACATCCACTCCTTTTATCTCTGAGGGAGGTTCTGCTTCTGCTTTTTTTGACATGGATAATGACAATGATCTGGATCTTATTCTAGCAGGAGCAAACAACAATAATCAAAAAAAGACAACACTATATGAAAATGATGGGGCGGGTAATTTTACTTTGGTAAGCAATACCCCTTTTGAAAATGTTAGCATGGCTGCCATTGCTATAGATGACTCTGATAACGATGGTGATATCGATGTACTTATAAACGGAGAAAATGAAGCTTTTGAAACTATTTGTCAACTTTATTTAAATGACGGCACGGGCGCATTTAATCTTCTCGTTGAAACACCTTTTATACAAACATCTGTTGGTACTGTTGACTTTGCTGATTTTGACAATGATAATGATATGGATGTCCTGGTAACTGGGTCGGTAGCGGGACAAACTTTTGCAGCTCATATTTATGAAAATCAAGGCACGAACAACTTTGGTCTAGTGGATATATTGGAAACACTTTATTTATCCTCAACAGCAATTGGAGATATTGATAATGACAATGATTTAGATGCAATTATAATTGGAATCGCCCAGCTCTCTACTGATATATTTAAACCACGAGTGTATGAGAATATGCTCACAACTCTATCAATAGAAAATACAACTGACCATCATAGAGAAAACATAGTACTATACCCTAATCCTACGGCAGGAAATTTAAATATTCAGACTGAACACACCGTTGCTACTTCAATTAAAATATATAATTTAATTGGTGAGTTGGTCTTTTCTGAGGACAACTTAATCCCAAATAATCAAATCTCATTACAGCAACCGTCAGGAATATATATGGTAGTTGTTACGACCATGAATTCAACTTCGACATCAAAGTTGATTATAAAATAATAATGGGTAAGAAATCAAAAAAAATAGCACTAATTTTTAGCTTACTTGTGTGTTGCTTTACGTTAAGCTCACAAACACAAAAGGA
>Ga0213862_10000429_pt1 | contig 17915 bp, 16 predicted proteins | sample PICome_7_FD_160092 | JGI IMG/M metagenome (GOLD analysis project Ga0213862, IMG submission 160092) | Coastal seawater microbial communities near Pivers Island, North Carolina, United States - PICO266 | ecosystem: Environmental > Aquatic > Marine > Coastal | place: USA: North Carolina... | reverse complement strand
AGATCTAAGAATGCATTCTCTTGGTGATGGTCCAAGAGGAGAAATATTTACTTATACAAACCACGATTTAGCTTTTGCTACAAATAATACTGCTCCTCAAATGATATTGAAAACTGATGGGAAATTTGGAATTGGAACGACTAATCCAGCAACAGGTTTGCATGTTGTTACTGCTGGTGGAACAACGCCTTTCAGAGTTCAAGGTGGTGCTAATTCAGGCGTAAATATTATGGAAGTTGGTTATGCTGGTGGTAGTGCTGGTGCTAATTTTATTGTTGATGATAATGGTCGCGTTGGAGTTGGAACGAGTAGTCCTGGACAAACATTATCAGTTGATGCTAGTGGTGGAGCTAATTTCTTTGTAAGTAGAACTGGTCAGACTGGTGGTTTATATATTGAATCAGATGGTACTAATGGAGTTATACGAAACCCTGCAAATAATCCTCTTCTTTTTCAAACTGACGGTTCTAATACAAGAATGACTATTAATGGTGCAGGTAAAGTTGGTATTGGAACTACAGGCCCAGATAATTTATTAGATATTATGGGTGGTGGCTATGACCAAATAAGAATTGGTAGTAATAAAACAGATAATACAAATAAAACAGCTGGTATTATTTCTACCATGTATACAAACAATAGTGTTAGTTTTATGCAAGGATTTTTCCAAAACGGTTCGAATGCTATTTACTACGGTTCAGCAGATTCAGCGCATAGAGGAATAAATCAACATTATTTTTATACCAATTCAAATTATAACGCAACCAGTGGTCACAAATTAAGGTATGTGATTAATGGTGATGGTTCACATAAGTGGTATGGAAAGCATCAGGGCGATGCAGTAGGACACTTCTTATTTACAAATAATTCGTCAGGTGAGGACGCATCAAATACTAACTGTACTTTAGCAGTTCAAAATGGTGGAACCTTTATTCAAATTATGGGTTGGGCTACTCTTGGTGCTAGAATAGGAACAAGAACAGGTGGTTGGAATTCTAACTCTGGTGGAGATGTATATTTTACAAGACAAGATGCGACATCAATAAAACTAGCTAGCTCTGGTCCACAACTAGGAAACGGAACAGCTATTAGTTCGGATGAAAGATTAAAAGAAAATATTACAGATATAGCTGATGGTCAATTAGCTAAAATTTGTGCACTTACCCCGAGAAACTTTACTTGGAAGGATACAAGAAAAACAGGAACTCATGAAGGGTTTATTGCACAGGAAGTAGAATCAGTAATACCAGAAGCAGTATTTGAAGATAACTTTGCTCCAGACCCAGATGATGATTCAAGAGATTTTGACGGTGATATAAAATTAATTAAACATGAAGTAATAAATGCAAGATTAATTAAAGCAGTGCAAGAATTAAGTGCTAAATTAGATGCAGCAGAAGCTAGAATAGCTACATTGGAAGGATAAAGGTATATAAATAGAATAAAGGGTATTAAATATGGCAGCACCAAATAGTAAAGCAACATTAACAGATCACTGTCTAAGGGCATTAGGATATCCTGTGATCGAAATAAATGTTGATGACGATCAGGTGGAAGATAGAATAGATGAAGCTTTACAGTTTTATCAACACTATCATTCAGATGCTGTAGAAAAAGTATATTTAAAACATAAAGTTACTAATTCAGAAATAGAATTTACCGCTGCTTCAAATGGAACATTCGTAAAAGGTGAAATTATTACAGGTGGAACATCAGGAGCTAAATCAGTTATTGAATCTGTTACAAGCACAACCAAAATAAGGTACAATGCATTAACAGACTTTAGTAAAGCCTTTGCAGTTGGTGATGTAGTCACAGGCGGTACGTCCGGAGCTACAGGCACTATTAAGGCTAGTGGTATAACTATTGGCGATATAGAAAATGGTTATATAACCATACCAGAATTAGTTCAAGACGTATTAGATGTATTTCCAATAGAGGAAGCAACTACATCTACTAATATGTTTGACATTAAATATCAAATGCACTTAAATGACATTTATTCATTAGGGTTCTTAGGATCTTTAAGTGAATATGTTATGACACAACAATGGTTATCATTATTAGATATGGTAATTGATGATAGCACAAAGCATCTTAGTTTTGACAAACATAAAGATCAATTAAGAATCGATATGGATTGGAATAAAGAAGTTGATAGAGATGATTATTTAATCATAGAATGTAACAGGGTAATTGATCCTGAATCATATACAGAAGTTTATAATGATTACTTCTTAAAAAGATATGCAACTGCACTTATTAAAAGACAATGGGGAACAAACTTATTAAAGTTCGAAGGCATGGTAATGCCAGGCGGGGTAACATTTAATGGTAGACAACTCTTTGATGATGCTAACGAAGAAATTTTAAAATTAGAGGAAGAGTGTAGATTAAATTGGGAACAGCCAGTCGATTTCTATACAGGATAAACCATGCCAAGAAACGTTTTCTTTTCTCAGGCAGTTAGATCAGAACAAAATCTTTACGAAGATCTGGTTATAGAAAGCCTAAAAATATTCGGTCAGGATGTATATTACATTCCTCGAACATTAGTGAATCGAGACGATGTATTAAATGAAGATCCAGCATCTAAATTCGATGATGCATATTTAATAGAAGCTTATTTAGAAAATGTAGATGGATTTGAAGGACAAGGGGATTTATTTTCTAAGTTCGGTTTAGAAATACGAGACGAAGCAACATTCGTTATCTCTAGAAGACAATGGGAAAAGATCGTTGGTATCTTCTCTAGTGATCTTACAAACCCAAAACCACAGGAAGGAGATGTTATATTCCTTCCAATGACAAACTCTTTCTTTGAAATATCTTACGTAGAAGATGATTCACCTTTCTACCAGTTATCTAACTTACCAGTTTATAGACTACAATGTTCTTTATTCGAATATTCAGACGAAGATTTCGATACAGGTGTAGAAACTATAGATCAAAAAACAGGTGCTTCTGCTTATCAAGTCACATTGGATTTAGCTATCACAGGTGGCAATCATTACGAAATTGGCGAGCAAGTTACCCAAACGGTGGGCGTAACAGCTGCTGGTCAGGATATAACTGTTAGCGGTGAAGTTCAGAATAGAACTAAAGTATCAGATACAGTATCGCAAATCGGGGTTTCTAATATTGAAGTTACGAATAGTGATGGTGTAGCTCGAGAGTTTATTGAATCAAATGCCAACCCATTAAATGGTTCAATTAATAACTATGCTGCTTATATTACCAAACTATATGGATTAACAGATACAACTGAAACTTTTGATACAGACGGTGCTTCACAAAATGTTGAATTTGAATTAGAAGCTGACGGATTTATAGATTTTAGTGAAACAAATCCATTTGGCGATCCTTCGGAGACTTATTAATGTTTGGACTTCATTTCTATCACGCAACAATGAGAAAATCTGTAGCAGTGTTTGGAACACTGTTTAATGATATTTCTGTTGTAAGAAAAAAGAGTGATGGTTCTATTGTTAACCAGGTACGTGTACCATTAGCGTATGGACCTAAGCAAAAGTTTCTTTCAAGGCTAGATCAAGAGGCAGGGATTGATGCTCCAATGGCGATTAAATTGCCTCGTATGGCTTTTGAAATTACTGGATTAGAATTAGATGTAGTACAAAAAGGGCAAAAAAGAAATAAGATAATAGAGAACCACGGTTCAGATGTAACCAAAAAGAAAACATTACAGAATTACACAGCATATAATATAGGTATGCAACTTAATATCCTAGCAAAGAACCAAGACGATGGATTACAAATAATGGAACAAATACTTCCATTCTTCCAGCCAGAATACACATTAACAATTAGACCAGTAGATGGATTTGATTTAAAACAAGATGTACCAGTTATATTAACAGGGGTAAATATTGACGATCAATATGAAGGTAGCTATGAAGAAAGAAGAGTATTAATATACACATTAGACTTTACAATGAAAATGAAGTTCTATGGTCCAACAGTCAATCAAGGCGTAATAAGAGAAGTTAATCTTGACTTTGAAAATAGACAAACAGGTGAATTCTTCGAAGGACTGAATTATACCGTTAGGCCTTCTGATACTGCAGATAATAAAGTAGTTACTGTATCTTATGATGAAAACCAATTTGTAGTTGGAGGAGATCAGTTCATATATGATGTAACAGTTGAACCTTACCAGGTGAATGTTTCAACAGCAGCTGCCTCATCAAGTTCTTCTGAATTACAACTTGTGAATACATCATCATTGCAGATTGGGCACGTAGTAAGTGGATCGGGAGTAAGCGGTGCACCGCAGATATCTGCTATTAATTCACCAACTAAAGTAACATTAACTACAGCACAGAGCATTGCAAATAATACCAGTTTAACATTTACTGCTAATAAATTTAACTTATTTGCCCAAGTACAACCTACGTTAACTTTATATAGAGGAAACACCTATATATTCCATCATCCAGCTGGGCATCCAATTAGATTTTCAACTACAAATGATGGAACCCACACAGCAGGTGGTACAGCATATACATCAGGGGTAGTAAGTGATACAACCACTACAACTGGCCAGGTAAATGGGGCAGTTAATAATAGTGTTAATGTTACATTAACTGCTTCTAATCCAAATATTAAAGTTGGAGATACAGTTACTGCTACAGGAATTAATGCAACAGTAGCTGCTATTGATGGAGTTAGTTTAACATTAGCAGAGGCAAAAACAATTACAAATGGAACAACTCTAACATTTACAACACACAGAACATTATTTTCGCCAGTAGAAAATACTCCTGAAGATATGTTCTACTATTGCGCTAACCACGCTAAGATGGGTGGACAGGTAATAATATTAACATCGTAATGGATATATTATGGACAAAAAAGACAAGCTACAAAAGTCACTAGAGAAAAATTTCCCGGCTAAGCCAAAAACATCAGTAACGGTATATCAGGAAAAGAAAGATATAAAAGATGATTATGAATTGGCAAGATCCACATATAAAGATTTAATTAATACGGGCATGCGCTCGCTCGACGTACTCGCCGAGCTCGCACGCGAGAGCGAACACCCACGAGCGTTCGAAGTTTTAAGTAGAGCTATAAAAGATGTAGCTGATACTACTGATAAGCTTATGGAATTACAAAAGAATAAGAAAGCTTTAAATAAAGTAGAAGAAGAAAAGAAACGATTGGTAACTAATAATAACTTATTTGTAGGAAGTACTGCCGATCTACAAAAGATGATATTAGACAAAGATTTTATTGATGCAGAGGATTAAAAATAACGAGTTTGGTTACCTAGGTAATCCCAACGTAAAGCGGGATGGAGTAGAAACCGAATTTTCGAAAGAAGAGATACGGGAATACATGAAGTGTATGAAAGATCCTGTATATTTTGCTAAGAAGTATGTTAAGATTATTTCTTTGGATGAAGGATTAGTACCATTTAATTTATATCCTTATCAAAAGAAGATGTTTAAACACTTTAATGATAATAGATTTAGTATAGTATTAGCATGTAGACAAAGTGGTAAAAGTATATCTAGTGTGGTTTATATATTATGGTATGCAGTATTCCACCCAGAAAAAACTATAGCTATACTCGCGAACAAAGGTGCGGTAGCCAGGGAAATGTTATCAAGGATTACATTGGCCCTGGAAAACTTACCTTTCTTTTTACAGCCAGGAACAAAAGCTTTAAATAAAGGGTCATTAGAGTTCAGTAATAATTCTAAGATATTAGCCGCTGCAACGTCTGGAAGTTCTATAAGGGGTTTATCTATTAATTTACTATTCTTAGATGAGTTTGCTTTTATTGACGATGATGCAAAATTTTATACATCAACTTATCCTGTGGTATCGGCTGGTAAAGATACACAGATTATAATTTGTTCTACAGCAAATGGAATAGGTAATATATACCATAAGCTTTGGGAAGGTGCTTCACAAGGAACAAATGAATTTAAACCTTTCCGAATAGATTGGTGGGATGTACCAGGAAGAAATAAAAAATGGCAAAAAGAAACTATTGCTAATACTTCTGAATTACAATTTGAACAAGAATTTGGTAATACATTCCACGGAAGAGGTAATACACTTATAGATGCTAATCATTTGTTAGCGCAAAAAAGTGAAGAGCCGATTGAATATAAAGAAAACGTTTGGGTATATGAAAAGGCTAAAGAATCGCACGAGTATATTATGTGCGTGGATGTTGCAAAAGGACGTGGACAAGATTATAGCACATTTACAATAATAGATGTAAGTGTAGAACCATTTAAACAGGTATGTACATTTAGAGATAATAATATATCTCCTATGTTATTACCAGACTTAATATTTAATTATGCTAGAAAATATAATGATGCTTATGTTATTGTAGAATCTAACGATCAAGGCTCGGTAGTTTGTAATGGTTTATATTATGATTTAGAGTATGAAAATATGTTTGTAGAATCTTCTGTTAAGGCAAATGCAATTGGTGCCACAATGACAAGAAGAGTAAAACGTATTGGATGTTCTACTATAAAAGATTTAATTGAGCAAAAGAAATTGCATGTTGTAGATCCTAATACAATTATAGAAATGAGTACATTTGTTTCTAAGGGAACTTCATTTATGGCTATAGCACCGAACCATGACGATTTAATGATGAACTTAGTTCTGTTTGCGTGGTTTACTACAACAGATATCTTTAGATCTATGACTGATATTGATATGAAAGATATGTTATATCGTGAAAGATTAGCAGCAATACAGGATGATATGCTCCCGGTTGGTTTCTTAGGTGAGAAATCTGAAGAGCATAAATATACTAAAGACAAAGACGGGAACGTATGGTTCGAGGACGATACGAAATTTATAAACTGGTAAGATGAAATTTAAAGACTACATAGATCCTAAACCGACAATTGAATACGAGGACGATCTTGCGGAAAAGGTAGCATTCGAAAAAAATCCTGCCAAGTTACATTGTATTGTTCTTGGGTTAGGTGATGAAGAAGGAACATTCGCTGATATAGTTGGTAAGATAACTAAAAAGCGTGGAATGAAATTTACATTAATAAATGTAGAAGAAGCTTATATATCAAACGCAGATGTAGATTTAGGTTCTGTTGTTTTTCAAAATTATGATGGGGAAGATAGCGAAGTAGAAATTAGTAAAGAAAATTCAATTGTGTTTGTAAGAGCCGGAGCTATACAAACCTTAACTTCTCAGGCTTTAGTATCTACATTAGGAACATACGGATTCTTTATGGTTAACGATTTAGAATCTATGATGTTATGTGATAACAAAATGTCAAACGTAATTGCTCTAGATCGTAATAATATATCTACGCCTAAATCATCTGTTATAACAAATGTTAAATCAATAGAAAGCGCACATAAAAAGATCGGTGGTAAATTCCCAGTGGTTATTAAAACATTAACCGGTACGCAAGGTGTTGGTGTTTCTATAGCAGAGAGTAAACAATCTTTAGTTTCTGTTTGTCAATCTCTCTGGAAATATGACGCACAGTTATTAATACAAGAATACTTACCTTTAAAATCAGATATAAGAACATTGGTTGTAAATGGTAAAATATTAGGATCAGCGGAAAGAGTTAAACAAGACGATAAAGAATTTAGAAACAATGTTCACTTAGGGGCAAAAACTTTACCATATAAACTATCAGATGAAGAAAAAGAACTCGTTAAACAGTCCGCACGTGCGACTGGCGCACTATATTGTGGGGTAGATCATTGTAAAGTTGGAAAAGACTTTTATGTATTAGAGATAAACGGTTCACCGGGTATTCGTTCACACTTTAATGGATACGATTTAGAAGACGGTAAATCCCTAGGAAAGATTAACGATCAACAGGTATTAGCTAATATCATAGATCATTTTATACACGAATTACATAGGAAACCACTATTTAGAACAGAGTGTGGTTATATAGAAAGAATAACAATAGAAGGGTTAGATCATCCAATAAGAGGTAAGTTTGACACTGGAAATGGTACAAATGCATCTATGTTACATGTAGATAAATTAGAAATAGAAGGTGATACAGCTATATGGGAAAAGAATGGTAATAAATTTAAATCTGATATAGTAGATGTATCAATAGCTAGAAGGTTACCAACAGTCCAGGAAAAAAGACCAGTTATAGAAATGACTGTTAATTTTAATAATAAATCATATCCAAATACAAGGATAGCTTTAACTACAACTGACTCTGCTTCAGAAATGTTATTAAATAGAGACTTAATGACTATATTTAAAGTTGCAATTAACCCAAATAGGAGGTTTATATTGTCAGACCATGTCGGTAAGGAAGATAGAACCGACACTTAGAATTTCGATAAGTATAAATAAACATATTGAATATAACCGTATTATGAGACATATTAACTAACTCAAAAAGAGGATAAAGCGATGGCATTTCAAGTATCACCAGGCGTTGAGGTCAAAGAGATCGACGCAACTAGCGTGATTCCAGCAGTATCTACCAGTATTGGCGGATTTGCAGGATCATTTAACTGGGGTCCGGTGGGAGAAATCAAAACAGTAGGTTCTGAATCAGAACTAGCTGAGCATTTCGGTACACCAGATGACAGTACAGCTAAGTATTTTCTTACAGCCGCGGCATTCTTAAAGTATGGCAACGCGCTGAAGGTTGTTAGGGTATTATCGGGTCACGATAACGCGACTGCAGATGGTTCCGGACAACTGATTAAGAATAAAGAAGATTATGATAATAACTATGCTAACGGATCCCTATCAAAGGGAGATTGGGTTGCTAAATATCCAGGAGTTCTAGGAAACAGCTTAAAAGTTTCTGTTATATCGCAAGGTATATCAAACTTTAGTGCTTGGACCTATGCAGGATCTTTCGATTCAGCACCAGGAACTTCGGATTATGCAGTCTCAATTGGTAAATCGGGCGCAAACGACGAATTACACGTAGCAGTTATTGATGAAGATGGTTTACTAACAGGTACTGCAGGTACAGTGTTAGAAACTTTCGCATATGTATCCCAAGGTTCAGACGCTAAGAAGAGTGACGGTACATCCAACTATTACAAAGAGGTTATTAATAATAACTCTAAGTACATTTGGTGGGCGGATCACAACTCTAACTTAGGGGAAGCAGGCTCACTTATTTCAGGTGTAGCAGGGGGATCATTCACAGTACACACATCAGCAATGGAAGCTTCATTAGCTGGTGGATCAGATGATAATGCACCAACAGCAGGCGAAATCGCAATAGGTTACGACTTATTCGAAGACGCTGAAACAGTTGATGTTAACTTATTGTTTGCATGTCCAGATGCTAACGGCGCAGAGACAATCGCAGAAGACTTAATCTCTATTGCAACAGCAAGAAAAGATTGTATGGCTTTTGTATCTCCACCGATAGAGGACACAGTAGGAAGTTCAGATCCAGCAACAGACGTTATGGCGTTTGCAAACGGGCTAACTTCTTCATCATACGCATCTTGCGATAGTTCAGCATTATACGTATACGACAAATATAACGACGTATATAGATATATTGGGGCAGCAGGACACGTAGCAGGTTTATGTGCTAATGCTTCACAAGTAGCAGATGCATGGTTCTCACCAGCTGGTGTAAACCGTGGACAGCTATTAGGAGTAACTAAATTAGCATACAATCCTAAGAAAGCAGATAGAGATACATTGTACAAAGGAAGAGTAAATCCATTGGTTTCTTTCCCAGGACAAGGTATGATGTTATTTGGAGATAAAACTCTACTTAGCAAACCATCTGCATTCGATAGGATTAACGTTCGTAGATTGTTTATAGCACTAGAGAAAGCAATTTCAACAGCTGCTAAGGCACAATTATTTGAATTCAATGATGAGTTCACAAGAGCGAATTTCCGCAATATGGTGGAACCGTTCTTAAGAGACGTTAAAGGAAGACGTGGTATTACAGATTTCCAAGTAATTTGTGACACTACTAACAATACAGGCGCAGTTATAGATGGAAATAGATTCGTTGCTGATATCTTTATCAAGCCAGCTAGATCTATTAACTTCATTACACTGAACTTCATAGCAACCAGAACCGGAGTAGAATTCTCCGAGATAGCTGGATCATAGGGGGAATAAATCATGGCAATATTAGGCGTAGACGATTTTAAATCTAAACTAGTTGGCGGTGGTGCTCGTTCTAACTTATTTAAAGTTACAATGAACTTCCCAGGCTATGCAGGCGGTGATGTAGAACTTACATCATTTATGTGTAAAACTGCTCAATTCCCTGCATCAATTGTAGCACCGATAATGGTACCATTCAGAGGAAGACAACTTCAGATAGCTGGAGATAGAACTTTTGAACCTTGGACTATTACAGTTATTAATGATGTTGGTTTTGAAGTACGAAATGCTTTTGAAGCATGGAGTAACGGTATTAACGCCCACAATGCTAATACAGGATTAAGTAATCCAACTGATTATCAAGCAGATGCTATTATAGAGCAGCTTGATAAAGAAGGTAACACTACTAAAACTTACGACTTTAGAGGGCTTTGGCCATCTAACGTAGGAGCAATAGACGTTTCATACGAAACTGAAAATGCTATTCAGGAGTTTACTGTTGAATTACAAGTTCAGTATTGGGAAAGTGGAACCACTTCCTAATTAGGTTTATAAATATATTTGAAGAGAGGGATTTATTTCCCTCTCTGATGATATAGAGAGAAATATAGTATGGCAGAATTTTTCGGATTCGAAATAAATAGAAAAGGAAAGGACAAAGAAGTTCCTAAAGTTTCCTTTGTACCAAATACAGACGAAGACGGCGCTGGTGTTATTACTAGTGGTGGTCATTTCGGTGCGTATTTGGATATGGATGGTGATAAGGCTAAAAATGAAGTAGATCTTATTATGAAATATCGTGATGTATCAGCTCAGCCAGAAGCTGATGCAGCAATAGAAGATATTATTAATGAAGCAATTGTAGGAGATCACGATGATGTTCCTGTAGATATTGTTTTAGATAAGGTCGAAGCTTCAGATAAGATTAAGAAATTAATCAAAGACGAGTTTGATACAATATTAGAAATGCTTAACTTTAATAGTTATGCACACGATATATTCAGACGTTGGTATGTAGATGGAAGATTACCATACCACATAATAGTTGATGAAGGTAGTGAAAAGTTAGGTATTAAAGAACTTAGATATATTGATCCAACTAAATTAAGAAAAGTAAAAGAGATAGAAGAAGAGGAAGATCCTAAAACAGGAGCTAAACTTATTAAATCTCAAAAAGAATTTTTTATATTCCAGGATAATGCTCTTGGAAAATATAACCAGGGACTAAAAATTAACCCAGACGCTATAGCATATGCGACATCTGGTATATTAGATAGTTCCAGAAAAAGAATTTTATCATACTTACATAAGGCTATTAAACCAGTCAATCAGTTAAGAATGATGGAAGATTCGTTGGTCATATACAGAATATCACGTGCCCCAGAACGTAGGATATTTTATATTGATGTTGGTAACTTACCAAAGGGTAAGGCAGAAGAATACCTTAGAGGTATTATGAATCAATATAGAAACAAATTGGTATATGATGCTAAGACTGGTGATATCAAAGACGATAAAAAGCATATGAGTATGCTCGAGGACTTTTTCCTGCCGCGTAGGGAAGGCGGGAGAGGGACCGAGATCACCACGCTACCAGGCGGCGAGAACTTAGGTCAAATAGATGATATAATATATTTCCAAAAGAAACTATATAAATCATTAAATGTACCTATGAATCGTTTAGAACAAGAAGCTCAGTTTAGCTTAGGAAGAAGCTCTGAGATAACTAGAGACGAAGTTAAATTTAAGAAATTCGTTGATAGATTAAGAAAAAGGTTTTCGGATCTCTTTATACAGTTATTAAAAACACAATTACTGTTAAAGAATATTGTTACTAAAGAAGATTGGGCGGAGTGGAAAGAATCTATTTCGTTTGATTATATAGAAGATAACTACTTCAGTGAGTTAAAACAAGCTGAAATGTATAGAGAAAGATTTGAAATGTTAAGTTCATTAGATGAATTTATGGGTACTTTCATATCTAAAGAGTGGGTACAGAAGAATATTCTACGCTTTAACGATGATGATATTGAAACTATGCAGAAACAAATCGATGATGAAGAGGGAAGAGGCGAATTGGATATGCCGGATCCAGATGATCCACGTTTTCAATAAGCTTTAAAACTTTAAAACGTATAAATAAATAACACAGGATAAATAATGGAAATCGCAGATATTATAAAGAAAGTGGAAGCAGGCGACAATGTAAATGCTAATAAAGCATTTGATACTGTTATGGGTCAGAAGCTAAAAGATGCTCTTGACGCTAAAAAGATAGAACTTGCTTCTAGCATGATTGACCGTAAGGTTAATCCAGATGCAGAACAAGAATAATTACGGAGATTAACTCATGAAACTAATTTCAGAGTATAACGATAGTAATATTACTAATTACATTACCGAAGATAAAAAAGGTAATAAGTCACACGTCATTGAGGGCGTGTTTATGCAGGCCGAGAAAAAGAATAGAAACGGTCGTGTATACGAAAAAAAGATTCTAGAGTCAGCTGTTAACAAATATGTTAAAGAACAGGTGACAACTGGTAGGGCAGTAGGTGAACTTAATCACCCAGAAGGTCCTACTATTAACCTAGATAAAGTTTCACACAAGATTACGGAACTCAAATGGGAGGGAAATAATGTTGTAGGAAAGGCATCAATATTGAAAACACCTATGGGACAGATCGTTGAAGGTCTACTCGAAGGTGGAGTCAAGCTTGGTGTATCAAGTCGTGGTATGGGAAGTCTTGTACAGAAGAATGGCGCTAGTTACGTGAACGGTGACTTTATGTTATCGACAGTAGATATCGTTCAAGACCCTTCAGCTCCAGAGGCATTTGTCAATGGAATTATGGAAGGTAAAGAATGGGTATGGGATAACGGCATTCTAGTAGCACAAGATATTGAATTAATTGAGACTGAAATAAAGACAGCCAGGTCCACCTCATCTTCGGATGTTGAGATCAGAGCATTTAAGAATTTCCTCTCGAAACTTGTAAATAAATAATCCTTATGGAGGAATACGACATGTCAGAAGACGTAAAAAACGCTGAAGACGTATCAATTGATGAGCAAGCTTCTGTTGAAAGCGAAGAGCAACTAGATGAAACACAAGTAATCGAAGACGTTCAAGCTGAAGAGGAAGTTGTTGAAGAAGCACAAGAAGAAGTTTCAGAAGAAGCTTCTGAAGAAGCTGAAGAATTAGAAGAAGCTAAAGCTAAAAAAGAGGATGATCTTGAAGAAGATGCTCCTAAAGCTATAGCAACTCCTAAAACTAAAGCTGGTGTTATTCAAGCAGCTGTTGATATGCTAAAATCAGCCAAAAAAGAAGACGCACAAAAACTATTTGCGAAAATGACAGCAGTCTCTGAAGATGAAGTAGATGAAGATAACGACCAAGAAGTTAAAGATGCTGAAAAAGCATTAAAAGCTTCTTTGCCGAAAAAGAACGAACTTAAAGCTAAAGCGAAAGTAGAAGCTATTGATTTCGAAGAAGATCTTGACACTATCATCAAAGAGGAAGCTACACTTTCCGATGGATTCCGTGAAAAAGCAGCAACAATTGTAGAGGCAGTACTAACAAGTAAATTAGCCGAATCAGTTGAGCGTTTAGAAGCTGAATATGTGCAAAACCTAGAAGAAGAGGTTTCAGAAATCCAAAATTCATTAGTAGAGAAAGTAGATTCTTACTTGAACTACGTTGTTGAAAATTGGATGAAAGAAAACGAAGTTGCAGTAAGCACAGGACTTAGAACTGAAATTGCTGAGGACTTCATGACTTCTTTACAATCAGTGTTCAAAGAACATTATATAGAAATTCCAGAAGGCAAAGAAAACTTGTTAGATGAACTATCTGACCAAGTAGCTGAGCTAGAAGAATCTCTTAACAAAACCACAGAAGATAACATCAAGCTACACGAAGCTAATAACGTTCACGTTAAAGCTGACGTAGTAAGAGAAGCATCTTCAGGGCTTGCAGAAACAGATGCTGAGAAATTAGCTAAGCTAGTGGAAGATGTTGAATTTGATAACAAAGAAACTTTCGAACAGAAAGTAGCTACTATCAAAGAATCATATTTCAAAGGCGAAGTTACTGAATCAGTTGATGAAGTAAACAGCATGGCAGGAGAAGATACAGCGGAAGTTGTTGAAGTCTCAGAAGCTATGTCTAGATACACTCAAGCTATAACTAAATTTAATAAGTAATCTAATAGGGGAAAACAAAAAATGTTTAACGCAGATTCACAATTAATGGAAAAATGGGGTCCGGTTTTAGACCACGAAGGCGCTCCTGAAATCCAAGACAGATATAAAAAAGCTGTCACAGCTAGGCTTCTTGAAAACCAAGAAGTAGCATTACGTGAAGAGCAAGCACAGGCCCAAGGTAACTTTATATCAGAAGCAGCAGCAGCTAACAACATTGGCTCTGGTTCAGCTCCTAATAATATTGGTACTTTCGACCCAGTTCTTATCTCTTTAGTTCGTAGAGCTATGCCTAACCTTATTGCTTATGATATCGCTGGCGTTCAGCCAATGACTGGTCCTACAGGACTTATCTTTGCAATGAAATCAAAATACAGTTCACAATCAGGAACTGAAGCGTTCTTTAACGAAGCAGATACTGATTTCTCAGGAACTGGTACTCATCAGGCTGATCCAACTGGATTAGTTGGCGTAACAGACGCAGATACTGATGGTTCTATCGCAGATACAGCTGACACTGTTTCCACATTTGGTTCTGGTTTAACCACAGCCGCTGCGGAAAGATTAGGTGTTGGTGAATCAGGTGATGGTTCTTTCGGTGAAATGGCTTTCACAATCGAGAAAGCTACTGTAACTGCTAAGTCAAGAGCTTTAAAAGCTGAGTACACAATGGAACTTGCTCAAGACCTTAAAGCTATCCACGGTTTAGATGCAGAAGGCGAATTAGCTAACATCCTATCAGCTGAGATCCTAGCGGAAATCAACAGAGAAGTTGTTAGATCAGTTCTTAAAACTGCTAAAATCGGTGCTTTACAAGCTTCAACAGCCGTATCCGGTATCTTCGACATGACATCAGACTCAGACGGAAGATGGATGGTTGAGAAGTTCAAAGGTCTTATCATGCAACTCGAAAGAGAAGCTAACGTAATTGCTAAAGAAACAAGACGTGGCAAAGGTAACTTTGTACTTTGTTCTTCAGACGTAGCTTCAGCTTTAGCAGCTGCTGGCATGTTAGACTACACTCCTGCTTTAAGTGCAAACTTAAACGTTGATGATACTGGTAATACTTTTGCTGGTGTTCTTAACGGCAGAATGAAAGTCTACATTGACCCGTATGCTACTGGCGACTTCGCATGTGTAGGTTACAGAGGTTCAAACCCATATGACGCAGGACTATTCTATTGTCCATACGTTCCTTTAACTATGGTTAAAGCAGTTGGTGAGAATGACTTCCAACCAAGAATGGGATTCAAAACAAGGTACGGCATGATTGCTAACCCTTACGTAGCTATTGACGGAACTATCGGTTCAGATAGATCTAACCAATACTTCAGAATCTTCAGAATTGACGACATAATGAACTAAGGTTTATTAGTTAATTCTAATTCTTTAAAAGGGGTGCTTCGGCACCTCTTTTTTTGTATACTAGCTTTTTAGTTCATATAAATAATAGTATGGCTTTAACAACAAATAAAAACTTTCTAAGCCCTGTTGGGTTTGGATTCAAAATAGACACAACTGAATTTCCTAATTTAGAATACTTCTGTACGGCGGTTAATCTGCCAGGAATATCTAATGGTGATACATCAGTTCCATATAGAGGTGTTAATCTTGCATTCTCTGGAGATAGAATGGGATTTGAAGATCTTTCTATCCGGTTTAATATAACTGAAAATATGGAGAACTACATTGAAACTTTTAATTGGATGCATAATCTAATACAAAAGAAAGACGCAGATAAAACATATAAAAACGATGCTACGTTGTTAATCTATAGCTCACATAATAATGTTAACCAAGAAATTAAATTCTATGATGTATTTCCTATACAGCTAAGTTCAGTAGAATTTAATGCACAAGGAACAGAGATAGAATATCTACAAGCAGATTTGGTTCTTAAATATACTTCGTTCGAATTTGCTTCTATACAAGGACAAACACAAACCCCGCCTAGTCAGCAGTCTGACTCCAGTGGCGGCGGTGGTGGCGCATACTAATTAAATAAAGGGTTTACTTTTTAGGTAAACTGTGGTATAATAGACAATATGAATAATCTTGAATCAATCTTAGAAATGTGGAAAAAAGATAGTGAAATCGATGAAATGAATCTTGATGAATCATCTAGAGCCACAGCAAAATTACATTCCAAATACTTAGAACTATATACAGTTAATAGACTAAAACTAAAGAAATTAGAACTTGAGTTAAAGCCTATATTAAGAGATAAGTTCAATCATTATAATGGTAAACTATCCCAAGAAGAAATGGATTCTAAAGGATGGGATTACGATCCGTTAAATGGATTAACTGTATTAAAAGGTGATATGGACAAATATTATGACGCAGATCCAGTCATACAAGAACACCAAAGCAAAATAATATATACTGAAGAACTGGTAGCTGCATTAAAAGAAATATTAGAAAGTATTAAATGGAGACATCAGACAGTTAAGAATATGATCGAATGGAGAAAGTTCACTAGTGGAATATAAATTTCACCAACACAAATTTGATAACATGAATAGATATTACGATGTTATTCGTGGTGCTATGAATCAATTAGGACATAGTGAAGTTTTAGAACCATACTCAGCTGATCTAAATTTTTATAATCATATACATTCTTTTGGTGACCATCGTATAATAGTTAAACCAACTGCACCCACAGCTAAACACTTTGCATTAGATTTACATGGATATGCTAACACTTCTGAAATAGCATACGAAGATCCTTATGTATATGAATATATGTATTCCTATTTAAATCCAAAGAACAATATGGATTGGAGTATAATAACCGATTTAATAGAAAAGAAATCTAATAAATGGGATGATTCTATATTACTTAAATGGCGTAAATCAAAAATTAAAATACCAGAAGAACATGTATTAGTAATAGGTCAAATGCCAGATGATGAAACAGTAAATGGATTTGGCTTTGGAGATCATTGGAAAAAACTTTGTATGACAGTAGAGTTTTTAAAGAAGTTTAATGGTTTTGATACAGTAGTTAAATTACATCCTTCTATGAAATTAAGAGGTAAACAAAAAGATATTGTAGATGGATGGATTCAATATGGCATAACAGTGATAGATGGATTTATTAGTATTCACGATATATTACCTAAGACTTATGTAGCTATTGTAGATAATAGCACAGCAGGTATAGAATGTTTAATGCATGAAGTTCCTGTAATATCACACGGTTGGCCAGAATACCATTGGGTTACGGCTAAAGCCCAAACATTACCTCATATGGAATCATTACTTAGAGATTTACGTTGGCACGATAAAAGAAGAGCTAAACAGTTTATATATTGGTATATAAATGATTATCTTTGTACAGATATAGATAGTACTGTAAATAGATTAAAAGAACTTATATAATGGATCAGCTGATAATTACTAAGAAGAATGAAACCTTCTTATTCATAGAAACAGACCCTGGAATAGAAATGGAACTAACAGAACATTTCTGTTTCTTTGTGCCTGGTTATAAGTTTATGCCAGCATATAGAAACAAATACTGGGATGGAAAAATACGCCTATTTGATACGCGTAAAAAAACTTTATATGTTGGTTTATATAAGTATCTAAAACAATTTGCAGC
>Ga0213862_10000428_pt1 | contig 17968 bp, 16 predicted proteins | sample PICome_7_FD_160092 | JGI IMG/M metagenome (GOLD analysis project Ga0213862, IMG submission 160092) | Coastal seawater microbial communities near Pivers Island, North Carolina, United States - PICO266 | ecosystem: Environmental > Aquatic > Marine > Coastal | place: USA: North Carolina... | reverse complement strand
CTCTGGTTTCATAATCCATTCTCCAGCACTTGGTATTTCAAAAAAACAAGACTTACAAAACCCCTGACGGAAAATTTCTTTTGGCTGTGAGCAATTAAGGCACTGGGTGCCTGTGTGAACAATATGTACTTCTTTTTCTAAAAAACGGTTGACATGAACAAAGGAATCTTTAAAGACCAAGTAGTAGTCTACGGGGCTTTTAAATTCCGTTTGCATTTTGGTCAGTACTCCTTGAAACATAATTTGTATTTTCGTTCAGCAATATACCCAAAATGGCAATACCACTACTCCATACCGTTGTTTCATGGCTTCTTAAAAAAAGGGTTCATGACATTGAGCTTTTCATCAAATATCCCAACGAAGTCCAGCGTGATGAACTGACGAACTTGCTACAAACGGCAAAAAAAACAGAAGTCGGTAAGCAGTATGGCTTTGCCGATATACACCAATATGAAGACTTTGCCAACCGAGTTCCAGTCCGCACCTATGAAGAAATAGCACCCATGATTGAACGCTCACGGCGAGGGGAGCAAAATATATTTTGGCCTACACCTATCAAATGGTACGCCAAATCGAGCGGAACGACCAATGCCAAAAGCAAGTTTATTCCTATCTCAAATGAATCTTTAGTAGACTGTCACTTTAAGGGAGGTAAAGACATGCTGAGTCTCTATTTCAAAAACAACGAACAATCAAGTGTATTTCAAGGCAAGGCATTGCGCTTGGGTGGCAGCAAAGAAATTTATGAAGAAAACAACTCTTATTTTGGCGATTTATCGGCTATTATGATCGACAATCTACCCCTTTGGGCAGAAATGGTAAGTGCTCCAAGCCAAAAAGTATCCCTCATGGCGGAGTGGGAAACCAAGATGAAAGCTATCGTAGACGAAACTTTAGGAGAAGATATTCGGAGTATGGCAGGTGTTCCTTCTTGGATGTTGGTGCTGCTGCAAAAGGTTTTGACAGAAACTGGACGTGATAACATTTTGGATGTATGGCCTAATATGGAAGTATATTTTCACGGGGGCGTAAACTTTATGCCCTACAAAGAGCAGTATAAAGCCCTACTGCCAAGTGATGCTATTCAATATGTTGAGTTATACAATGCATCAGAGGGCTTTTTTGGGGTGCAAGACCAACTGCGTTCTGATGAGCTATTGCTGATGCTTGACTATGGCATTTTCTATGAGTTTATTGAAATGAAAACCTATGGCACTCAAAACGAAAAAGTAATCCCATTGGCTGACGTAGTGGTCGGCACCCAATATGCCGTGATTATTTCTACCAATGCGGGGCTGTGGCGTTATCATATTGGCGATACTATTCGCTTTACCTCCATTGCGCCTTATCGCTTCAAAATAACGGGCAGAACCAAACACTTTATCAATGTATTCGGGGAGGAGCTGGTGATTGAAAATGCCAACAAAGCACTTGAGTTGGTATGCCAACGCCACCATGTACAATTGGTGGATTATACGGCTGCACCCATTTTTATGGAAGGCTCCGAAAAGGGCGGGCACGAGTGGCTGATAGAATTTAAGACACCACCAAAAGATGCTGCTGCCTTTGCCGAAGATTTGGACAAGCAGTTGCAAGCCCTAAACTCGGACTACGAGGCCAAACGCTATAAAAACATAACGCTTATGCCACTTAAGTTACATATTGCCAAACCTAAAACCTTTTACAAATGGCTCAAGCAAAAAGGAAAAATTGGAGGCCAGCACAAGGTGCCACGACTATCCAACACTCGTGAGTATTTGGATGAGTTGCTGGGCCAAGTTTAGTCTGGCGATTAAATGTTTTTACTAAAAGACAACTGCATGCCCGTGGCGAGTTTTGGTGTGAGGAAAGTCTAAGTGGCTTTATGTTAAGAAGCCGCCTTAAGCTGGCTGAGTTGAACAACGGTCAATTTATTTTCTACATAGCGTTTGGTAATTTTCAGCTCAGTTGTGTTGGTGCTGGGAAGTTCATACATGGCATCCGTAAGGATGGCCTCACACAAGGAACGTAGGCCTCTTGCGCCTAGGGCATACTGTACCGCTTGCTCCACAATAAAGTCCAGAGCTGTTGGCGTAAAAGTCAATGAAACTCCGTCCAAATCAAAGAGATGTTGGTACTGATTTACCAATGCATTTTTAGGTGCCGTTAATATTTCTCGCAGTGCTTTCTCATCCAATGGATTCATATGGGTAAGCACTGGAAGACGTCCAATAATTTCAGGAATAAGTCCAAAGTCCTTGAGGTCTGATGGTGTGATATGTGCCAGTAAGTCCTCTTCTGTAACCGATTTGCGCTTGGCAGCAGTGCTGTAACCCACCGCTTGCATATTCATGCGTTTGGCAATATGGCGTTCAACTCCATCAAATGCCCCTCCAGCAATAAACAATATGTGCTCGGTATTGATTTCGACAAACTTTTGATCGGGATGCTTGCGGCCACCTTTGGGTGGTACGTTAACCACAGTCCCTTCAAGTAATTTTAAAAGCGCTTGCTGAACTCCCTCTCCAGAAACATCACGGGTGATGGAAGGGTTATCGCTTTTACGAGCAATCTTATCAATCTCATCGATAAAAACAATTCCACGCTCAGCTTTCTGCTGATCGTAATCGGCGGCTTGTAGCAGTCGTGTTAAAATACTTTCTACATCTTCACCCACATAACCTGCTTCAGTAAGTACGGTTGCGTCTACAATGGCAATAGGCACTTGCAGCATCTTGGCAATGGTCTTGGCCAATAACGTTTTGCCCGTTCCTGTACGGCCAACAATAATGATATTACTTTTTTCAATTTCTACGTCGTTATCAACGTTTTGATTGAGTCGTTTGTAGTGGTTGTATACCGCAACAGAAAGTACTTTTTTGGCTTGCTCCTGCCCAATGACATAATCGTCCAAAAAGGCTTTGATTTGCTTGGGTTTTTTAAGTAAAAACTCCGCTTTGTTGGGAGTGTTTTCAGTATGCGTGGATTCTTCTTGAATAATGCTAACCGCTTGGTCAACACAGCGTTCGCATATGTGCGCATTTAGTCCCGCGACCAAAAGTTTGGTCTCGGCTTTTTTACGTCCACAAAAAGAACAATTCAATTCTTCCACCATCTAGTTTCTAGTTAGTACCTCGTCGATCATACCATATTCCTTGGCTTCTAAGGCCTTCATCCAGTAATCACGGTCAGAGTCTTCATAGACCTTGTCATACGATTGGTTACTGTGCTTGGCAATGATTTCGTACAATTCTTTTTTAAGCTTTAAGATCTCACGAGCTGTAATTTCAATGTCAGATGCTTGTCCTTGTGCACCGCCTAGTGGCTGGTGGATCATCACACGGGAGTGAGGCAGGCCAGAGCGTTTTCCATCTTGACCAGCGCACAGCAATACAGCCGCCATTGAGGCCGCAATACCTGTACAAATGGTAGCTACGTCAGGATTGATAAACTGCATGGTATCATAAATCCCCAAACCGGCATATACACTACCCCCAGGAGAGTTGATGTAAATCTGAATATCTTTAGTTTTATCGGTGCTTTCTAAAAACAACAATTGCGCCTGAATAATATTCGCAACGCTGTCATTAATGCCTGTTCCAAGGAAAATAATACGATCCATCATCAGACGAGAAAACACGTCCATTTGGGCCACATTCAACTGACGCTCCTCAATGATGTAAGGCGTTAGGCTACTGACCAATTCATCGTAATACATGGAGTTTATCCCGTGATGCTTGGTAGCGTACTTTTTAAATTCTTTTCTGTAATCCATGTCCTATAGTTCTAAGTTAAATATAGCGATTATTTTTTGTACGCTTCTTTGATAAAGTCGTCGTAAGATAATTTCTTGACTTTGATGTTTCCTTTTTCCAAAAACAACTGTCGCATTTTCTCACTCATCACTTGGTCGGAGATGCGTTTTACTTCTTCTTGGTTGCCCAAAATACGTCCTGCTATTTCAGTGAGTTCTTTATCCTGAATGTCTGTACGGCCATATTGCACCATTTGCTTTTTAATCAAGTCTTTAGCAAATGTTTCCACTTCTTCTCTCGTGATTTGAAGGTTGTGCTCTTGCATGAGTTTTGATTCAATCAATTGGTAGCGTAAGCCACGTTCTGATTTGGCGTATTCTGCTTCGGCTTCCTCTTCTGTTATTGGGTTTTCACCTGCTGTTTGCATCCATTTTTTTAAGAACGCTGCTGGCAGCGAAAACTTGGTGTTTTCAATCAAGTGTTCAGTCATATCGTTGATAAACTTCTGATTGGCTTGAGTTTCAAAATGGCCCATGGCATCTGCTTTGAGTTTTTCCTTACAGTCTGTAGCAGACTTCACAGCGTCTTTACCAAATACTTTATCAAAAAAATCTTGGTCTAAATCGGCTAAAGTGCGGTTGTTACGTTCTTGAAGGGTAAGCGAAAGTGTTACTGCTTTTTCTGGAAGTGTTTCCATTACACGACGCAATACATGCGCTTCTTTAAACAAGCCTTTGGTTGAAAATTCAACCACTTCGCCAATCGTAGCCTTTTTAAAGGCGTTGAGGGCTTTCTTGCTTTTTAGCTCGCTGACCGTAAATGTGGCACTTTTCTGATCGGCACCACCTTCATAAGAAACACCAACGGTCAATTCTGTGTCAGTAGTTACGTCATTGGTAGGAACAATGGCGCCGTATTGTTTCTGAAGGCGTTCCAATTGTTCGTTCACAAACTTTTCATCTGCTTGAATTTCATATCGTGTAACTGCTTTTCGATTGGGAAGTTTTACCTCCAATTCTGGCGTTAAGCCCAGTTCAAAATCAAAAGAAAAGGCAGCGGCATCCCAATCAATATTGTCGACAGGAACTGGTAATGGGTTACCCAAAATAGAAATCTTTTCTTTATTGAGGAAGTCGTTCAGAGACGATTGTAACATCTTGTTTACCTCATCAACCATAACAGCTCGGCCGTATTGCTTTTTGATAACTCCCATGGGCACATTCCCTTTCCTAAAACCGGGAATATCAGCGCGCTTGCGGTAGTCATTTAATACTTGCTCCACTTTAGGAGCAACGTCTTCTTGATTGATATCAACGGTAATCACTGCATTTAGTGCATCTACGTCTTTTCGCGTTACGTTCATTTTTTTCATTTAATAGCTGGCAAAAGTAGGCTATTTTTAAGCAAGGTCAAAGTAATGTTAAAGGGGCATTAACTTAAGAAATCTTGCAAGGCTCTGTTAAATCCTTTGGGGTTTTCGGCATGAAGCCAATGCCCCGCATTGGCAACCCAATGTAAAGAAGCCCTTGGAAAAAGATCCTGTATGGCTGTCATATCTGTTTGCAACACATAATCAGATTGTTTTCCCGCTAAAAATAGCGCCTTTCCTGAGTAAGGCAATCCAGTTGGTGCTGCACCGATTTCTTTGAGCCTGTGTTGCAGTACTTCAATATTACAACGAAGGCTAAGGGTTTTTTGTTCTGTCCAGGCTAGATTTTTAAGTAAAAATTGGCGAACGCCCAGTTCTGGAACAAAAGGCATAAGCAACGTGTCCGCTTCGGTTCTTGAACGAAGGGTCAAATTATGGAGATGCAAAAGCCCCTTTATAATATTAGAAAATTTGGTGTCAATGTCATATTTTTTGGGTGCTATGTCAGCGACAATGAGTTTGGAAACCCGAGTCGGGTATTGAAATGCCAAGTTCATGGCTGTTTTACCACCCATGGAGTGACCAATTACGATAGCTTGTGGAATATTCTGCTCATCCATATAGGCAATAATATCCGCAGCCATTAAATCGTAATTGAACTCTTGGCTGTGAAAGCTTTTTCCGTGGTTTCGCTGGTCAATGGCATGTACTTCATATTGAGTCGACCAAAACTTGGCATGGGTACGCCAATTGTCTGACATCCCCAAAAAGCCGTGTAATATGATTAGACTTTCACCCTGCCCAATAATGGTGCTGTGAACTATTGGGTCGATAGCTTGGATATGTATTGGTTAATGACGTTCTCAAGACCATAGTACAAGGATTCGCAAATTAGGGCATGTCCAATAGATACCTCTAATAATCCGGTTAATTGTTGGGCGAAAAATGCGATATTGTGTAAGCTCAAGTCGTGGCCAGCATTAAGACCTAGTCCAACTTCTTGTGCTTTTGTAGCAGCATCTACAAATGGCGCTATGGCTTTTGCAGGGTCTAGTGGATACGCTTCAGCATACGCTTGGGTATAGAGCTCAATACGGTCTGTGCCTGTTTTGACAGCAGCTTCTACTTGTAACTCATCGGGATCTAAAAATATGGACGTGCGAATGCCATGTTGCTTAAATTCTTGAATAACTTCTTGTAGGAATGCACGGTTGGCCACCGTATCCCAACCTGCATTGGAAGTAATGGCATCTGGAGCATCTGGCACTAAAGTTACTTGATTGGGTTTAATGGCGCATACCATATCTATAAATTTCGGGATGGGGTTTCCTTCAATATTAAATTCAGTTGTGATAACAGTGGGCAATTCTCGGGCATCTTGATAGGTAATATGTCGCTCGTCGGGCCTTGGGTGAACAGTGATTCCTTGTGCGCCAAATGCTTGTGCGTCTTTAGCAACTTGTAAAATATTTGGTTGATCGCCTCCTCTTGCGTTGCGCAGGGTGGCTATTTTATTGATGTTCACACTAAGCTTTGTCATGCCGCTTTTTATGCAAAAATAACACAATAATGTCCCTTTAAGCATTTTGGTCTAACTTTGCAGTATGAAAGTAGCTTTATACAGCTTGGTTCACGACGCAGCATCTCTAAAAATAGTTGGGGAAATCGTTGCTTTTTTTGCGAGTAAAGGCGCTGGTATTCAAGTGGAAAAAGAATTGTTGCAACATATTCCCAATACTGCTGCAACCCCATTTGATTCTCATAAAGACTTAGACCCAAAAACAGCTGTTTTTTTTGCTGTTGGTGGAGATGGGACCGTATTGCGTGCCTTGTATTACATCCGTGAATCAAAAATACCTTTGATTGGGGTCAATACTGGCCGCCTCGGCTTTTTAGCAACCATTCAACCCGACGAAATGGAAGCCATGCTTCATGATATCATGGCCAAGAACTACGTAACAGAAGAACGAAGTGTACTTGAAATCAAAACAACACCTGCTGTTGCCGAACTAAATGAATTTCCATTGGCCTTAAATGAAATTTCTTTAAGCCGTGAAAACACAACCTCAATGGTTACCATCAACACCCAAGTCAATGATGCCTATGTGAATGTCTACTGGGCTGATGGTTTGGTCGTAGCTACCCCAACAGGATCCACTGGATATTCCTTGAGTAGTGGTGGACCCATCATTGCTCCAGAAGCAAAAAGCTTGGTCTTAACCCCGATCGCACCACATAATCTCAACGTTAGACCGCTCGTTGTTGCAGATGATGTTGAAATAAAAATTCACGTTGAAGGCAGAGGAGACTCTCATCTAATTTCTCTAGATACCCGACTCTTTTCTGTGCCGATGAACACCACAGTTAATATCCAAAAGGCAAATAACCCCATTGTCTTTATACGATCTAATACGCATGGCTTTTTTGATACCTTGCGAAACAAGCTTCTTTGGGGACAAGATAAGCGCAATTAACAATAAAACTAGTGCTTTTCAGTTTTCATGTAAGAAAATGAACAATAGGCGTATTTGGTTTTGGATTGCATTATTTGTTCTTGTGAGTAGTTTTAGCACCGCTCAAAGGCATGAGTTTGGCATCAATGTTGGTGGTGTAAATTATGTTGGTGAAATAGGAAGCACCCAACTCATTCAGCCTAAACATCTTGAAATAGGTCTTATTTATAAACGCAATTATAATGAGCGCATTGGGCTTCGTGTCATGTACAGCAGAGGAAAATTAAGTGGAAATGATCTAAATTCTTCAGAATTAGATCGCTTGCAGCGGTCGCCCTACCCTCTTTCCTTTGCCAACGACTATTCTACGCTAGGTGCTGCGATTGAAATTAATTATGTAAAGTTTCCCGTTGGTGAGTTTGGGTTTTCATGGACCCCCTATATTCATGCAGGTGTAAACCGCATGATTATACAGGATATTTATTTTGATCCGTCTGTACCATCATCTCGTGCTTCAGGAAAAGTAGTAACCGTTGGCATCCCTTTTGGAGTGGGCGTGAAGTTTAACTTTGGCAAATCATGGATTTTGGCTGCAGAAATGCGACCTCAATTTACCTTAAGCGATAATTTAGATGGAAGCTTCCCTAATCTTGAAAAAAAACCTTCTGCTGAACAATTTTCAACAAGTTTAAGCAGTGATTGGCTTGTGTTTACAGGGATTTCAATAACTTACGGCTTTGGGAGGCTTCCATGTTGTAGAGATTAAGAAAATGAACTTACAAGAATTTGATTCCGATGAATTGCCGCAACACATTGCTGTTATTATGGATGGTAATGGACGTTGGGCACAACAGCAAGGTAAAAATCGTTTGCGTGGTCACGAGGCAGGCACAAAAGCAGTGCGAAAAACAGTTGAAGCAGCTGCAAAATTAGGTATTAAACACCTTACGCTTTATGCCTTTTCTACTGAAAACTGGAACCGTCCAAAGATAGAAGTTTCCACGCTTATGTCACTTTTGGTACGAAACCTTCGTCACGAATTACGACGTATGACAAAAAATAACATTCGCCTATCGGCTATTGGTTCTTTGGATAAACTACCCAAAAAAGTGCGTGAGGAATTAGTAGAAGTTATTGAAAAAACAAAAACAAATACTGGTACAAATTTAACCTTAGCACTTAGCTATGGCGCACGAGAGGAAATCAAGCAAGCTGTTATTGATATTAGCAAAAAAGTTAAAAATAGCATAATTAACGTTGAAAGTATTGATGAAACCATAATAAATGAGCATCTTTACACGCAACATTTGCCTGATGTAGATTTACTCATCCGCACCAGTGGTGAAGTTCGTATAAGTAATTTTCTTTTATGGCAAATTGCTTACGCAGAACTGTACTTTACTGATGTAATGTGGCCAGAGTTCGATGAGTATGAGCTTCACCAAGCAATTAATAGTTATCTAAAAAGAGAACGTAGATTTGGAAAAACAAGCGAGCAACTTACGTAACTGTTTACTCCTACCCCTTATTTTATGTACTGTGCTGTTTAGTCTCAATCAGGCCAACGCGCAGCAAAATACCTATGATAAAGGTAAGTTTTATGAAGTTGGAGAAATTCAGGTTACTGGCGTAAAAAGTTTTAGCCCACAAACGGTTGTGGCATATACCGGACTTAAAAAAGGCCATCGCATTCAAATTCCTGGTGAAGAAATTAGTGCTACTATAAATAAGTTATGGAAACTTGAACTATTTAGTGATATTGAGTTTTTTATCACAAATATTGATGGTGAAGTCGCTGATTTGGAACTATACATTCAAGAATTGCCCACGCTTTCTGACTACACCATTAAAGGAATCAAAAAAGGTAAAATCGAGACTATTGTCAAAGACACAGACATTAAAAAAGGAAAAAAACTCAGTAAAAACTTCCTATCTACTACTAAAAACTACATTGAAAACAAATACAAAAAAGAAGGCTTTTTAAACACCAAAGTAACCATTGACACCAAGGCCGATACGACAGCTGTGAACAATCAAAAAATGTTGGTTTCTGTTGATCGAGGGGACCGCGTAAAGGTGCGCTCCATTTCTTTTAAGGGCAATGAAGTTTATAAATCCAAAAAACTTCGTAAAAAAATTAAAAATACAAGGTTAGAATTTCCAGGCCGCTTTTGGAAGCGTTCAAAGTATATTGAGGCTGATTATGAAGAAGACCTCAAGAACCTACTGGATTTCTACAAAGAAAAAGGCTATAGAGATGCCCGAATCCTTTCCGACAGTATTAGTGTAGATGACAACAAAATTGATGTTGTTATCAATCTTCAAGAAGGGGACAAGTATTACTTTGGCGATGTAGATTTTATTGGCAATTCCGTTTATAGTGACGCACAACTTAGAAGAATACTGGGTATTAAATCTGGTGATACTTACAATGGGGTGTTATTGCGTAAGCGTATTGCAGATCAAACCAAACCAGATGGTGATGACCTCACAAACTTATATCAAAACAACGGTTACTTATTTTCCAGTATAAATCCTGTTGAAGTAAGTGCTGCAAATGACACCATCAACTTCGAAATTCGTATTACGGAAGGCAAGCCTGCCTACTTTAATAGGATTAGCGTTCGAGGTAACGACAGAACAAACGACCACGTTATTTACAGAGAAATACGTACACGCCCAGGCGAACTTTACAGCAAAGATAAAGTGGTACGCTCGGTTCGTGAATTAGGGCAATTAGGCTTTTTTGATCCGGAGCAAATATCACCTGACTTTAAGGATGTGGACCCAAACGCTGGGACTGTAGACATTGAATACGGCTTGTTAGAAAAAGGGGCTAGCCAAATTGAACTACAGGGTGGTTATGGTGGCGGTGGATTTATTGGAACCCTAGGGCTTTCTTTTAATAATTTTTCCATGCGTAATATTTTTAATAAGAAAGAGTATAAGCCAGTGCCTATGGGTGACGGACAACAGCTGGCGCTGCGTCTTCAAGCGAGTCGATTTTTTGAAACCTACAGCTTTTCGTTTTCAGAACCTTGGCTAGGTGGAGAGCAACCTGTGCGTTTTTCGACGTCTATTTCGCAAACTACGCAGTACCGCTATAACTATATGACAGGGTTGGCGGATAAATCTCAATATTTTAAAATTCGTGGTATCAACTTTGGCTTGGCCAAACGCCTTCAGGTTCCTGATGATTACTTTACCCTTTCACAAACCATAGGTTACCAATACTTTGACTTAAACAACTATTTTACAGGCTTATTTACCTTCGGAGATGGGGTTTCAAACAACCTGTTTTACGCCATTGCCTTATCGAGAAATAACACCTATACAAATCCCATATTTCCTGTTGGTGGCTCTTCATTTACGATAGGCGCTAAACTTACTTTCCCATATTCATTGGTAAATAATATCGATTATGGCAATTTGAAAAACTTACCTGAGTATCAAGATGGAAATGGCAATCCTGACCAAGCTAAAATTGATCAAGAACGCTTTAAATGGTTAGAATACTATAAATTAAATTTTGAAGGTACTTGGTATACGCGCATTATTGACAAATTAATATTGCGTACCCATGCCGAATTTGGCTTTTTAGGTGCCTACAATCCCGACAGAGGAAATATTCCTTTTGAACGCTATTTCTTAGGAGGCGACGGGCTACAACAATATGCCATGGACGGAAGAGAAACCATTGCCCTTAGAGGCTACGAAAACCAATCGCTATCCAGTAGAGATGGCTCAACAGTTTACAATAAATTCTCACTTGAACTGCGTTATCCCATTACATTAAAACCAAGTGCGTCTATTTATGCTTTAAGTTTTTTAGAAGCAGGTAATGGCTATGACAATTTTCGTGCGTTTAATCCGTTTGATAGTAAGCGCTCAGCAGGCTTTGGTGTCCGAATTTTTATGCCCGCATTTGGATTGTTAGGCATAGATTTTGGATATGGGTTTGATAGCGAAGTACAAAATGACTTAAACCCCAACGGATGGGAAACACACTTTATCATAGGTCAACAATTCTAATAAAGAAGCAAATGCGTTTTTTTTGGACCATGCTGTTATGCTTTTTTGTGACGGGCCTTACACATGCACAACGCAATGTGAGAATAGGGTTTTTGGATATAGACAAGGTTTTAGCAGCACATAGCGGCTTCTCTGAATCTAGTCAAGACTTGGAAGCCAAAATTGTATCGTGGCGCAACGAAATTGATACAAGACAAAAAGAATTAGATAAGCAAAGAAAAGCCCTTGAAATCGAGAGGCCTTTGCTCACAGAAGAAATCGCTGAAGAACGCGAAGAAGATATTGCCTTTGAACAGGATAAACTAGATCAATATATTGAACAACGTTTTGGAGTTGAGGGCGATTGGATTAAACAAAAGCTATTATTAGCACAACCTGCCCAGGACGAAATTCTGACAGCCATAAGAGAAATTGCTACTGACCGAAAACTAAATTATGTTTTTGATAGTTCTGCTGATATTCTTGTGTTACATTCTGAAAAAAAATACGATATTAGCGACCTTGTTATTCGATACCTAGAAATTGAAGACAAGAAAAAAGCACAAGCTTTTTTGGCAGAAACCAAAAAGGAAGAACGCAGACAACGCTCAAATCCGTCTTTAGACGAAAGAAAGAAAAAAATAGAGCAGCAAAAGGCCGAGCGTCTAAAGCTCCTCGAAGAAAGAAAAGCAGAACGTCAGCGTAAAAAAGATGCTAAAAGATCGGGTGGGAAAGCCAAAGCCGATGTAGTTTCTGACCTAACCTCAGAAGAAAAACAAGCGGCTAAGAAAGCTGAACTCGAGCGTAGAAAGCAAGAACGTGAAGCCGAAGTCGCACGTAAGAAAAAAGAAAAAGAAGAAGCGCTAGCCAAACGTAAAAAAGAACGGCTAGAAGAACTTGAAAGAAGAAAAAAAGAATTCGAAGAAAAACGCAAACAAGCACAACAAAAAAAGTAACACTCAATTAACTCAATACAATGAAATATTTATCTACTCTATTATTAACTGTAATCCTAATGCTTAGCAGTGCAACTTATGCACAAAGTAAAGTGGCACACCTAGACTTCCAAAAGCTCATAAGCGAAATGCCAAGTGTAATTGCTGCCCAAGAAGAAGTACAAAAACTAGAAAAAGATTACCAAACGGAAATCGAAGCTTCTATAAAGGAATACCAAACCAAATTGCAAACGTATTCTGCTGAGGCTGAAAATCAAACAGACGTAACCAATCAGGCTCGTCAACAAGAACTAGCCGGTATGGAGCAAAACATCCAACAGTTCCGTCAAACGGCTTCTCAAGACATCCAAAAGAAGCAGGCAGACCTTTTGCGTCCTATCATTGAAAATGCCCGTGCTAAGGTGCAAGAAGTTGCTAAAGCACAAGGCTTTGACTATGTAGTTGATGCAAGTCTTGGTGGTGCCTTATTGATGGCTGAAGGTAAAGACCTTGCGCCTGACGTTAAGAAAGCCTTGGGCATCTAAACCCAACATAACATATTATCGCTAAAAAACTGCTCTCTTTCGGGGCAGTTTTTTTATTTTTAAGCATGCGTTCGAAACCCATTGGTGTATTTGATTCTGGAGTAGGTGGATTATCTGTGCTTAATGCACTTAAAGAAATGCTCCCCGATGAGGACTTTATATACGTAGCCGACCAAGCCTATACCCCCTATGGAGAAAAATCACAAAAAACCATTACGGCACGTGCCGTAGCCATCACCAATTGGTTGGTCACCCAAGATTGTAAACTAATCGTGGTCGCTTGTAACACAGCTACAACCAATGCCATTGCCCACCTTAGGGCACACTTTTCGATTCCTTTTGTGGGCATTGAACCTGCTATTAAGCCAGCAGCACTTGGGAGTCAGACGGGTGTTATAGGGGTATTGGCAACTGCAGGAACACTTACCAGTACTCTTTTTCAAACAACGTCACAAGATTATACACAAGACCTCGAAGTAATCAGTCAGGTGGGGCACGGACTGGTCGCTTTGATAGAAAAAGGCGAGGCAGCTAGCGAAGCAACCGAAAAACAACTGCGACAAATCCTATCGCCTATGCTAGAAAAGCCCATCGACCACTTGGTTCTTGGGTGTACCCACTACCCTTTTTTAAGGCATGCCCTAAAAAAAATACTCCCAGAAAATATAACGATTGTGGATTGCAGTATTGCAGTTGCCAAACAAACCCATAGACTACTAGACTTACACAACCTCCACAATTCGAGCGGAGATACTACCGCCTATTACAGCACTACTTCTCCGGAATTTGACGTCTGGAAATCTTTTGGTGTTGAGCAAGTTAGTCAGGTGGAAATTTAGTCCTTAAACCAGCTTGCATACAGGCTATAATTTTTTGCAATACGTGCTATTTCTCCTGTAATCAATTCGGGCGAAGTATCTTTAATTTTTTTGGCAGGCATACCCCCAAAAACTGTTCCAGACGGAACTATGGTGTTTTTGGTCACTACCGCCCCAGCGGCAATAATGCTGTTGGATTCCACAACGGCGTCATCCATAATGATCGCTCCCATCCCAACCAATACATTATCGTGAATGGTGCATCCGTGAACAATGGCATTGTGCCCAATAGACACATTATTCCCAATGGTAGTGGGAGCAGTCTTATAGGTAGCGTGAATAACAGCCCCATCTTGGATATTGACGTGGTTCCCTATACGGATACGGTGTACATCCCCACGGACTACTGCTTGAAACCAAACCGAACAAGAATTGCCCATAACCAAATCTCCAATGAGGGTAGCGTTATCAGCAAAAAAACAATTTTCGCCATAAGAAGGCGTGTGATCTAAGATGGTTTTGATTAGCATACTGCAAAGTACAAAAATCTACTGTGTGCACGCTACTACAGTTCTAATACGTATTTTTGCATAAAAAGTTTATGAGCCGATTTCGCATTTTGCCCTCTGAAAATCCAGATTTACTCGTTTTTAGTACCGAAACCCCACTTGTTGAGCGCGCCTATGCGTTTAATAATGTTTCAGAAGCAGCTGAAGTTCCCCTAGCGCAGCAATTGTTTTACTTACCTTTTGTCAAGGCTGTAACACTCAACGGCACCCAATTAACCTTGGAGCGTTTTCCCATTGTGGAATGGAGCGATGTACAGGATGAAGTACTTGAGCAACTTGAAAAATATCTTGCTGACGGAGGTGAAGTCACCAAAACGAAAAAAGCAGCTCCTGCTAGTGTTTATGCCGAAAGTACCCCCAACCCTGCCGTTATGAAGTTTGTAGCAAACAAAAAGCTAGTGCCTGCCAGTATGGAATTTACTTCCATTGACACAACCAAAGAGGCGCCTCTAGCGCAAGCCTTGTTCCATTTCCCTTTTGTCAAAGAGGTTTATATGGACGAAAACTTTGTGTCCATTACTAAATATGACATTTCAACGTGGGAAGAAGTGGTTCAACAGGTGCGCACTTTTATAAGAGAATACATTGCAGAAAATAAGCCTGTTTTGTCTCCTAGATTTAGCCCAGTTTCTGAGGAAACAGCAAATGCGGAGGTCAAATACAGCCCAACGGAACAAGAAATCGTGCGTATCTTAGATGAGTACATCAAGCCCGCAGTAGCATCAGATGGCGGGAATATTGTGTTTCAATCGTTTGATGAAGATGCCAAGGCCGTACATGTAGTCTTGCAGGGGGCTTGTAGTGGATGTCCATCGTCTACCTTTACACTAAAGAATGGTATCGAAACCATGATGCGCGAAATGCTTCCTGGAAAGGTTGAGCAAGTAGTGGCGATTAACGGTTAAAGTTCCAATGCTTTTTTAGCATCGCCATCCATAAGCAGTGCAATAGGATCTTCTAGTGCTTCTTTAACTGCTACCAAAAAGCCTACACTCTCTCGCCCATCAATAATGCGGTGATCATAAGAAAGAGCCACATACATCATAGGGTGAATTTCAACTTTTCCATCAACTGCAATTGGACGTTGAAGGATATTGTGCATACCCAAAATTGCCGACTGCGGTGGATTGATAATTGGCGTCGATAGCATAGAGCCAAAAACCCCTCCATTTGAAATGGTAAAGGTTCCGCCCGTCATTTCATCAACCGTGATTTGTCCATCACGAGCACGAATGGCTAAACGCTTAATTTCAGTTTCAATTTCTTTAAAATTCATGGCTTCTGCACCTCGAACTACAGGCACCATAAGTCCTTTTGGTCCTGAAACAGCAACACTGATATCGTAATAGTCATGCAAGATTTGTTCATTGCCATCAATCATGGAGTTTACATCTGGGAATTCTTTTAGAGCACGAACAACGGCTTTGGTAAAAAAGCTCATGAACCCAAGTCCAACGTCGTGCTTTGCTTTAAAGGCTTCTTTATACTCGTTACGTAAGGCAAAAATAGGCGACATATTAACCTCATTGAATGTGGTGAGCATGGCCGTTTCATTTTTAGCAGCTACTAAGCGCTCTGCTACTTTTCGTCGTAGCATAGACATTTTTTTACGAGAGGTGTGGCGTTCACCTGCAGGAGTTCCCATTGAAGGAACAGCATTGATAGCATCTTCTTTTGTAATACGCCCATCACGACCAGTGCCTGTAATGGCTGCGGTATCTATGCCTTTTTCAGCAATAATTTTTCGTGCTGCTGGTGAAGCTGTTCCAGTCGCATAGTTTGTTTTAGCAGGGGCGACTGTTGCAGTATTCTGTGAAATAGGCGCTTTGGCTGGGGCCGATTTTGTGTCCTGTCCTGCTGGTTTTGCAGCAGTGGTATCTATATGGCACACTACGGCACCTACGGCAATGGCATCACCTTCTTCTGCCTTGAGAGTAATGATCCCACTTTCTTCAGCGGGGAGCTCAAGGGTAGCCTTGTCCGAATCAACTTCAGCAATGGTTTGATCTTTTTCTACATAATCACCATCACGAACTAACCATTCGGCTATTTCTACTTCCGATATGGATTCACCTGGAGAGGGCACTTTCATTTCTAAAATCATAAACTTAAATTGTTATGAAGAATATTCATTTTAAATATTTAATTCAAATGTTGAAATATTTTATAAAATTAATACTATAAAACCTTTCGTTCCCAATTTTTTTAAGTTTATTTAATAATGTGAATTACATATTCGATATAAATTTTAGCTAATAATGATGTTTTTTAGAAAAAATCAAACAACAAGTTTAATGTTGTCTACGATATTTTTATTCCTAACGCGTGTTAAATCCTGGTTTTATTTTTTCGTTTTTATAATTGCATCACATACAATTACAGCACAGGAGGTACGTAATATACGATTGAAATCAGAGCTTTCCCCTTTTCTATCAAAGTCATACTTCAGCTTTAATTTTGGTGGAATTTATTATCCCTATTCAAACGAAAATTTAAAAGAAGGCTATACTTCATCTGGGACAAAAATGAATGCTTTTTCAGGCCGCTTACTTTTAGGGTATAAGCTTAACGACAATCTGGCTTTACAGTTCGGTGTGATCAGACCAGCCTCATGGTTCTCGTTTAAAGATATTGAGTACAAAGGGCAAGAAAGCTCTGTTTGGGTAAATGCATGGACAATTTCATTAAAACAAAATATTAATGTTTTTAAAAAAACAGATTTTTTTATTGAATTTGGTGTTGCAAATACTTCAAGAGTTGGTATTTATAATGATGATACGCCGATATATGAGAGCGTGAGATATATTTCAAGCGTTTTAGGAACAGGTATCCAATATAGGCTCAATGAAAAATGGGACTTAATGCTAATGACAACTTATCTTCCTGAATCAATATCAAATAATCAACCCTATACCTTTCAGTCTACGCTTGGAGCTAAATATAATTTAAAACAGGTTCCAAAAAATTTAGCTGAAAAATACCTTTCGGATAAGTCATATTTTTTTCCAAAACAGTTTGTTAATATTGGATATGGATCGGGAAATTTAGGTTTTTTTACAAACCGTTTTTTTTCTGCAAAAGCAAAGGCTGGCAATTATGAGAGTCTTGGAATCCCTATTTTCTGGCATGGAGATGTTTTAGCTAAATCTGTTTTTTCGTTAACATATCAACGAACTGCTTTCCGAACTAAACAATATTTTTCTTTAGATTGGGGCGTAAGTTTTATTTTTTTCGATACAGCTAGGAAATCATCTCTTTATGCCCTCTCCATTTTTCCTGTATTGCGATTTTATTTATTTAGAACCAAAGGAATGGATTTCTACACCAACTATTCTGTGATTGGGCCAACATATATTTCAAAATCTACCATTGATGGAATCAAAACTGGAACTGAGTTTACATATCAAGATTTTATGGGTATAGGGGCCTTTTTCGGGTCATCTAAACAATATAACCTGGATGTAAAAATAATGCATTACTCAAACGGAAACATATTTACGCAAAATGCTGGAGTAGCTATTCCACTTGTATTTA
>Ga0213862_10000425_pt1 | contig 18039 bp, 24 predicted proteins | sample PICome_7_FD_160092 | JGI IMG/M metagenome (GOLD analysis project Ga0213862, IMG submission 160092) | Coastal seawater microbial communities near Pivers Island, North Carolina, United States - PICO266 | ecosystem: Environmental > Aquatic > Marine > Coastal | place: USA: North Carolina... | reverse complement strand
TACAAAAACTTAAACAAGAAATAGAATACTTAAGACAATTACAAGACGGTGGATTTGAAAACTGATGGCTGACCTAGAAGAATTAGTAAGTAAAAGCGAAGGCATTAAGGATAAGAAACTCAAGCTGTTTGGTCTACGTTTAAGTGGTGCAAGCATAGTCGCAGCATTTGCCTTTATTTCGACGATTATTGGTACTCTATATGGTGGCTTTCTTATGTATCAGAAAGTCGAAGGAATCGCAAATTTGGACCTTGGAGCTATAGAGTCACAGATGAAAAAGACATCTAGTGATGTAGAAAGGATAGAACAACACGCTGATGCTATAAAGATAGAACTTAAGAAAGATATGACAGACCTGCGTAATAGCCAATGGTCTTTAGAATCTAAAGTAGATACCAAGTTACAATCGGTAGATACCAAACTTACTAGCTATGATACAAAACTAGATAGGTTTGAGATAAAGGTAGAGAAAACTAAAGTAGATATGGAAAACAGAATACAACAATCACTAGATAACCCACTAGCAAACTAAGGAGATATTATGCCATACGGTAAAGGAACATACGGTAAGAAAAGAGGTCGTCCACCTATGAAGAAAAAAGGAAAGAAGAAGTAATGCCCGCTAAGAAAGACCCAAGATTGGCTAGAGCAGGTGTATCAGGTTTTAATAAACCCAAGCGTACACCTAGCCACAAAACAAAGAGTCACGTTGTAGTAGCTAAATCAGGCGGTGAAATAAAAACAATTAGGTTCGGTCAGCAAGGTAAAACTGGTGATAGGACTAATACTGCGAGGTCTAGGTCTTTTAAAGCTAGACACGCTAAGAATATAGCTAAAGGACCAATGAGTGCTGCTTATTGGGCTAACAAAGTAAAGTGGTAACTTATGGAAGAAAGAATAGTTAGAATGGAAAAGACATTAGACAAACACAGCTCACAAATAAGTAAATTATTTAGCAGAGTTGATGACACTAATGCTTGCATACAAAAGATTATGAATACATTAAATCAAATAAGATGGACATTCTTTGGTGCTTTAGGATACTACGCAATTTCAGAGATAGGACTACTAGGAGCATTTAAAGTATTATGATAGCATTTTTAACTAATGTAGCACCTATAGCTTTAGGATTTGTTGCTAAGTTGTTTGCACTTAAAAGTCAAGCAGCAGCAGAAAATCAAAAGTTAATGCTGCAAAATCTACAAGCTCGTAATGACTCTATTAATATGGCAAGGGATAGAGCAGACAAAGAGAGCCCTATGGCTGCACTTAACAGACGAGTCATTATATTTGTCATATTGGCACTTATAATATTTACACAAATAGCGCCTGTATTCTTTGATGTTCCTACTATTGTTCCTACAGTTATAGAAGGTTTTAGCGTACTAGGTTTTCAACTAACTCCTGATGTTATTGAGTATGTCAAGCTAGAAGCAGGTGCTGTGCTCAAGATGGATGAAATATTTGGATGGGCAACTATGATTATAGAATTTTATTTTGGTGCTCAATTAGCCAAGGGGAAGTAAATGACTTATAGAGAAATTATTAATAGTGTTTTAAGAAGGTTAAGAGAAGATACTATAGACTCTGACTGGTCAGGTAACTTATACGATTCTGTATCTGTATCTGATTATCAGAAACTAATTGGAGAGTTAGTTAATGATTCTAAAAAGAATGTAGAGTCTTACCACGACTGGAATGCACTAAGAGAGACATTTAATATTAAAACACAATCAGGCAATATGCAATATACTTTAGGTGATGCTACTAGAGGTGCAGGTGTGTCTTTTAAAGTGTTAGACGTTATATGTCAAGATACTGGACAAGTATTGGAGCAAGTACCAAATGATTGGCTTAACGAGGCTGTATTTCCTTTATCTCAGGCATCTAGTGGTAAACCTACTAAATATGCCTTTAATGGTGTAGCACAAGCAGGTGTCAACAGAGAACCTGATTTTAACATTGACTTATATCCTGTCCCTGACTCTATACAGACTATATCTGTAAATATTGTAGGTGCTCAAAAAGAATTAAAGACAGCATCACAAGTATTAAGAGTTCCTTCACAGCCTGTAATTCTTGGAGCTTGGGCTCGTGCTATTGCAGAAAGAGGAGAGGACGGAGGAAGTATTTCTAGTGCTGTTGCGGCAGAAGCTAGAGACTCTTTAAACCTTGCGGTACAATTAGACGCAGGTAATATGGAATACGAAAGAGATTGGACAGTAGTATAATATGGCATTAGAATCTAAGCAGATACAAGCTATACCTTTAGATACTATTGGTATTGACGGTATTGATACTCAGACAACTGCTACTGCTCTAGGACCTAATTGGTTTACTAAAGCAGATAACATTGTCTATACTGAAGGCGGTAAAGTAGCTTTTCGTAAAGGTCTAAAACAAAAGACACTAAACGGAGGAGCTAAAGTTGGTTCTTTGGTAGAACACTATGATGGTACTAATCATAAAGTATTTGCCGGTGTAGGCACTAATATGTATGAGGTAGATTTATCAGATAAAGACAATGCGTGGATTAACGCTTTTGCTACTGGTGCTTCTTCTTCTGATTGGCAGTTTAGTAACTTTAATAATCAGTTGTTTGCAGCTCAGTATGATGAAGATTTATTACACTATTCTTCAGGTAGCTGGGCATTAGTAAAGAATGATTCAGGATACCAAGGTCCTGCTGGAGTAACTACTTTTGACCCTAGCACAGTATTAGGCTTTTATGGTAGAATGTGGGCTGGAGGAATAACAGAAGAAGACGATGTTTTATACTATTCTAAATTATTAGATGGTCATAAATGGGGTAGCCAAGACGGTGGTGCTATAGATTTAAAATCTGTATGGGGTCACGACAGTATTATAGCTATACACCCTTTTGCAGGTAAATTAGTTATTTTTGGTAGAGAAAATATTGCTATATATAACGACCCTGACACAATAGCTAATATAGCATTAGATGAAGTAATTAAAGGGATAGGCTGTGTCTCTAGAGATTCTATACAAAGTATTGGAGATGATTTATACTTCTTGTCAGATACTGGTGTTAGGTCTTTATTTAGAACTACTCAGCTAGACAAACTACCTCTAACAGAAAAGTCTATAACAATTAAAGATGAGCTGATAGCTAACATTAACGGAAGTACAAATGTTAAGTCAGCATTTATGCTAAATGAGGGTCTATACTTACTCTCTTTTGTAGATAGAAATGTTACATATGTTTTTGACACTACATATAAGACATCTAAAGAAACACCTAGAATAACTAAATGGCACTTTACAGACAGTAGAGAGCCTGCTAGTATGTTTTATACAGAAACTTATGGTCTACTGGTAGGACAACAATCAGGAAGGGTTGCTACTTATGAGGGTTATTATGATGTAGACTATAGCGGTTCTAGTGTATATACCTATAATAGCTATACTACTGCATTTGCTACAGCAGAGCTAGATTTAGGACAGGGAGTACAAGCGTCTATCTTAAAAAAATTGATTATGGTAATTGCCGGAGGTCAAGGAACAGACGTAGGAATAAGACTATATAAAGACTTTGAGACTAAACCTAAAATATCTCCTACATTTAAACTTAATCCTACACTAAGCGGTGAACCTTCGTACTGGGGTAATGCGTTGTCTTTATATGGAGCTACTACAGCTACACATACACATAACTCGACGCTACACCCTTCTTCGTCTAAATACGCTCCTATACACGGATATAAAGAGCGTTCAGTTCCACTATCCGGAAACGCTAAATACATAAGAATAGAGTGGGACGCAGTAACAAAAGGATACAAAGCATCACTACAATCAATATCATTATTATTTAAACAAGGTAAAACATTATGAGTAACTATACAATAGCGGTAGGCTGGTCAGGGAAAGATGCCTTAGCTGACACAGACCCCGGAAAAGTAATATCAGGTGCTGACTTTGATACTGAGTTCACAGCAGTAAGAACAGCACTTAATTCTAAGGCAGATGCAAACGGTAGTTCATCAGAGAACTTTACTTGTAACGCATTAACGGCTACTACAGGGACTGTTGGCGGTGAGGCTATAATTACTATAGATACACCACAAACATTCACTAAAGCGCATCCTACGGCTTCTGAGACGGTAACATTAGCATCAGACCAAACAGCTAACTTACTTAACTCTAATGTGTTTGTTGTTAGTGTGCAAGGAAACCATACACTTAATGTATCTAATATGACATCAGGTGTAGAGGCTTCTTTTTTAATAAAAAATACTGGTGCTTATGATGTTACATTTAGTAGTGACTTTTCATTTGTAGGTGGTAATAATCCTACTATTACATCAGGTAACGGTAAAGTAGATTTAGTTAGATGTGTGTCAGACGGCACAAAGATGTATTGTAATATAGCGCAAAACTTAACATAAGGAAAAAATATGGCTGGTTTCTTTGGTACAAGCTGGGATTTAAGTAATAGTTTTAATTCTCCTTCCGTAGGTAATAATATAATAGGTGGTAATTTATCTACAGAGATAACACCAAGACCCGGAAGCGAAGGACCTACTAATACAGCATCTATGTTAAATCTTTGGGGAGCACCTACTGGATATACAGGACCATCACAACAACAAGGTGGTATGTTTAATCCTTATCAAGCTACTGGTGGTGGTTTCTATAATCCTTATCAGTTCGGTCAAGTACAGTACGGTCCTCAATATGGTGGTGGACAGATGCCTTGGTGGATGAATTATAATGTTAATAATCCTTTTATGCCTACACAGCCATTAACACCTAGTGTACAGCCACAATTACAGACGCCGTCTAGACCACAGGGTACTGGACCTAATGGTAAAGACTTAACTTATGATGAGACTATAAAGTATTTTGGTCTGTATGATGATGCTGAGTCAGCTTTAGCTGCGGGAGATTCACAAGCGGCATATAGAAAAGACCATATGCAATGGAGAAGCGGTACAGGACCTTATGCGGGTAAAGGACCGGGAGAAGGCTCATATCCGGGTAGACCTGAATTAGGAATTGCAGGAGATGAGCAAAGAATGGCTGACCTTATGGGATTCCCTAGTGCAATGGTAGATAGGTTTAAAGGTTTATTCTCAGGCTTTCAAGATAACGGGGCATTAGAGGCTGAACCGGCTATTGGTGGTGGTAGTGGCACTACACAAATTCCACCTATGTTTCAGTCAGGTCAAACTCAACCTTTTGGTCCTAGTACAATTCAGTATGGTCCTGAGACTAGACCTCCTATGTCTATGCAGAATTATTTAGATGATAGTCAAAATTATAGTATGAGAAATTTTAATTCAGATAATGTAGAAATGGCTTTAGCTACAGGGCAGCTAGACCCTAAAAGAGTAGAGGTTTTATCTCCTCAAGATTGGAGATTGCGTTATCCTGAAACACAAAGAGATTATAACAAGGCTTTTGAAAGAGCAGAAAATTTATTTACTATTCCTTCAGGTGCTAATTATTTTCAAGAGGCTGGACCACAAAGCGCACTACCTACACCACAGTTTTTACCTGACGATAGAATGATTATACGCAGTTATTATAATTATCCTTTAGGAGATTATTCTTCAGATAGTAGATTCCAACCTATGGGACTAACTAGCGCTTTAGATAATTATAAAGCTATGCTAAACATAGAAGATAAATTTACTGGAGAACAAGTAAGTCCGTTTGGAATGACTCAAGACGGAATGACAGTTCCTGTATTTCCTAATATATTTGAGGATATGAGAGATACTTCGCTAGTAGATAATTTTGCAGCAGAAGAAGTAAGAAAAGCAGAAGAAGCTAAGAGAGCTAAAGAAGCCGAAGATGCTAGGAAAGCTGCTGAAGCTGCGGCAGAAAAAGAGAGGCAAGCGGCGGCGGCTCAAAGACGTATGAACAATAACTATGAAACTGGTTATGTAGCGCCGAACATATTTACTTCTAGTGGTCCTTCAAGAAGAGGCTCTAGAGGTGGTAGGAGAAGATAATGAATACAATTAAGGAGATAAGATAATGGATTGGGCATCAATAATAGGAATAGGGCTACAGTTCCTAGGACAAAAGCAAGCATCAGACGCTTCAGTAGGTGCGGCTTCAGATTATAACACAGCATTAATAGAAGCGGCTAAACCTAAGACAGTTTATGACCCAACAGCAAGTGCTGTATGGGACGAAGCAACTCAATCATATGTCTTAGCACCGTCTTCTCCTATGATGGGATTATTTGGTGCTAATTTACAGGACGCTTATAGACAGAGGGCTATGATAGAGCCTTATATGCGTGACCCTGAAAGTGCGGCTCTGACTAGAATGAGAGAAACTCAAGCAGCTTTAGAGCCTAGTAGGTCTAGTGTTACTGAGGATTTATTAGGCAGATTAAATAGAAGAGGTCTTCTTGGTTCTACTATTGGTGCTCAAGCTACAGCAGAACTAGACAGACAGAGAGCTGTTGAAGATGCTGCTCTACTACAACAAGCTAGAGGCGGAGTACAAGCAGACATTACTAATTATATTAATCGTTCTAACTTAGCGGCTCAAAACGCAGCTAGTTATGGTTCTATAGGTCAAAATTTAGCTAATATAGGTACTGGATTAGGAAGTAATGCTTATACTGCTGCGGCACAAGGTGGTCAAGGATTAATGAACGCACAAGCGGCTTCAGGTTTTGGCTATGGAAACGCTTTAACTAATATTGGAAGAAATATGATGAGGTACACAAAAGACCCTTATTCAGAAGTTGCGGCACAAGCTAATTATAGTTATGCCCCTAGATTTAATAACCCTTACGCTTAGGAGATATAAGAATGAGTTTATTTGACGGAAGAGGAATGGCTGGACCAATGCCCACTAACCTAGCAGAAATGGGCTGGGGTTTAGGTCAAAGCATAAGCAGAGGATTGTTAGACCCTTATATGGAAAGTAAAGGGTTTGTGTCTGAAGAAAATCAAATATTAGAAATAATGAAAGGAGCTGATTTAACAGACGCTAAATCTGTATCTGACACTTTTAATAAAATTATGATGATTAGCCCTGAAGCTGCGTCAGAGTTTCAAAAACAAGTTTTACCTATGTTACAAGCTAATCAAACGCAAAATAAAAATTTATTAGCGTCAAAAAAAGAACCTGAATTAAGTAATTTAGGAAAATATTATAAAGACGGAGCTGAGTTACATCAATGTGATTTAAAAGACCCTGAATGTCTTGCTAAAGTTACTGAGTTTGTTAATGACTTTAAAAAACCTGAGACTGCAATAAGCAAAGGATTAGGAGAAGGGGCTGCAAATGCTTTATGGGAAGGAAAAGATAAAGCAACTAAATCTCGTAGCTCTATAATAGCTATTGATAATGCTATTGCACAAATAGAAAAGGGCATTATTTCAGGGTCTTTCTCAGGAACAAGACAAAATATTTCTAATTTACTTTACTCAGCAGGTTTAATTCAAGATAAAAGCATTATTAATACTCAAAAGTTTATAGCTGACACCGGAAATTTAGTTTTAAACATTCTAGGAAGTGGAGATTTAGGTGCTGGTACTGGATTGTCTGACAAGGACGTAGAATTTGCAAATACTGTTGCTGGTTCTAATACGGATATTCAAGCTGAGGCATTACTTCAAATTTTAAAAACAAATAGAATAGCAAGCCAAGAAGTAATTAAAAGACATAACAAACTTGTTTCAGGTTTTGACCCAAAAGATTTACAATCTTCGGGTGTTGGGGGTATTGATTTTACTGTGAATGCGCCTGATTTGCCAATTAAAGTACAAACTAGAGATGCTAGTATATATAAAAATAGTATAAATGGTGGTCAGTTTTTTGCAGATGATGAAGGAAATATAGTATATCCTGATGGAACACCTTATACACTATAACGTAGGAAAATAATAATGGCTAGAGCAAAATTACCAGAAGGGTTTACTTATGATAATCCAGAATTAGATGTTTCTTCAGACGTTAAAGATTTGTCTTATAATTCTTTAGAGCCTTTAATGAGACCTTTAGTGTCTTCAGAGCCTATTGCAAATTTACCTGAAGGTATGTCTTATGATGAAAAACCAATAGAGCTAGAATTTAATGTGGCGGGTGTAAATTTAATACCTGATTGGGTAGAACAAGTTGCTAGAGATTGGGATGGTAGGGATAAAGAAGTTTCTCAAACATTACAAGATTACAAAGATGGTAAAATAGGTGAAATACAAAAAAATACTCAATTGCTTGGTAAAGGAGTTGCAGGTAAAGGTGTAGATTTAATTGGTGGTGGAATATGGGCTGGAATAGAGACTATTGGTAGTGGTATTAGTTTAATAGTTCCTGATGAAATAGAAGAAGATGTTATTAATTCTATGAAAGGTGGTCTAGATTTTCTTTTAAATACAAATCAAGGTAAAGAAGCGTCAGAAGCAATAGAACAAGGAGTTGAGGCTTACGAAAGCTGGAAAGAAAAAAATCCACAATATGCTAAAACTTTAGAATCGGTAATAAACATTGCAAGTATTTTTGCACCTGCAAAAGTAAAAGTTAAATCTAAACCAGTTCCTACATATAAACAAAAAGTTTTAGGTAAAAAAAGATATGATACTTTTAAAAGAGCAGGAACGGGTATAGAAAGAAGAAATATAATAAGGAAAAGAAATAAAGAAATGGAGAACTTATCAGAATTAGTTCTTCCTCAAGTAAGTTCTGAAGACGTAGCAAAAGGTTTTAATATAAGTTCTATAGGAAATGTAACTTTAAATCGTTCAGATTACGATAAAGGTATATTAGACGAAGTAAGAAAAGCCGGAGTAAAGACATCTAAAAATGAATGGGAAAATGCAGACATATTAATAAAAACAGGAGATGACTTAGGAAACAAGTTACAGGCTGTGTTAGCAAAAAATAAAGACGTGATTACTCCTAAAACACTTAACGAAGCACTAGATAATGCTTCTGCTTCAGTTGCAAGTAATGTTTTTAATGCTACGGACGAAGCAGTTCAAAAACAAATAACACTTTTAACTACAAAAGCTAAGGAAATATTTAATGACCGTTCAAAATATGACAGTACGGCTTTAGGTGTATTGGGGGCAAGAAAAGAATTTGATAACTTCGTTAGAGACCAGTTAGGCAGTAAAGGTTTTAATGCTTCAGATGTGAGCGTAGCAAATGAAACTATGAAAGCTATTAGAAATGCGGGTAATGATTTAATTAATAACGCAGTTCCTAATGATTTTGTAAAAAGAAGCCTCCTTAAACAAAGTAGATTATATTCTGCAAGAGATGTTTTGTTCCCTAAAGCTGCTAAAAGAGCTAAAACAGTTGTTGGAAGACAAATTCAAAATATAAGTAAAATTTTAGCGTTAAATATGGAGGCTAGAAGAACTATGGCTCTTGCTACAGGTCTTGCTATTTCTGCACTTCCAGCACAATTAATGATGTATGCGGCAGGAGGGCTAGCAGTTGGAGGAGCGTCTTTTTATACAATTAAAGGAGCTTTATCTCCTCAAGCAAGGATAGCCTTAGGTAAACTATTAAAACTTTCAGATAAGGCACTTAAAGAAGCTACTAGAGGCGATATGAAGAGAGACTTAAAACTAGGAATTATAGCAATAAATGATATGCTAAAGTTACCTTCAGAAAAAGAACTGGAACAATAATATGGGAATGTTTACTAACAACGAGCAGGAAACTATTGATGCTTTACTAGCAGTAGGTTTTCCTCCTAGGGATATACCCGCACTAATGGGCAACATAGATGTTGAAACAGGAGGTAGTTACTCTCACACTCAGAAAGAGAGAGGTGGTAAAGGGTACGGATTATTTCAGTTTACTGGTAGCCATAAGAGAGACTATTTTGACTGGCTTAAAGACTCAAATTTAAACGATAATAAGACTAGCCAAGCTAAGTTCGTATTTGACAATATCTACGGAAATAGAGGCTATGGTAGAGAGCTAGGATGGAGAGACAGAAGTAAGTTACAGACTATGTTCTCAGAAAGTATGTTAGCCAATCCCCACATAGATGACCCTATAAAGAGAAAGGCTAAGATATTCTCAGATGTCTATGAGAAGCCCGGAACTCCACACAACGAGAGACGTATGGAGTCTGCTAAGAATTGGGAACAAAAACTAGCAAGTACAAAAAAACCGCCATCACCAACACCTGCAACAGGTATGATGAGTAGCGGTCCTATGAGACGCGGTAGTAGACGTGGTCGTAAGAGACCTTCTTAATGATTCGTCTTTATCTGTAATACTGCGAGAGCGTCCTTAATATTCAAATATCCAACTTCTTTGTCTATCCACTCAGTTCTAGAGAATTCTGTCTGAGCAGGTAGCTTTCGTGTGTGCCACTTAAAGTCATACTCTTCCTCCTCCTCCATAACTATAGGGTCAAACAGGTAGACCTTATGACCTCCTTTGTGGGGCATACTCACAGCATACATAAACGCTAAGTCATTATCTTCAGCGTATTGTTTATTCCAATCATACTTCATCTTTTCTAATAGAGTATCATCATAATGTTTATTACGACATTTAATCTCTAGCATAATCCCGTGCTCTGTATCAAAGGCATCGTACCTAGCAAACTTATCGTCCATAGCGACGAAGTTATAGTCTTCTCCTGAGTTAAGCAAATCTATTAGCTTCTTCTCATTCATCATTTCCATTCTCCTTTATGACCTGCACCTCTGCCGTGTCCGCTTCCTGACGTCCTAAACATAGGCGTGCTTATCTTATGTTCACTCTCACCACCACAAGCTTCACAGTCTATAGGGTCTAAGCGTTCTGACATTTTACGCATCTCTGAGAATACTAATCCGCAGTCTTTGCATTTATATTCATATATCATTCTATTTTCTCCAATCACTCTTCCATAAATCTCTAGGATGAGTTTTTGTTAAACGTTTAACTTTTAATGAATGGTATAGCTTGGAAGTCCCATCCATACGGACGAGACCCCAAGTTTTTTTAGCCTTAGTCTTTGAGCTCATCAACAATATCTTTGTCGAGTAGTCTCCAAATGATAAGGGCGGCGATAATACCTGCCAATCCCCCATTGCCTAAGGTCCACACTATACCTAAAATAGAACCAATTACATCTCCTGTAAGGAAGGCTACCTTCGGACCGAAGATAATCTGCAATATAATTGATAAGCTAATTAATTTAATACCAACGTCAATCGCACCATCAGCACCATTCTTTACTTTCTCTAACATATTTTACTCCTATATTAATGTAAAACACAATCGGCTAGTGTATAGCCACCCAATCAACTCTGCCAACCTATGCACATAGTTGAATCTACTGGAGCACTACATTGAAGTTGTTGCATCTTTTCTTCAAGTGTAGCACATCCTACTAACATAAATAATACTAAAGGGGCAATTACAAGTATATAATAATATTTCATTCTATGTCCCTTTCTTCTTCTACCAAATCAACAAGTTCACATACACTACCAGTACAGGCTAGTGTCTTAGTACCTACTGTAGAGTCTGTAAGTTCATACTCGCTAATCAAATCCCAGTTGACTTCCTTTGGCATCTTTTTAGCTAGTGATGTATACGTCTTCTTATCACAGTCTTCATAAGGCGCTTGTTGATATGTATGGTCTGAGTGTGGTAGGAAACTAACACCTGATACTTCATCAAAGTGTTTGTACACCCACGCACCTACTTCCATCCACTCGTGTTCTCTAACACTAATAGTAACACTAGGCTTATGCTCACAGTAATGTCTCTGATACTTAAGCCATAACTCTAGTTGTTCTATAGCAGTCCTTTCATTTCTAGTTACAGCACCATCAGGAGCTTTCATAGGGAAAGAGAATACCTTAACACTATTAGGTTTCATAACATCAGCCTCGCAAGGAATACCTTGGTCTTCCATAAGTTGTGCTATAGGGTCTTTAGCGTCTGCTCTAACCCTACGGATATAATAATCACTATGTCTAGTATGTATGCCACTAGCACTATCAACTAACTGGCTTACCGTACCACTAGGCTTAATAGCAGTAGTAGCAGTAGCTTGTTGAATTCCCAGTAGCTCTGACCAATGCTCATTAGTCTTAACTGTTTCTTTTCTAAGGTCTACTAAAAAGTCAGCTAAACTTCTCTTGCCGTAGTATCCTCTACTGTCATCACTACTACCGTTCATAAAAGCATTATCCATAATACCAGTAAGAGATACACCTAGTAGTGCTTCCTCTTCTGTATTGTGTACCCACTTAGGACGTAAGCGTTTAATATTAGTTAGTGACGCTTGGAACGTACCCAATATAGTAGCTAGTCTAACCTTACGGAGTATATCCTTCTGCGTGTCTTCCGCTCTTACCACAACCTCAGTAAGATTACAGAACTGACCATCTCTCAGTATGATTTCACTACAAGGATTACAACCAAAGTCGTGGTCTGTGTCACGTCTGCCTATAGATGCTACTTGTTTGATAGCGGCTTCTCTGTTGAAGATACCACGCTCACCTGACTTAGACTCATATAAAGACGTCCACTCTTTCATAAAGATACCAATATCAGGCTTCTCTGTATAACATACACTATTATTACTTAAAGCCATCTCAGGAGTATCTGACCACCATTGACCACTCTTAGCATTACGCATACGCTCATCAGTAAGATTAGATAGAGAGATAAGGGCTGACCTGCGTACACCACCTACAACTACAACCTCAGCAATCTTACACATCATCCGGTGACATTCGTACGACGTAAGTTTACGTCCCCCTGCTTCTTTAAAGATGTTAGTAGAGAAGTTAAACAAATCAAGTAGAGGTTCAGGACCACTAGCCCTACCACCGAATGTCTGTAGTCTAGCACCTTTAGGTCTCACCTTAGAAAAGTCCCACTTAGGCATCTCACCATCATATAAATAAGTGATAAGTTTACGGAAAGCTGATTGCCATCCTTCTTTGCTATCCTGTACGACAATCACATCCTCTACATCTACCATAGTCTCAGGAACATCAGGTAGTTTATTGACGTGTTGTCTCTCTACGCTGAACCCTACACCAGTACCGTGCATAAGTATAAACAATGTTTCATCAAATGCTTTAGGGTGGTCTACACTAAGATAAGCACAGTTATATCCTGCTATATTATTCTTAGCTAGAGCAGGTCCTGCGGTCATAAGAGCTCTCATACTAGGCATAACTTCTAAGTTACATACCGCATCCTCAAGTATCTTCCTAGTCTTTGGGTCTAGTTTTTCTGTAACTTCTCCTATCTTAGTATTCTCTATAAGGTGTGTTTCCATAAAATCAAAGTAACGTGCTACAGTTTCTTTCCAAGTCTCTCTTCTTTTCTTTTCAGGTAGCCACCTAGCGTATCTGCTTAAGGCTATAAAGTTTTGGTAATCATTTGGTAATTTATTCAATTTATTCATCTCCTTCTAGTGGGTCAATTTCAATGTTTATCATCTTGCTACCATTGTCATCTAAGTAAGTATTATATTTTAGTCTTCCGTTTCTGTGCATAAGTATCGCATCAGTTATCCCTCTATCATAACATTTAGCACCGTGTCTCCATATTAAGATTGCTCCTAATGTAAGAAACGCTAATGCCATCATAATAAAGTTCTCAGTAGGTATCATCAACATCGTCAAACTCCTCCCGTTTGTCTATTAATTTATCCTCGAACTCGTGTAAGATATCTTCTGTTGTTATATCTAATACCTCACACAGAGTACAAGGGTCTATTGCTTCTTGGACTATACGTTCTTTAAGTTCATTAAGAGTTAGAGCCATACTGTCCTCCCTCGTGTTCTATAAGTTTATCTAAGAACCAACGAGCTTTCTTTAGGTCTTCTAAACCGTTTTTAAATCTCCACCTGCAAATGTATTTAGTTATCGAGGCAGTTAGGTAGTCCATATCTTGGTCTAAGATAAAATCTATGACCTCAATATTACCTTGTTTATAATGGTTAGGATTTATTTTATCTTCGTCCATTTCTTTAGTTCCTTAATTTCTTTAGTTGAAAATATTTTGATGTCATACTTCTCACACCATTTCCTGTAAGTAATTTTATTACCCTTGGCTACTTTAGAATCGGGGCGGGGCATCAGAAATATTAACTCCTTGCCTTCAAATCTCATCTGTTCAGCAATTGATTTATACTTCTGTCTGTCCCCACTCCGAAAGAACCCTTTAACTTCTATGTGGTACTTGCCTTTAACGAAATCAGGCGTATAGTTTTTACGGATAGTATAGGCTATCCTACAAGGTTCATACTTCCATTCCTTACCAAGAGCTTCGGAACATTCTTTCTCTAGCTTACTGCGATACTTTATTGCCATCTCTATCCACCTCTATTACGTTAGGTAAATGTACAACCTGCGTCAAGTAACGAGGTCCATTAGAGTATAAGAATGTTCTTAGGTCTTCACCCCAACAATCGTGCTTATACGCACAGTAGCTACAACCGACAGGTAATTTCATATTGCCTGACTTACCATCGGGTATAACCTCATAACATCTCTCAGGCGGTGTCTCTGCTTTAACTATTTTCTTTATATTCTTTATTCTTTCAGGTATAGAGAAAAAGTTTAACTTCGACCAGTACCATTGAGACTCATCAGCCATATCATACTTTAGATATGTAAGATGTCCGTTGGTCTTATCCATAACTAACCAACCAATATCTGTAGTATCCTCAGCGTGAGCATAGCCTTTGATTTGGTCTATATATCCAAAGGGGTCATCATTAACTAATGAGCCATCTTTGAACTTCTTAAAGCCATAAGATGATGCTGATTTAACATCAGTCAGCACACCATCAATCTTACAGTCCATAGAGCCTTTAATACCATCTACTTCTACTTGCTTCTGTTCGTGTGTCACATCGTGACCCGAAAGTTTAGTAAGAGCTAGTACCATCTCTTCAATCAAGTGACCATATAGAAACTTGATTCTTGTATGGGGCAGTAGTTTCTCACCCTCATAGCCATTATAAGAATACCACAACTGTCTATCTTTCTTACCTATGTTAGACATACGGAGCTTACGTCTATCAAACTCGTGCTCTGTGATATTATCTCTTAATATCTGCTTCATATTCTCACCGAAGTCATTTATTACTTGTTCGACAGGCACACCTTCAGGAATATCCTTGGTGTCAATCATACGATATATGTCGCTTACTAGAGTATCTGTACTCATTGTACTTTCTCCTTTATTAGTTTACCCACATTTTTTAATTTGTTTATAGGTAAGTTATAGCAGTCTGTTTTAACTCTCCAATTATTATCGGGGTCTATACTTCCTTCCTTTAAAAACTTTGAATCAGATAAATATTTTTCCTTTTCTAAGTAGCCTAAAAGCCAACCTTCCGATAAATCGCTTTTTATTCTTGTGAACATATATAAATCACACTTTTGTTTAGTGTTTAATGCCGCAACGGAACACTCATAATAATCTCTAGGAGCGGAGGTTACTCTCTTACTTTTAACATCTATTTTTTTATCATTAAAAATTAAATCATAATCGTATGTGTTATCTAAAGTAATTCCTAGTTCTTTTGCTACAATTATTTCCCCTAAAAAACCAATAACATTCCCTTTTCCATTTGTTATTGAATTATTTAGAGTTCCCATATTAGAAGACATTTTATTAGCCAAGCTAACATCCTCCTTTTCAATTTCAATACGTTTTATTGTTGTTTTTCCTTTTAGTGTGTCTGTTGCCACGTTTCACCTACCTTATATTCACCGTCCAAAGGACAGTTTAGTTTAAAAGATTTACCTGCTTGAATGATAGACCCTACCGCTAGACCTCCGAAGAAGTCTGCTTGGTCTTCTCTGACCTCGCATTGGAACTCATCGTGCACATTCAGTACGAACTTATAATCTAAGTCATACTGTCTAGCATAAGAGTCCAATAGTACCAACGCTTTCTTCATAATCACCGCACCTGCACTCTGTAGTAGAGTGTTTAGTGCTGAGTGTTGTGAGCGTATGTGTAGCTTACGTCCATCTAATCCAGTAACCCAACCCTTACCGCTTGATTCGGAAACTTTCTCTCGCAGTTGTTTTAGTGCAGGAGTATTATCAAGAAAGTTCTTCTTAAGTATACGCCCACGTTTAGCACCACCTCCTGCTACCTCGCCAATCTTACTGTCACCTGCTCCGTAAAGGAAAGCATAGATAAAAGTCTTGGCTTGGTCTCTAGTCTGTAGTCCTGCTGACTTCTGATTAGCAGAATGAATGTCACCGTTAAGTATCTCATTAGTGTATTTATCATCATTCATATAGTGTGCTAACATTCTAAGTTCTAGACCACTAGCATCACACCCAACCAACTTATAATCCTTAGGGACAGTCCACAAGTCTCTACAGTCAGCACCATAACCACCCTCAAAACCCCAAAGAACCTTTCCGTCTTTTCCGTGCCTAGTCGCAGGGACTTGAGCACAATTAGGATTAGAGTGTGTCATCCTACCAGTCACCGCACCGCAAGGGTTTACTCTTCCGTGTACTCGACCAGTACGCTCATCAATAGCTTCTACCCAACTCTTAACCATAGCAACACGCTTGGTTAGTGTCAAGTAATCTACAATCAATTGTGCTTCAGGTATATTAACAGATTTAAGCACCTTCTCATCTACGATAGGATTGCCCTTCTCAGTAAATGCTTTAGGCTTCCAACCGAAGTGTTGTAGATACTTAGCTATCTGCTGACGAGAGCCTAAGTTGAACTCAGGGTACTCAAAGTATCCCCAAGCACATTGCTTTACTTCGCACTTAGCTATAGCAGGGTCTCCCTCAGCATCTAACTCATCATAAAAATGTGCACCTTTATCTAACTGTGCCTGATACCTCTTAGAGATACTGCCATCTTTATTCTTCATCTTGTCTTTAGGATGAACTAAGTCTACCCACACAGGCAGAGGTTTAAATCTCTCGTGTACCTCATCCTCTATGTCTAACACTTTCTCTTTCATCTCAGCTAGTAGTTCATAGGCACGTTCTTCATTAAGTATCATACCATTGTCGGTCTGTTGCTTAATAATCTCAGCCGTCGTATGTTCTAAATCAACTGCCTCAGAAAAAGTTAAATGTTTAACAAAATGATTGTAAAGAGCTTTAGTGACTCTCACATCTTGCTGACAATATTCTAACATATCGTGGCTATACTCTTCCCATCCACCTTGATAGTCATCCTTATAATCACCAAGCCTCTCACCCCACGCTCTTAGAGAGTGCCCACCGTCAAGGCTAGGGTTATATAGTCTAGAAAGAACGAGAGTGTCCCGTAAATTAAAAGACCAATCCATCCCAGTAAGCCTACGCAGAACAGGAACATCAAAATTAATAATGTTGTGTCCAATAAGAGTGTCGACATTCTCTGATGCCAACCATTTTCGAAAAAGTCCATTCGCTTCTCCTCCTATAAAGTTGTATACAGTAGTCTCATCGTTGTCAAGCATTGCACAGATGCAATGTACTCTAGTAGCTTCGAGACCGTCAGTTTCTATATCAAAAAAAGCCTTCATCAATTACCTCCGAAAGTCTTCCCGTCTCACTATTATATTGTAACTTACAAGCCTTGCCAGTCAGACCTGAGAACCTATTCTTTATAACTCGTAGTGTTGTTTGATTACGAATGATAGGGTCATCGTCCTGTTGGTTACGCTCTAAGCCTATAACGATGTCAGACAGTTGAGCGATTGCCGCAGAGCCTCTTAACTCAGATAGCGATACTTGTCCGCCCTCTTCGTGTGCTTTACCTTGTGGTCGTCTGAGATGAGAGATAAGGAATAATCCTATGCCCGTCTCTTGAACTATCTTTCTAAGGTTTGTCATAATGGCGTCAATTGCTCTTCTTTCGTCTAGTATACCATCTTGGTCGGCAACTACAATAGATAAATGGTCTAAAACTATCCACTTACAATCAAAAGATTTAGCATAGGTTCTAATCACATTGAGTAGTGAGTCTTCCGACATACTACCGAAGTGGTCATAGAAGTATACATTCTTGTCGCCTACCGATTTCTGCCATAGAGCCTTTTTATCTTCAGGGCTTAACTCTCTCTCATACTGTGGTATGTGAATAGG
>Ga0213862_10000423_pt1 | contig 18075 bp, 33 predicted proteins | sample PICome_7_FD_160092 | JGI IMG/M metagenome (GOLD analysis project Ga0213862, IMG submission 160092) | Coastal seawater microbial communities near Pivers Island, North Carolina, United States - PICO266 | ecosystem: Environmental > Aquatic > Marine > Coastal | place: USA: North Carolina... | reverse complement strand
TTTAGGAGAAGATAGTGCAGGTTCTAATGATTGGACAGCAGTTAATTTAGCAACACACGATCAATTTACAGATACTCCTACCTTCAACTCTACTTCAAATGGTGGTAACTTTATGACTTATAATGGAATTTTAATAGGTTCAAATAATAATTTAGCTGAAGGTAATTTAAAAAGTACAGGTAGTGCAGCAGGTAACAATTCAGGTAATTTTGGTATGGTTACTGGAAAATGGTATTGGGAGTGTAAAGCATCAACAGTTAGTGCTTATGCTCCTACTTTTGGTATAGGACAAACAGGTCATGCAGGTACAGATGGATTATATTATATAATTACATGGCAAACTTCCGCAGGACAAATTTATACTGGTGGAGGCTCTCCAGTAGGAATGGGTACAATTAGTTCAAATAGCACAGGAGTAACTACACTTTCTTCAGGAGATATTTTAAGTTTTTGGTTAGATTGTGATAATGGAAAATTATGGATAGGTAAAAATGGAACTATCCCTAATTCTGGTGATCCTGCAAGTGGAACTAATCCACAAGCAAGTTGGTCTAGCATACCTGAAGAAAGGTTTTTTACACCAACGTGCCAAAATGTAAGTTCTGGTGTAGGTATATTAAATGCAGGTCAAAATCCTAGCTTCAATGGGACTCAGACCGCAGGAACGTATACTGATAAAAACGGTTATGGATTATTCGTATATGATCCTAGTGCTACAGATTTTATAGCTTGTTGTGCCGCCAATTTACCAACTAACACATTAGTATCACCTGCCGAAACTGACGACAATTATCCACAGAAATTGTTTGGTGCTTACACTTATGTAGGAAATAATGATGGTGATAGAACTGTATCAACAGATTTTCAAGCAGATAAAGTATGGATAAAAGTTAGAAGTATTGTAGATAATCATTATATTCAAGATTCTACCAGAGGATTTGGGTTTAGTAAATCTATTAGTCCTAATGCAACAGGAGCAGAAGGAGCTAATGGTGGAGCTCCAACTACTACTAAAGTAGATTCTGTATCTTCTTCTAATATGGTAGTTACTGGAGCAGATTTTACTTATTCAAGTGCAACTTATGTTGCTTGGCTTTGGAGAGCAAATGGTGGTACAACCTCTAGTAATAGTAATGGCTCTATAACATCTACAGTACAAGTTGATCCTAGTGGTTGTTTTTCTATTGTAACATATACAGGTCAATCAACAGCTGCAACTGTAGGACATGGATTAAGTAGTGCTCCTGATTTTATTATGGTTAAATCAATAGATGATACTCGTAATTGGGCTGTATATTATGGAGATACTGGAAAAGCATTACAATTAAATAATTATAATGCAGCAGATTCAGGTTCATATTGGAATAGTACAGCTCCTACAAGTAGTGTATTTAGTGTAAATGATGTAAGTGAAACTGGTAAAAGTGAAGATTATGTAGCCTATGTTTTTTCAAATTGTAGCGGATATATTCAATCTGGAACATACGTAGGAAACGGCAGCACAGATGGTGCATTTGTCTATACTGGACTAAGACCTGCATGGATCATGTGCAAAAGAGTAGACAGTTCAAGTTTTGGTAATTGGAGAGTAATGGATAATGCTAGAGATCCAAATAATGTAGGAGATAGATCATTACTACCTAATAGTACTCAAGCAGAAGAAGGTGGTTCAAGTGATTATGTAGACCTGTTAAGCAATGGTTTTAAATTAAGAAATACAGCAAATTGGAACTCTAGTGGTGGAACTTATGCTTACTTAGCAATGGCAAAAAATCCCTTTCAATTCGCAACAGCTCGGTGATTAACATGATAGTTTTTTTAATAATACTTAAACAACAAGCTTACATACAAAGGAGAAAAATATGTGGGGTAAAATAGAAGCAGGAAATATAATACAACTTTATAACTATCCTGTAAATTTAACAGACGCACAAGGAACAGTATATCCAAAAAGTTATTTTCAAGATAATACTAAACTAGCTGAGTTTAGTGTTTATCCTGTAACTATGGTTAATAATCCACCTAGTAACACTGAATTATATTGGGATGGTGGTATTAATCATGCTTGGAATAGTGATGATTCAGTGATTGAAGGCACATATAGTTATATTGCTAAAAATATTAATGATGTAAATGAAGTATGGACACAATCTGAAATAGATGATGGTCAAGCACCAAGTGGTACATCTGCTAATGATCCAAAGTTAGATGAAGATGGTAATCAAATAGTAACACTAGGATTAAAATCAACAATTATAGCACATATTAAAAGTCAACAAGCTTTTTTATTAAGCGAAACAGATAAATGGATAGTAAGAAAAGTTGAAAAAGATATTGATGTTCCTACAACTGTTACTACTTATAGAGATAATATAAGAACAGCAAGTGATACTATGATAACTGCCGTAAATGATGCTTCTACATTTGATGCCGTTAAACTTTTATTTAATAATGCTACTTATAATGATGATGGATCATTAAATACACCTTCAACACTTTATAATTTTCCTAGTGTACCACAAGGAATGCCAAAATAATGAGTGATGATATATCACATAAAGCATTAACTGCAATAGAGAAACACACCGCAGAGTGTTCAATGTATCGCATAGGGGTAAATGCTAGGTTAAAAAGGTTAGAGAGGGTTATATACACGTTTGTAGGGCTTGTAATAGCTGATTATTTTAAAATATTTAGTATTATAAAAGGAATAGCAGATGAAGTTATCTAAAAATTTTTCATTAGCAGAATTATGTAAATCACAAACAGCTACAAGAAAAGGTATTAATAATATTCCTGATAGTTCTTTTGACTCTGATATTATAGATAATTTAAAAGCTTTATGTCAAAATGTTTTACAACCTATTAGAGATAATTATAATGCACCATTTTCTCCATCTTCAGGTTATAGATGTCCAGAATTAAATACAGCTATAGGGGGATCAAAAACATCACAACATTCTAGAGGATTAGCAGCCGATATAGAAATAGCAGGTGTACCTAATGCAGTTCTAGCTCAATGGATAGAAGATAATTTAGATTACGATCAATTAATATTAGAATTTTATAAAAAAGATATACCGAATAGTGGTTGGGTGCATGTTTCTTATAATATAGAAGAATTAGCTCTAGTTAAGAATCGCAAAGAATCTTTAACCTTTGATGGTAAAAAATATATGAAAGGATTAATTTACTAATGGCATTACCTTTAATTGGCGGATTACTTAGTTCTGTAGGAGATATCGCAGGTACATGGGTAAAAGGCAAAATGGAAGAAAAGAAAGCTCAAACAGAGATAAAAGTTGCAAAAGCTAAAGCAGAAGCCACTGTGTATGAGAAACAAGCTACAGGCGAGCTTGATATGGAGAAATCTCTTACAGAACAAATGGGTGGTTCTTGGAAAGATGAAGCATGGACAATATTTTTTATAGCAGTCTTAGCTTGTTGTTTCCTGCCATGGACTCAAGATGCAGTACAGAAAGGGTTTATATTTTTAGATGAAAGTACGCCAGATTGGTTTGCTCATTGTATTTATATTTCTATTAGTGCTAGTTTTGGTTATCGTGTGGGTAAAGGTGCAATCGGTGCAATAAGAGAAGTAAAAGGACAAAAAGCAGTAGCACCTAAGAAAGCACAAAAAGAAGCAGAATAATGCCTAGATTAAGCCATACCCAAATGAAAAGATTAACAGCTTTGGTTCGAGTTTATGGTTCAGAAAATATTGGACAACTTTCTACAGAAGTTAAAACTAAACTAATATCAGAAGGCTATGCTGATGCAAATGGTCATGGTGATTTGAAGTTATCTGATAAAGGAGTTAGTGAAATAGAAAGACTATCTAATATAATGGGGTTAATAAATCAAGATTAACGGAACTGTGGTCCAGAAAACCATCCTACAACAGCCCATCTCTCTCCTTTGGTTATATTGGTTACCCTATGGGGTATAAAGCTACTGAAGGCTATTATATCGCCTTTATCAGCCTTAATTTCTTGTATGTTTTCCCCAAAGAACTGTAATTTACCACCTTCATAATCATTATTTAATAAAATAGACATACTTAACTTTCTATTACTAGAATCACCATTGCCAATATCTACATGCCAATCATATCCTATAGAACCTGCATTATATCTTAATAATTGTGGTCTTTCTATTAATCCAGATAAATTATATTCATAAATATTTTCGTTTATTGACCTAATTGTAGAAACTAATAATTCATCTACCCAAGTTTCTGAATGATGTATTCTCCATACGTCAACTTCTCTAATAGATACAACTTTTTTATTAGTTTTTGCAGGTGTTTGAATTTTACCTTTAGTGTGTTCAGATATTTTATGTAAATCTATAAATCTTTTACAACTTTTAGATGTAATATGTCCTGCATTACAAACACCATGAGAACCACCTAATATTGGGGGTATAGCTAAATTCATTTGATTTCCTTAGTTATTACAAAAGCCATAAAATTATATGATTGCCATATTTTAGTTACTTGACCTAAATTTTCTAATTCTTTGTATAGCTGTGATTCTGACAAACAAAACATAGAATTAATTAATTGCATTTCTTTATCTAAAATTTCTTTGTCTTTAAAGCTTTTTCTTTTTTCTTCTAAATGGAGTTTATGCATTAATGTTTGTAATATTGTATTATCTAAATATACTTTTTCAGCTATTAAAAAAGTAGTATCATTATTAATATGATATTTAATATGTTCTAAAACATTTTTTCTTTTTTTATGAGATAAAAATTGTAGTGTAAATATACTTGATATTACAGAATAATTATTTTTTAAAGAATAAAATAAATAATCTTCTATATCTTGTTGAATAAAATGCCAATTATTATTTTTAGAACTATTCTCTTTAAAATTTATATTATCTACACCTATATATCTGCAATCATTTTTTTTCTCTATAGAAGATAGCAAATGTCCTGTAGAACAACCTAAATCTAATACTACAGTATTGTATTGTGAATAATAATTAATAAGATTTGAAAAGTTTTTAATTAAGGTGTCATAATGTGGTATTGACATATTAATATGTTTATCAAAATTATCTATTTTTGAAAAATCAAACATTATTATGAACCTTTTGTATTCTAGTTCCTAGCCATTCCATTACATTTATTGACATAGCTCTACCTATAGCCTCATATCTTTTTGAAACTGGAGCTTGTTCTTTTGGCTTACCTCTATAGGGAATTTGAGTATAGTTATCTGGCAAACCTTGTAATCTTTCGCATTCAATAGGTGTTAATCTTCTTATGGTCTTAATTTTATCTCCAAAAACTATAGGTTGTCTATTACCACCTGTCATTGCTGTTAATGTAGGTGAAACTTCATCTTTATAAATTCTTGCTGTTTTATCTGGAGTTGAAGTTTCCATTACAGTAATAGAAGGTATATCATTAGCTGTTAGTGTAAATGAAACATCTTTTTCAGACCATGGTGCGCCATTACTTTTTGTATGGGAATCTCTTATTACCACTAAATTTTCTGTAATATTTTTTTTAGATTTATCGGAAGTTCTTTTTTTCTTTCTTCTGCTTGGGTAAGGATTTTCTGGCATTGGTTCTTGGTTAAATAATACTTTGGCAGGATTTCTCCAGTCTCTATAATGTCCGATAACGAAGATACGCCTTCTTCTTTGTGGAATTGCTCTGGGAAAGCGACTTGTTCTGACATACTGAGTGTCAAGAACCCTGTAGGCGAACCCATACCGCAATTCTGCCAACGCTCCGAGAAAGGTTGCAAGGTCTTTTCCTCCGTTAGATGACAAGATTCCATTAACATTTTCCCAGACGATCCATTTGGGTTTAATTCTGTCAATAAGTCGTATAAACTCAAGTGCGAGGTTTCCTCTATCTTCTCCAAGCCCTTTCCTAAGCCCTGCAATACTAAAGGTTGCACAGGGTGTTCCTCCAACAAGGATATCTGGTTTTGTTCCGATTGTTTGTTTTGTGATTTTGGTAAAGTCTCCATAATTTTTTACCTCTGGATAGTGATATTTTAACACAGCAGAACGAAACTCTTCTATCTCTGAAAAACCTATAGGTTTCCATCCTAATGGATTCCAAGCAACTGAGCAAGATTCAATTCCGCTACAAATTGATAAATAATTCATTTATCTTTGATTACAAATACAAATATTATGCTTCTTATTATATAAATATTCACAAGCTATTGCTATAGATGGCGATATCTTTTGCTTGCCAGATTCTATATAACTTATAGACATTCTAGTTTTTAAACCAAATAAATCAGCCACTTCTTGTTGATTGTATCCCATTTGTTTGCGCCATTTTTTAAATTCTTCTTTTGTTTTAATCATAAATTATTTCCATTCACTATTTTTATTTTTTAATTTTTTTACTTGTTTTATTAATGTATCTTTTTTTAACCTTCTATCGAGTTCTATACCATGACCTCTAGCTAAAATTTCTAATTCTTTTTTTGTCATGTTTTCTAGTTTCTTTTTTGTTTTAGATTTTGTTTTTGGTTTTTCTGGAACAAACCAATTATTCAACCATTCAAACATAATAATATCTCCTATAATAAATAGAGTATCTGTAAAAATATTTTATACTAAATATAGTGTATATAAACAAATTTGTAAATAATAATTTAATTTATTAATAATGTTTTTATTTTAGCTAATCGTATATTTTCTTCAAGAATCTGATTCCATATGACTTGAAAGTCTTTATCCTCTGCTTGATCCCTTGCTTCAATACAATTATCTATTCTTTTTTCCCATGTTCTTTTATCTTCTACATCAAAAGTAACTTTATGTTCTATTTCAAATGTTTTCATTTTCCTTGCCCTCTATATTTTTTATATTGTCTACGTTTATGTTTATTTAGTGGTCGACTTCTATTGCTATTACCTATGCTTGTTTTTTTAGGATAGGTTTCTATTTTAGTTTGAGTAGATTTTTTTGCCATTTTTTCTCCTATTATTTTTTATTTCTTTTAAATGTTTAAAAGGTTTATTTTCCTTCATTAAAAACCAAAAACCACAATCATATTGTAATAAACATATCAAGTTATAATAACCACCACTCATTTTACCTTTACCACTTTCCCATCTAGCTACACTAGGTTTACTTGCACCTAATAATCTAGCAAATTGTTCTTGAGTAAATTTTAAAGGTAAACTTTTTCTAACTTCTTTTAATGTCATATATTCCATATTAATATCCTAGTTAAGTACACTATGCCCTCTGCCTATTAAACATTGCCTAATTGGTGCAGAGTCTTTGTCGCATTGCCACCAAGGTTTATCCCAACAACTAAACTTACTCCCAACTATTTCAGCAGTCAATTCTCGGCATTCTAATATATCCCTAGTAAGCTCTCTTGGTTCTTTGCTTACCCTTGCATCTACAATAGGTTTCCATGTAGGTGTGCAAGCTCCTAAGCTGATTAAACAGCATATTATAATTAATGTTTTCATTTATATCCTCCCCAATATCCAGAATAGTTTTTAGGTTCTTTAACAGATTTATTCATTTGATACAAAGTTACAAAAGTTCCATCTTGTAAAGGTACTACTAATTTTATTCTTCCATCATCTGAAAAATAAATCTTAGAGTCTGCTAATCTTTCAGCAAATTGTTTACTAACTTTTTTCATATTATTTGCTCCTCAATAAGATAGCTTTCAAATTTTTCCATATTGCCATCAAAAAATGTTTTGCCTATAGCTTTTCCCAAAGTAAATTCTTCAATTCTAATATTAATATCATTATTAATGATTGTAACTGTATAATGATATTCTCTATCAGCATGTAGTGATGGGGAATCAATAAACTCATAAACACGATTATCATTTTTATATTTTAAATTAGCAATTCCATAAATAAAGCTAGGTAATAAATTTGTTTCTTGTTGCGTTTGGATTAAATAAAGAACCCCATATAAATCTTTACCTGCTCCTCCTACATACCCATCCATATGTCTGTAAAAGTTAATTTTAGAAGTTTGACTTCTTACTGTTAGTGTTGACCTAGTACTCATTTTATAATTCTCCTTGTGATATATCGTATTTATTTAACACTTTATTAGCAAATTCTAACCCACATCTAAGGGTGCAAAAATTACCATATTTTAATTCATATGTTTCTCCATCCCAAATATTAAAAGATGAAATTTTGTCTGGTTGATTAGTCCATGATGCTAATTGTAAATTACTTATTATTCCGTTACCTATATAATTATAATCTTCATCAAATAAATGATTGTATTCACCTTTATAATTTGAATGATAAATCATTTTTTTATGTGATTTTTTACCGCAGTTACGGCAAGTTAAATTTTTACTGCTCATTATAGTTCTCCATATTGTGTTGCTAAATAATTTTCAGATATTTGTTTTTTACCTTGCCACATACTTAAATTGCGTAAATTCCATAAATATTTATACTTTTGTGATAAACCTTTTTTTCTAGCCATATCTAAAGCATTTGAAATTTCTTTTGAGTCTAAGTTAAAACCTGAATTAACCACTATTTCTTCATAAGAAGATAAAGCATCAGTAGGAATTTTTGGAGGCATATTATGTTGAATCATGCCAATATTATGTTCTGCAAACTTTATATTTTCTTTAATATTTTCAATAACTCTTTGATACATTATATTTCTCCCTCAATTTTTCTCATTTCTTGATTCATTTTAATTTCAATATCAACGGTATCCCATACAACCTTAATATCTTTTAATCTTCTTTTAATATTTCTAATACAAGCACCTAAATCTGAACCGCCTATACCTTGAGTACCTTCTCTAATAATATCGCCAAAAAGATCTTCTACTTCGGATTCTATAATCATGTCTATTTGTATTGATTTACTGTTATTCATTTTATTCTCCATTTTTAATTATAGCAAAATCGCTATAACTTATTATAACATGAATATATATATTAAGTAAAGTTTTTTTTACTAAAAATAAACTATATTATGCTATTAATGTTAAAAATGGCTGTTTTCTAGGGTTTTTTATTTAAATTATTTTGAATAATTTTCATATTCTTGATGTAATTTTTGCCATATTTCTAAAGCATGAGAATCAGTTTTAAAATCAGCTCTTGTTCTGACACCTGTAATTGTTCTTATTCCTTGCTGAATACTTGCTATATTATTAGGTTCTATTTCAGGCAATTTAGTTTTCAACCAAGTTCCAAAAGCAATGTCTTGTCCTAGTATTCCTGCTTGTTGAATAGCTTTTATTGCTTTGTTGCTTACTTCATTTTTAGTAACATCTAATTTTGCAACAGCAACCCAACAAGATTCTGTAGGTGTAGGAATCCCAAATCTTTCTGTTATTTGTGTAGCTTGTTCTATAGGCACTTCTATTATCATTTGAACAACATTTCTTGTTTTAACAAGTTTAAAATCTGAATATTCTCCTTTAATAACTGCATCTGTCATAATAATTCTCCTTGCATATTAATTTTTGTTTCTACTTTTTTCTCAGGTTTCCATTGGAAATCGTATAAAGTATAAGGTGGAGAGTTATTAAATTTAGATTTAATAGGTTTAGAATCTGGGTTTCCTGCTAATTTATATTTACATAAATCAGCATTAATGGTCATTTGTAAACCTTCAAAAACTATAATTAATCCACCTTTTTTTATTGCTGTTACTAAATCTGTATTTTTTACAGATACTCTGTTATTCCAAATCTTTTTTACCTTAACTTTTTTCATTAGAACTCCTCATTATTGTATGGGCTAGTTACCCAGAAATATTCTGCTTTAAGCTGTCCATAATCTTCTAACTCTGTAATCTCTTGAAAAAATTTAAATTCATTACCTTTTAAGTGTAACTTTCTATGGCATCTAACACATAAAGGAACACAATCTTTATCTCCTGCTCTTAAACCCATACCTCTTTTACTATATAAAGGTTTAAGTAAATGATGTACTTGTATATCATTAGAACAAAAACCTTTTGTATAGCTTTGCAAGATGCAAGGTTTTTCGGCAAGCCAAAGAAGGTGTTTCTTATTGGTGTATCGCATTAGAAAGATATATCATCTTCTATAAAACCTTGATTAGAAATATCTTCTACTTTTGGTTTATACTCTTGTATCTTTACAGATAAATAATTATTACCTTTAGCAGATTGTCTATCCCAAACAGCTATAGCCATATTTTTGCTTGGTGTATTTACTTCTACAATCCCTTTACCATTAGGTGCTTTATCATTGTCAGATACATTAGGCTTAATAGTAGCAATCTCTTGCACTAAAACTGTAACATCTTGACCTTGTGCATTTTTTCTATTAATAGCCAGAACTCGCCTATCTTTACCTTCAATATTAATAGTACCTTGTTTTACAACTTTAGGTTCTTCTCCTTCTCTTAATTCAAATAAAGCTCCAGAATTTGTATTATCGTATTGTGTCATTGTTTCCTCCTATATTGTTTTATTAATTAAAGCATCTAATTCCGTAAAAACTTTTGCTTTTACTTTGGCGTTTATTGACTTTTCTGCTTGTATTTTTTCATTTATCTTAACGATTTCATTTTTATTTGCTTTTAAATAATCATTATGAAGTTTAGACATTTCTGATAAATAGGTTTCATACTTACTGCATGTTTTAAGTTTACTGCCATCTAAATCATAAATATCATAAGACATGCTAAAAGTATTAGTAGGCATTTCATTCGATTTAGACTTAGGTTGCACAGCTTTATTACCATCATCATCTTCTTCTCCTACCATACCTAGCATTGCTTGTAATCCATAACGTCTAGCATAGGTAATAGCACTACCTAATTTTTGTGCATCATCTGGGTCCTTAAGTTTTAAAGGTACTCCTCCATCTTCTATATATTGACCAGATTTATGAAAAATTCTTGTTACTAAACAAGATACATTATCTCTAGTTATATTTAATTGCATTACACCTAAATCATATTTTGCTAGAGTTTTTTTAGCTATATTCAAACTGTCCTCTAAAGTAGCATATTTACTTTTAAAAAAAGGATTGTTTGCACTTTTCTTAGGATTAGACATTTCATTTGTTGCTTTAACTAATTGGCTGTATAGTAAGTCATTAGTGTGAAAATTTAAATCTTCTGCTGTAGTCATATTATATCTCCCATATTTTTTTAGCTTCATTGATTTTTGTACTGTTCCATCTCCAATCATCAAAATCTGGTATTAATATTTTACATAATTCTTGAGTATCATTAGATAGTGATAAAAACTTTCTAAGACCTAAAGCAGATTTTTTTATAATTTCTAAATGTGGTTTTGGATTTTTAAGCTTCATACAAATAGTTTCTTTTCTAGTAATAAGGTCAATCCACAATTCTGTGTTTTCATTACCTATAGCATGACCATATAAAGCTAACTGCCTTGCGTGAGCGTTAGTCATCTCATTGATTCTTTTACTAGATGTTTTGCAATCTCTTATTTGGTGATTATTATCTAATGTACCAAATTCAAAATCTACATAACCTATAAAAGGTATTTCTATTTCTTCAAAATCAACTTCTATTTTTCTTTGATAGCTAGTACATTCTGGTAAATTTCTAAAATGTTCTATTCCTGCATTAATATATTCTGGAATAGTTTTTCTTTCTTTTTCTATTTTTATAAGATCACCATCAAGTTCATTTCTATCATCAAACTCTTGGTAGGCTATTTCTGTAAAAAGTTTATTTGGTGATACTTTATCAAATAAAGCTTTTTCAAAGGCTACTTCTAAAGCAGAGCCTCTCCAAGCAGAAGCACCATACTCATCAAATCCACCTGCTATTTTATATAGATAAGATGCAGGGCTACTAATCCATTGATTTATACTTGATATACTTAAATGATCTATACCATGCCAAGCAAAAGGACTATTGCTTTTTCTAGGGGTGGTCATTCTATAATCTGCTGTCATATTTTTTCTCCTTGCGATTTACGACTTTTTATTATAAATAGTAATATATATTAATATTATAAAAAAGTAAATTATTTTTTTAATTAATTAAAAGATTGTTGTAAAAATGGAAACTTATTTTAAATATAGAAATAAGCCTACTACGGTAGATGGAATAAAATTTCATAGTAAAAAAGAGGCTAAAAGGTATCAAGATTTAAAATTGTTAGAACTAGGTAAAGTAATATCAAACTTAGAATTGCAACCTGTAATACCTCTTATGGTTAATGGAGTTAAAATAGGCAGATACACAGGTGATTTTAAATATATAGAAAATGGAAAAGAAGTTATTGAAGATGTTAAAAGTAAAGCAACAAAAACAAGAGATTATATGCTAAGAAAAAAGATTTTAGCTACTTATGATCCACCTATTCATATTAAAGAAGTCTAAGCAGGGTAAAAAGGAATTCCTTTGGGGAGGTCATTTTTTTCTACCCTGCCAGATAGAGAAACATATGAAAGCAAATTAAAGTGATATTTAGCAAAAATAAAAATCGGCTATTATTATAGCCTAACGAAAGGAATTTGCTTTCATATGTAAATCATTTTTAACATTTTATACAACTAATAACAAGTTTAAAATTATATAGTTGTTTTTTTATTTTATTTATATAATAATTGAATTAGCAAAAATTTATAAATGAAAGGATTATATCATGAGTTTTATATTAATGGCAAAAGCCCTAAAGGTTGATTTCCCAGATTCACAAACTAAACTTTTAATGCTTGCTTTGGCAGACTATGCTAATGAAGAAACAGGTGAATGTTATCCTAGCTTAACAACACTAGCTAAAAGAGCTTGTATGTCTAAATCAACAGTAGCAGTTAAATTAAATTGGTTAGAAGAATATAAATGGATTACTAGGGATAGAGGAACATTTAATAAATCTACAAGGTATTATTTAAATTTAGATAAAGAAACAGTAGTCACAGAGGATGACAGTGTAGTACGACAAACTGACAGGGTAGTACGACAAACGGACAGTGTAGTACGACAAACGGACACTAACCTACCAATAACCTATAAACAACCTATAAATAAAAATTATAATAAAAAGATTTCTGCCGATAGTAATTATTGTAAAACTTTTGAAACTATATGGAAAAACTATCCCAATAAAAAAGGTAAAGCTATTGCTTATAAAAAATATCTTATGGCAGTAAAAAAATATGGAAAGGATGAGATTTTAAATCGCAGTAGAATTGTTATTGAAGATTATAATGCACAAATAAATCGTAAAGAACTAGAAAGCAAGTACATACCTCACCTCAGTACATTTTTTAATCAGGAAAGGTATCAAGATTGGGAAATTATTGAAGAACAGAATAAACCAAAAAGGTTGACCAAGAATCAAATGGCAGGTTAAGATATTATGAATTTTATAGTTTTGAGAGATTACAGTAAATTAAATTCTAGTATTTATGGGGATAAACACAGTATTTTTTTTAATTTAATTTCTCAAAAACCATTGTGAGGATATTATGTTATTATTTAAAACAATTATTGCACTATTAACAATACCATTTATAGCAAGTGCAGAGCCAGAATTAAGGTTTTGTGAAGGGGAATATGCCTTATGCGCTGCTTCTACAGGTGTTATAGCAGGTGAATTTGTACGAGCTAACAATGGTGAAAAATATCCTGCCGCTACCGTTTTATGTCCAATATTTAACGGAAAAGCTTTAGCTGATCTTAATGGTGGTAATATGAATGGAACTTGTGATACTCCAAATAAACAAACTATTTGGTCATTATTTTCCGTACAATCAGAACAACCTCAAGAGATGTTAGATTGGGAAGTTGGTCAAGCTATACCACAAGCATGTGGCTCAGATACTAACGGTGCAGGTCAAATGGCTAATTGTTTTAGTTTTTTATGCGAAAGAATTGGAAAAATTAATGGTGTAGAAGTAGCATCTTGTACTTGTCCTGTAGGTCAATCTCCTACTAATAATACACCTTATGCAATCCAAGCAGGTCAAGGTGATAAAAATTATTGTGCAAATGTTCCTGTAGGTGCACCATTATCTTGGTTAGAGTAATTGACAATTAGTATTTAACGCACTACCTTAATTAAAACAAATATAAGGATTTTCATGAAAGTATTAATTATCTTTATATTGATGGTCTACATAAGTGGACAAGCACTTGCTCAAACAAATACCGTTTCATCAACATCATCAACTGTATCTGGTACTACTACTATAGACCGAGTACCCAGTAGTGCGTCTGCTCCCTCTATAGTTATTAATAATCAAGATGTTTGCTCTGTTGCAAGCTCTATGGCAATACAAAGTCAAATATTAGGGATTGCAGGAGGAACAACGTCAAGAGATTTAAATTGTGAAAGACTTAAATTATCTAGAGCTTTAAATCGAATGGGTATGAAAGTTGGTGCTGTAGCTTTACTGTGTCAAGACGCAAGGGTATTTCAAGCGATGGAAATGGCAGGTACACCTTGTCCGTTTATGGGAAAAATTGGGCTAGATAGTGCTAAAGCATGGGCAGAGAACCCTGAGAAAAGACCTGACTATGATGAATGGTTAAAAGCTAACAAAATAGAAACAGAGGAGATTATAACAGATGAAGGTGCTTTTAGTATTTTTAGTGTTTTTCTTTTATTGCTTCTCCTCTAATGCTCAAATGCAAGAAGAAGGTACGACTGTTACAACAGAAACTACTTCGGAAATTCAAGGTGATTTAGAAAAAGTAACCACAACTACAACAACTACAGTTATAGAAAATAAAAATAGTGGTGCAATATTAAGTAGCGAATCAACAGGTATCGTAGCTGAAAAGTACGAGGGAGATATGGACATAGATTGGGGTGGGCAAGGTCCTATCAATTCGCATACTTCTTGCAATGGAAAACTAGGAGAATATACAGGTAATAATACTTGTGCTTCTGCTAGACTAGATTCCTTAACTACTTGGAGGCAAACAGTAGACCTTAGTCAGTTTTCTATTGATGACGGAGGACAAGTAAGATGGGAAATGCGTTTTGGAATGGAACCGAGCATGTATGATGATGCTAATAAAAATGCTTTTGTAGAATTAAAAGGTTATGATGGTGGTGCTTTACAATGGACAGATGTTTATAATGTAGATAAATCAACTTTTTCTTTAAGCACTTCTGGTACATCAAGTGGAAACTATCTTGGTCCTAATGGTTTCATATACGATAATCTTGATTATGCAGGAGGTTTAGACTCTCTTTATATTAATATCGGAGGATATGGTGAGTTTATGTTTGATTCTGTTTGGTTTGATATTTATTATAATCAAATAGAAACAACAATAGCAGAAACAATAGTTTATAATTTAATTGAACAAGAAATACAAAATAATACAAGCATAGTAATAGATTATAACTATAATAGTGGCGGAGATAATTTAAATAACACTTTAGCTCCAACAGATGTAGCAGTTATAGATTTAGGAATAGAGGACACTTCACCACCGATTGAAGATTCAGGCGGTGATTCAGGAGGTATTGATAATAATTTAGGTGGGGTAGATAATATGTCAACCACAACAATAGACGTTTTTACAAATATAGATACATCTACACCTGTAGTAACTCAGACAACAGATAGTGGTGCAGGAGCAAATGTAGATACAATGTTTAATAATATAACAATGGACATTGACCAAGATCAAATTTCAAATATACAAGTAGCGGTAGCGGATATAGCAAATACAGATACAACAACAACAACAACTCAAGATACAAATACAGATACACCAACGGTAGAAACACCAACTACAGAAAATAATACAACAGGTGCTACAGATGTAGCAGTTAATAATGTTGAAACTAATAATGAAATAGAACCGCCAACGGTCAATGCTCCTTCAGAAAGTGAAGGAACAAATGAAAACACTAATACAGAGAATATTCAAGAAGTTGAGGCGACAGAAAACGCCAAAGTGGAAAGTAATTCTACAAACGAAGTTAATACGGACTCAACTTCAAATGAAAATGAAACTGAGGTTTCTGAAGCACCGAATAATGAAGAAAGCTCAGAAGCAGAATCAAATAATCAAGTAACAGAAAAAACAGAAACAGAAGAAGTTCAAGAAGAAGCTAAAGAAGAATCACAACCAGAAGAAACTGAAACAGCAAGTGGAGGTGGCGAAGAAGAGCCAAAAGAACCTGCTGAAGAACCAAAAGAAGAAGCTCAAGAGGAAGAAGAGCCTAAAAAAGAAATAGCTCAAAAAGAGGAACAAAAAGAAGAACCTAAAAAAGAAGCTAAAGAAGAACCAAAGGAAGAGTCAGAAGAAAAACAAGTAGCTGAAAAAGAAACAGAACAATCAAAACCAGAACAAAAACAAACTAAAGAAGAAAAAAAAGAAGAGCAAAAACAAGAAAAAGCTAAAAAGATAATGGCAAATTTTGATAGTCAATATGACGCTATAGCTCAAATAACAACGCTTGCTTTAGTTAATGCTCTTGGTCCTAATATGAGTAGCTATTCTCAAGAAGTTATTGTTCAAGCTCCTACTTGGTATGAACCAAAAGATATTTATTCTGATGTTATAATACCAGATCCTTTAGGCAACTATTTTGGAGTTCGTGATAGTTTAACCTATAATAAAATGATTGATTTGCAATATGAGTAATGAAGTAGAATACAAAGGAATAAAAATAAAAGGGGGAAAGTTATTATTAATATTCCCATTATTAGGTACAATAGGTGGTGCAATATGGGCAGGATTTGAAGGATATGCCCGATGGGTTGCTATGGAAGATAAAATAGCAAATTACACAGCTCCAGATTTAAGCGGCTTTACAAAACAATTAAGTGAATTTGATACTGTCGTTAATGTTACGAATGAAAAGATACAAAACCTAGAAACTAAATTAGAAACAGAAATTAATAGTATGAGTACCTTACTGCAAACAGAAATATCTACAGCATTAGATTTAGTGCGTTCAGCACAAGGAGATGCCAGAGATATTCGCAATGAACTGCGTAAAGATATTAATGAAGTCATGGATGCAATTAGTGCAGTTGATAAAAGAAGTAGAGCATCAGATACAGAAGTAAGAAATTCAGTAAGAAATGCAGAAAATGAGGTCAGAACCCTTATCCAACATGCAGAAGATCGCTTTGATGCCAAGAGAACTGCTATAGAGTCAGATGCTACTAGACGAGCAGATGTCCTTGATGGTAAGTTAAAGGAACTAGAAGATAGGTTGAGAGATATGCTTACAAAAGCCTTAAATAATCCATTAGCAGGTCAATAATGTTTTTCTTAGGTATAAATATATTAATAATACTATCGGCAATAGTAGGTGGTTTAATTAATAAAATATTTAATAAAAAATTTAGTTATTGGAATTTACAAAATGCTTTCTGGTTTGGCTTATTACTTCCAGACACTACAAACTATACCATATATCCAATAGCGTTAATTGTAGGGTACTTATCATGCCGTTATATGCCTATTTTTGCAGAGTATGTAGCTAGAAAAATCTTAGCAAGGTATAATAGAAAAAGATGGGCTAAATATATTCATAAAAAAAACTAGATATCAACATCATTATTAATACCTAGTTTTTTCTAAAAGTGTCAAAATATTATGGATAAATGCTAACTTAGAACTTGGTTTACTAAGAAACTGACAACCATATAATGTTTCCAAACATATTTTGTTCAAAGATATCCTATTTCATATCTAGGAGAATTACAGTCAGTTTTACCGTCATCTCTAAAACATTGTGATAACAAATGCTAACCATGATATCATGCCAACAAAAATTAAAATTTCTCTCAGTAATAAAATATATTTATTCATCTTCATTCTCCATTTGTTTTTTTAAATAATACTCAAATTCTTTTTGTTGATAGTTTATATCTTTTATTAATAATGATAAAACAGCTTTTGCCCTTCCAATATTTTCTGGTTTACTGTCATTTAAAAGACCAACTATTTTATTTAATTGGTCTCTTGTTTTTAATAAATTTGTATCCATTATGCCTCCTCACATTCTAAATAATATCCATCAATTTTTTCAAATCCTATTCTAGAAACCATAAACCATTGTTTATTAGATTTAAGTATATCTCCTACACTCATTGAATGATGTGGTTTACAAGCTAGAATTTTTGAATTATCACC
>Ga0213862_10000422_pt1 | contig 18114 bp, 12 predicted proteins | sample PICome_7_FD_160092 | JGI IMG/M metagenome (GOLD analysis project Ga0213862, IMG submission 160092) | Coastal seawater microbial communities near Pivers Island, North Carolina, United States - PICO266 | ecosystem: Environmental > Aquatic > Marine > Coastal | place: USA: North Carolina... | reverse complement strand
GGCTAGAGTTTATGGCCAGCCTTCGTGGCCTGCACAATGCGCAAAACGCCGCCGCTGCCTTAGCCGTTGGGCAGGCTTTGGGATTGAATCTTGCTGATATTACGGAAGCCTTTATTGGCTTCCCCGGACTGGCGCATCGTTTGCAGCCGATTGTCCGGTTTGAAGGGCTGACATTCGTCAATGACAGCAAAGCCACCAATGCCGAGGCGACACGTCATGCTTTGGCGGCCTATCGCAATATTTACTGGATTGCCGGTGGCCGTGCCAAAGAGGGCGGGTTGAAAGGTTTGGAGACTAGTTTCGCAAGCGTGCGGCGTGCCTATTTGATTGGCGAAGCGGCGCCGCAATTTGCCCAGCAATTATCCACCATGGCGCCGCATGTCGATTGTGTCGAGAGCGGCCAGCTGGAAAACGCCGTCTTTGCGGCAGCAGATCAGGCGATGGCTGACAATCTCGAAGAAGCTACCGTCCTGCTGTCACCCGCCAGTGCCTCATTCGACCAATTTGACAATTTCGAAGCGCGCGGTGATGCGTTTTGCACCTATGTTGCCAGCTGGAAACCGCAACAAGGCGGGGGTATGTGATGCGCATCTTCTCTCGCACTGACCGTAGTTTTGTCTCCGAATGGTGGTGGACGGTTGACCGCACCATGTTGATCGGCGTTGGCGTGCTTTTGGCTTTAGGATATTTCATGGCTTTCGCTGCCAGTCCAGCCGTGGCACAGAATATCGGTATGCCGATTTACTATTTCGCCAATAAACAATTGATGTTTTTGACCTTCGCCGCTGCCGTATTTTTGGCTGTTTCAATGCTAAATCCGAAGCAAATCCAGATTTTGGCGGTGTTTATATTGCTTGCCAGTATTGTTGCCGTCGCCATGACCCTATCAATCGGTGTCTCGGTGAAAGGTGCCAGCCGTTGGCTGCTGATTGGCGGCTTATCGATTCAGCCCTCAGAAATTTTGAAGCCAGCCTTCGTTGTTGTCGCCGCTTGTTTGTTTGCGCGCCAGCGGGCGCAATTTGATAGTAAGGCCGTTCTGCTGTCATTCGGCGTGCTTGTTCTGGTCAGTATCTTGCTGGTTATGCAGCCGGATATTGGGCAGATGACACTTCTTTGCTTGGTTTGGATGTGTTTGTATTTCTTATCCGGCGCGTCTTTGAGCCGATTGGTCATGCTAACCGTCTGCGGGGCCGTGGCCGCTGGTTATCTCTATGCCACCAAGCCGCATGTGGCCAGTCGGGTAGACCGGTTTCTCGACCGCTCAGCTGGTGATACTTATCAGGTCGACCGCGCCATGGATGCTATTCGCTCTGGCGGCGTAGTTGGGGTTGGCGTCGGTGATGGTCAAGTGAAGTCGATACTGCCTGATGCGCATTCCGATTATGTTTTCGCCGTTGCCGCCGAAGAGGGGGGGCTGATTTTCGGGGCGTTAATTATGCTCACCTTTGGCTTTCTTATTTGGCGCGCTCTTAATGCGATGCGCGATGAAACAGAACACTGGATTCAGCTCGCCGCATCAGGATTGATTTGCCTGTTTGGTTTACAGGCCAGCATTAATCTGGCGGTGAACCTCGACATCATACCGTCGAAGGGCATGACCTTGCCGTTCATCTCTTATGGTGGTTCCTCGCTTTTAGCCTCGGCCATTACCATGGGCATGTTGGTGGCTCTCATGCGGCGGCGCGCGGTCAGCCCAATGCGCATGAGCACATTGACCGCATCTCAATTAGACAGACAAATGCGGGGGCAGCTATGAGTCAGCAGGGGAATATCAATATGACATCGCCGCTGCGGATTGTTCTGGCGTCTGGCGGCACCGGTGGGCATTTATTCCCCGCCAGTGCCTTGGCTGAAGAATTGAAAGCCCAGGGCCATGAGGTGATACTGGCAAGCGACAAGCGCGGCATGGCTTATCAGAATAAGTTAACCGCCATGCCGATTTATTGCGTGCCTGCGGCGACCGTCTATAGCGGTGGCTTATTCGCACTACCCGCGCGCATTCTTACCCTTTTGTGGTCAATCGTCTACTCATTGGTGTTGATGCTGCGTTTGCGCCCGGCGATTATTATTGGCTTTGGTGGCTATCCGTCATTCGGGCCAGTGATGGCTGGTTTACTGATGCGAAAGCCTGTGTTGGTGCATGAACAAAACGCGGTTTTGGGGCGGGCTAATCGATTAGCGGTTAAACTGGGCGCTAGTTTGGCAACCAGCTTCCCCAATACGGCTGGTGTGCCAGCGCGGGCAGCGGCGCGAATGCGTAAAACCGGCAATCCACTCAGAGCAGATGTTTTGTCGACGACCCAAATCAGCTATCGCTCGCCAACGCGCTCGCAAAGCTTCGATCTTTTGGTGTTTGGCGGCAGTCAGGGCGCGCAGATCTTTTCCACCGTTGTGCCGAAAGCGATTGCGCTATTGCCGGAGAATAAGCGCAAAGACTTGCATCTCGTGCAGCAGGTTTCAAAAGATCATATGGCAGACGTTCTCAACACTTATGGCGAGATGAAGGTTTCGTCAGAAATTCGTGACTTTTTTGACGATATGCCGCGTCGCCTGCGTCATGCTCATTTGGTTATTTGTCGCGGTGGTGCTTCAACGATTAGCGAAATCTGCGCTCTTGGGGTGCCGTCCATCATCGTACCTTTGCCCGGCTCTCTTGACCAAGACCAAGCCAATAATGCCCGCGATTTGGCAGCTACGGGTGCGGCTGAGTTGATTTTACAAAAGCAGTTTAACGCCGAAGATTTGGCCGACCTGTTGAATAAATGGCTTGATGACAGGGCGCGCTTTGAAACTATGTCCGCCAATGCACGCCGCTTGGCCGAGCCAGAAGCGGCTGTGCGTTTGGCGCGTTACGCCTATTGTTTGGCGCAGCATTTGCCAATTCAAATCGACGAGCCTTCATCATTTTTGCAAGGAGGGCGCTGATGAGTGATGTCAAAAACCTTGCAAGCAATTTACGCCCCTTTGGCCGCGTGCACATTGTCGGCATTGGCGGCATTGGCATGAGCGGTATTGCTGAAGTTATGCATGTCATGGGCTATGAGGTGCAGGGTAGCGATATGGGCGACAATGCCAATACGCAGCGCTTGCGGGCAATGGGCATTGACGTGCACACTGGTCATGATGCGGCGCATGTTGATGGCGCTGGGGTAGTCACCATCTCCTCCGCCGTGACCGATGATAATCCGGAAGTGCAAGCGGCGCGCGCGGCGCATATTCCAGTTGTTCGGCGTGCTGAAATGTTGGCCGAGCTGATGCGTTTGAAACCGTGTATCACCATTGCTGGCACGCATGGCAAAACCACCACGACCTCATTGACCGCCGCCATTTTGGACGCGGCCAATCTTGATCCGACGGTCATCAATGGCGGTATTATTAACGCTTATGGCACCAATGCCCGCCTTGGTCAGGGAAACTGGATGGTGGTGGAAGCCGATGAAAGCGACGGCACATTCGTCCGACTTCCTTCGACGATTGGCATTATCACCAATATTGACCCCGAGCATCTCGAACATTACGGCGATTTCGACGGTCTGCGAGCCGCCTTTGAACGCTATATCCAAAACATTCCTTTCTATGGGCTGGGTATTGTCTGTCTCGACCATCCGGAAGTGCAGACATTGGTTGGCCGCATTACTGACAGGCGCCTGACCACATATGGCTTAAACGAGCAGGCTGACTTGCGCGCCAGCAATATTCGCGAGCACGGATTGTCACAAATTTTTGACGTCATTATTCGTGATCGCCTAGACGGGTCGAGCCGCACGATTGCTGATGTGACCTTGCCAATGGCTGGTCGACATAATTTGCAAAATGCATTGGCGGCGATTGCTGCGGGCATTGAGGTGAACGCCAGCGACAAACATATCAAATCTGCTTTGGCTGGTTTTGCCGGCGTCAAACGTCGCTTCAGCCAGGTCGCCGAAATAAAAGGCGTAACCCTTGTTGATGATTATGCCCACCACCCGGTTGAAATTTCTGCTGTGCTAGAGAGTGCGCGGGCGGTTGCTAAGGGGCGCGTTATCGCCGTCATGCAGCCGCACCGCTATACGCGCTTGCGCGATTTATTCGCTGATTTTTGCAGCTGTATGAATGGCGCCGATACGGTCATGGTATTGCCGGTCTATGAGGCAGGCGAAAAGCCGATTGAAAATATCAACGCCGCCACGTTGGTCGCTGGTTTGCAAGCGCATGGTCACCGACGGGCTTTGCATATTGAAACACCGGAATCCCTTGCAGCTGCTTTGGCCGAAGAAATGGCTGAGGGCGATGTGATCATTTGCATGGGGGCTGGTAGTATTTCGCAAATTGCTTATGCGTTGCCGGAGCAGATTGAGGCGGTGATATCATGAGCACGTCAATGATGCATTCAGCCCCGCATGAGACGGCGCCAAAATGGGTGAAGGCTTTGCCTGAGGTGCGCGGCAGCTATCACTATCAGTTTGCCATGGCCGATTTATGCTGGTTCCGAGTCGGCGGGCCGGCAGATGTTGTTTATCTTCCGGCTGACAAAGAAGATCTGGCGCATTTTCTTGCTCATCTTCCAGCCGATATTCCGTTGCACATTCTCGGTGCCGGTTCCAATACACTGATCCGCGATGGTGGCGTGCGCGGCGTTGTCCTTCGTCTTGGTGCCGCTTTTGGTGCTATCGAGCAAATTGCTGACCGGCAATTAAAAGCAGGAGCGGCAGCGTTGGATGTGCGGCTGTCGCGGGCGGCGGCTGATGCGTCGCTCAGCGGTTTAGAATTTTATCGTGGAATTCCTGGGGCTATTGGCGGTGCGATTGCAATGAATGCTGGCGCCTATGGCGGCGAAACGGCTGATCGCTTGCGCAAAGTCGAAGGGGTGACCCGTCACGGTGAGGTCGTTGAATTGACCGCCGCCGAGCTTGATTTGTCTTATCGTCACAATGGCTATGATGACTTCATTATTTACACTGCGGCTCATTATGAGGCAGTGCCGGGCGATGAAACCCTGATCCGCGCCGCCATGCAGGAAATATCTGACAAGCGCGCCACCACCCAGCCGATTAAATCACGCACTGGTGGCAGCACCTTTAAAAACCCAGCTGGTACGAGTGCTGACGGGCCAAAATCATGGCAGTTAATTGACGCGGCGGGCTGTCGTGGTGCGCGCATTGGTGATGCGCAAGTCTCTGAATTACATTGCAATTTTCTGATTAATCACGGCGCCGCATCGGCCGCCGACATCGAAAACCTTGGCAATATGGTGCGCCAAAAAGTGCAGCAAACCAGTGGCGTTGATTTGCAATGGGAAATCAAGCGTATTGGGGAGGTGGTGCATGGGTAAATGGCCACAAAATACGCATGTTGCCGTTCTCATGGGCGGTTGGTCGCCTGAACGCGAGGTCAGCCTTGTGTCTGGTGCGCAATGTGCCGCCGCTTTACGCGAACTGGGCTATCAGGTGAGCGAAATAGATGTGGCTCGTGATTTGCATGATGTGCTGAGCGCGCTGAAACCGGATGTCTGTTTCAACGCCTTGCATGGCGTCGGTGGCGAAGACGGCGAGGTGCAGGGGCTTTTGGAAGTGTTGCAAATTCCTTATACGCATTCAGGCGTGCGCGCCTCATCGCTGGCTATGGATAAGCATTTGTCGAAACAAATTTTCGCGCAATCTGGCTTGCCTGTGGCCGAAAGCTTGTTGCTTGAAAAAGGCCTTGTCAGTGGCCACCCGATGACGCCGCCTTATGTGGTGAAGCCGGTTAATCAAGGGTCTAGCGTTGGCGTGGAAATCGTCACGCAAGAAAATTTGGCGGTGCCGGCCAGTTTGACCGAGAGCGGTTGGGGGTTTGATGGCATGGCCATGGTTGAGCGCTATATCGCTGGCCGCGAGTTGACCTGTGGGGTAATGGAAACAACCGCCATGGATGTTATGGAAATCGTACCGTCCAATGGCTTTTACGACTATCGCGCCAAATATGACGAGGGCGGGTCGCGCCATGATTTACCGGCTGATATCAGCCCAGCCCTCAGCGCGCGCATTCAAGATATATCGTTGATGGGGCATATGGCATTGGGCTGTCGTGGCGTCTCGCGGGCTGACTTCCGATATGACCCTGAAACCGAGCAGCTCATTTTATTAGAAATCAACACGCAACCGGGGATGACGCCGGTGTCGCTGGTGCCCGAAATGGCGGCCGCGCGCGGCATGTCGTTCACGGATCTGGTTGCGTGGATATTGGAGGATGCATCATGCCAAAGGTAACAAAACAAAAGACACAAGCCGTTTGGCGTCGGCGTTTGGCTGATATTGCCCTGTCAATTTTGGCAACACCGCTGAACCTGCTGGCGATTGTGCTGCGTTTAATGTGGTCAACGCGTCGTGTGCGTCTGGCATCGGTCGCCTTGCTCATTGCTTTAGCTGCAACGGCTTTATTCCGTTTCGCGCCTTTTCAGCCTGCCGCTGATTACGTGCAAGCACAAGCCTATCGTCTGTCGGGCGAGGCAGGGTTTCGGATTGATGACATCACTGTTGAAGGTCGCGTACGCACGCAAAAAGCCGATTTGGCGAAAGCTGTTCAGCTGCAGTTAAAGACGCCGATTTTCGCCATTGATTTGGATGATGTTCATGCCCGCGTGCAGCAATTGCCATGGGTTGGCGAAACTGTCGTGACCCGTCGCTTGCCGAATATTTTGCATATTTCAATTCGCGAGCGCGAGCCCTTCGCGCTTTATAGAGACGAGTCGTCACTGATGTTGATTGATGATACGGGCGCAAAAATCACCGGCAATCATTTGCTGAAATTTGCGCATTTGCCGACCTTTTTAGGAGACGGATCGCGGGTTCGAGCGGCTGACTTAATGCGCACATTGCGCGCCTATCCGGTCATTCGAAATCGTCTGGTCGCCGCCGAATGGGTCGGTCAGCGTCGTTGGACTTTGCAGCTTGACCATGGCGGGGCCGTGCATTTACCCGATGGCGATATTGCCACTGCGCTCGATCGTTTGATGGAATTAGAGCGCGACCGCCGCATTCTGGCGATTGAGAATCAGGCCATTGATTTGCGCTTGCCAGACCGCATTTTATTGCGTCCGGAAGGGCAGCGCTCAAGCCAGACTTCTGAAACCAAACGGGTGGAGGCGTCATGAATCGAGCTGTGAAACAAAAGCAGTTTGAACGCCGTGGCAATAGCGCCGCGCGTCGTGGCACGATTGCGGCACTTGACGTCGGCAGCTCGAAGATCGCCTGTTTGATTGCCGAGAATATTGAGGATGATAGCGCCAATGGATTGATCCGCATCACCGGATTTGGTCATCAGGTTTCAGCAGGTATAAATGCTGGGCAAGTGGTTGATATGCGCGCCGCCGAAGACAGCATACGCGCCGCCGTTGACGCGGCTGAGCGTATGGCGGGCATTGAGGTGCGGCGCGTGATTGTCGGCATTTCGGCCAATCGTCTGAACAGTTTCATGTGCGCATCGGAAGTGCCGTTGAACGGCCAAATCGTGACGCCTGAGCATATTTCTTTGAGCTTGCGGCAAGCGCATGACGAGCACACATACGAAGACCAAGCGATTTTGCACGCCATCCCTAACAACTTCAGCGTTGATGATAGTATGGGTGTGTCTAATCCGGTCGGCATGCATGGTGATGTGTTGCGGGTCAATATGCATTTGATTACCGCGCCCGTGGGGCCGATCCGCAATTTGCTGGCGTGTATAGAAAAATGCCATTTGGAATGCGAAAAATTAGTCGCGACGCCCTATGCCTCAGCGCTGTCAACCTTGATGCAGGATGAGAGTGATTTGGGCGCAACGCATATTGATTTGGGCGGTGGCACCAGCAGCGTCAGCGTGTTCTATGGTGGCTCTCCGATGTTTACCAGCATTGTGCCGGTCGGTGGTCATCACATCACCAATGATATTGCCCGTGGGCTAAATGTGCCGCTGAATGTAGCTGAACGTATTAAGACGCTTTATGGCAGTGCGCTGGCCAGCCCCGATGGTGACCGTGAGCAGTTTGAAGTGCCCGTGCTGGGCGGCGATTACCAAACCCTGCCGCGCAGTCAATTGACCAATATTATACGGCCCCGTTTGGAAGAAACCTTTGAGCTTATTCAAGAGCGTGTTCTGGCTTCTGGCTATGGCAAGTTTGGTGGCTCGCGCATTGTTCTAACCGGCGGCGGCGCTCAACTTTCTGGGGCCCGCGAATTGGCCCAGACGATGTTTGAAAAACAACCGCGTATCGGCGCACCAATGCGGATCACTGGCCTGCCAGAGGCGGCAGCCAACCCAGCTTTTTCGGCTTGTGCCGGCTTGCTGAGCTATGCCGGACGCCGTCATGCAGACGCGATTTTATCTGAGCAAAGCGGTCACGGCCTGATTGGCTGGATGCAAGCTTGGCTGAAACGGAATTTTTGACAATGGAGACCAAGATGAATTTTTGTCGGGATGGGAAAAAATGAAAATGACGGCGCAATACGGCCCGTCGCGGAACCAGCGGATTGAGAAATTGGGCGTCAATCCGATGGTTCTTCGTGCAACACAAAACTCGCCCAAATCAGGCGAGTAGAAAAGGAGAGGATCATGAGTATCCAATTAACAGTTCCACCAAAACGTGAGTTGAAACCCCGTATTGTCGTTTTTGGCGTCGGCGGCGCCGGCGGCAATGCAGTCAATAATATGGTCGCAGCCGGTCTTGAAGGCGTTGACTTTGTTGTTGCCAATACAGATGCGCAAGCCTTATCAGCCTCAAGTGCTGACCGACGTATCCAAATTGGCGGCAAGCTAACCGAAGGCTTGGGCGCAGGCTCAGACCCTGAGGTTGGTCGGCAAGCGGCTGAAGAAACTTTGGCTGAGATTACCGAGACTTTGCAAGGTTCGCATATGGCCTTTATCACCGCAGGCATGGGCGGCGGCACGGGTACAGGTGCCGCGCCAATTATCGCCCGCGCAGCTCGCGAGCAAGGCATTTTGACTGTCGGTGTGGTTACCAAGCCGTTTGATTTCGAAGGTGGCCGACGGATGCGATCGGCGATTTTGGGTATTGAAGAATTAGCGCAAGAAGTTGATACGCTGATCATCATTCCAAACCAAAATCTGTTCCGCATTGCCAATGCGCAAACCACTTTTGCCGAAGCGTTTGCTATGGCCGATGAGGTTTTGCATTCAGGCGTGTCGGGCATTACCGATTTGATGATTAAGCCAGGTCTGATCAATCTTGATTTTGCTGATGTTCGCACTGTCATGAATGAAATGGGTAAGGCGATGATGGGCACCGGCGAAGCTTCGGGCGACAATCGCGCTATTGAAGCAGCGGAAGCCGCCATTGCCAATCCATTGCTGGATGATGTGTCGATGCAGGGCGCCAATGGTGTGCTGATCAACATCTCAGGTGGCGATGACATGACGCTTTATGAATTGGATGAAGCGGCAACGCGGATCAAAGATGAAGTGGCTGCCGATGCCAATATCATTATTGGGTCAACTTTCGATGCCTCATTGAAGGGCACTATTCGTGTTTCTGTGGTCGCGACCGGTATTGAGAGTGAAGCAAAATTGCGTCCAGTCAATATGGTGGCGTCTGCTGGCGTCATTTCTATGACACCAGCACAGCCACAAACGCCGGAAGCACCGGCTGAAGCTGAGATTGCCGATGGCATGAGCCTGCCGGAAGCACCGGCGGTGCCGGCTGAGCCAATGGCGGCGCCAGCCAGTGAATTGCCGAGCTTTTTGACAACCAAACCAGCGGTTGCGCCGAAGCAGGAAATTCCCCGACAGTCGCGTTCTTTCATTGAGCGTGTGTTTGGTGGCAAGAAAAAACCACCGGCCGATACCACCAGTTCTCTGGTTGATGCGGCGGAGGCGTCTGAAGCACCGAGTGCGGACATGATGTCGAGTGCTTTTCAGCAGGCCGAAGCAGACCTGCAGCAAGCTGAAGTAGCGCCAACGGAGAAAACCCCAGAGGCACCGCTTCAAGATGCCGCGCCAGCCGGATTTGCCGCTGACCTTGATGGCCCAGCCCCAGTATCGGCGCCGATCATCAAGCCGAAGGAAGTCGCAACCGCTTCACGCGAGAGCGATTTGGTGGCCGAAATTGAGGTGAAAGAAACTGCCGAAGCGAAAGCTGCTGAAACCGCCGACGTCGAGGATGCTGTTGAAGAGACGCCAAAAATGCAAGCGCCTGAGGCACCGAAACAAGAGGCCGCCAGCCAGCCAGTCGTTAGTGCACCAGCACCAGCGCAAGCACCGGCACCGGCAGCTATCAGCACGTCGTCCGTATCAGCCAGCTCATCGGCACCTGTGATGCAGTCGACGATGCAAACATCGTCCAGCAGCATGTCGTCATCATCTTTCGATGCCGACCAGCTTGATATTCCGGCCTTCTTACGCCGGTAACGCGCTAACCTCCGGCAAACTATGGTTTTCTGGGGGACACGTAAAGAAAACGCCCGGGTCTTGGGTTCAGGACATCGGGCGTTTTTCTTTGTTACTATTTCGTAACAAAGGGCAATAATCTGTTATTTGAGCTATACGGCCAGCTTGGCTAAAACGAGACTACCAAAAGGGTTCAAATGATTGATCCCGCAAAAGATGAAAGTAGTCACGGTCTATGTCACCACCACCAGCCAGCCTCGCGCAAATTCATGAGCGCTTTGCCACGGCAAGCCACGCAGATTTTGCGTCGGCGATTAAAATGGGCGTGTGGCAAACAACGGTGGCGTCATCTGTGAGTTGCGCCGGTATCGGCCTGCACTCTGGTTCTGAAGTTACATTTACCCTGCGTCCGGCGCCTGCCGATACGGGCATTGTTTTTATCCGCACAGATGTCGAACCGGCTGTTGAAGCCTATATACCAGCTGTTTGCGGTAGTGTTTGCGATGTCACCTTGTCCTCTAAAATTGGCAATAAATACGGTCATGTTGTTGGCACGGTTGAGCATTTGCTGGCCGCTTTGGCTGGCTTGCGCGTCGATAATGCGATTATCGAAATCGACGGCCCTGAAGTTCCGATTATGGATGGTAGCGCCCAACCGTTTATTGGGCTGATTGATTGTGCCGGTGTATGTGAACTGCCTGTTTCACGCCGCGTTGTGCGCATCAAACAAGCCATTCGCGTTGAAAGCAGCGATAGCTATTGTGAGCTGGTACCTGACGCAGAATGTGTTTTTGAAGCTGAGATTGATTTCGAAAGCGGCGCCATTGGTCGTCAGGCTTATGAAATGAAAATGGATGACGGGCGCTTTGACGACAAAGTGGCAAGTGCACGGACATTCTGCATGTTAGCGCAAGTCGAAGCCATGCATAGCGCCGGTTTGGCACTTGGTGGCTCCATGGACAATGCGATTGTGATTGATGGCGACAAAGTCATGAACGAAGAAGGCCTGCGCTCACCAAGTGAGTTTGTGCAGCACAAGCTGCTTGATGCAGTTGGTGATTTATACCTCCTCGGCTTGCACGTTGTTGGCCGTTATCGTGGCTATAAGTCTGGCCATGCATTGCACAATAAGCTGCTTAACGCCCTGTTTATGCAACCTGAAGCATTTGAAATCATCAGCTTGGCTGATGGTGAGCAAATTCTGGCCGCTGAATAGCAATAATTTAAGACATTTTCTGAAAGATTCTTTACAAACCTAGGGCAGGTCTTGCTAAACTATGAGTCCTTTGGCTCGTGGGTTAGATTGTACCAATCTTTGCGAGAAATTTTTACAGGGCGAATTTATGACTTTTCGGAAATCACTGGCACTCGTTCTCTCCGCCTTTGTGCTTGCCGCCTGCGGGGGCACAAAGGACATTAACGACGACTATGTTGAGCGCCCGGTTGAAGAAATTTACAACACGGCTTTTGAAGAGCTTGAGCGCCGGAACTTCATTACCGCGTCGCGCGAGTTTGACGAAGTTGAGCGCCAGCACCCATACTCTTTGTGGGCACGTCGTGCATTGGTCATGTCGGCTTACACCTATTATGTGCAAAACAAATATGATGAGGCGATTGCGACGGCGCGGCGATTCCTGGCGCTTTATCCGGGCAATAGCCAAGCTGCCTATGCCTATTATTTGATTGCTATGTGCCAGTATGAGCGGATTTCAGACGTCAAGCGCGATCAGCGCATTACCGAGCTGGCACGTTATAGCCTCCTTGAGGTAATGACTCGCTTTCCGGACAGTGACTACGCCAAGGATGCCGCCCTCAAACTTGATCTGGCGGTCGGCAACCTAGCTGGCAAGGAAATGGATGTTGGGCGCTATTATTTGAATCGCGGTGACTATGTGGCGGCCATTAAACGCTTCCGCAATGTGGTGACCAATTACAGTCGTTCAATGCATATTGAGGAAGCCTTGCACCGTCTGACCGAGAGCTATCTATCGCTCGGTGTGGTTAATGAAGCGCAAAATGCGGCAGCCGTTCTCGGCTATAATTTCCCTGATAGTGACTGGTATCGTGACAGCTATCGGATTTTACGACAGCGCGATTTACAGCCGGCAGAGGCCGAAGATTCATGGCTAAGCCGGACATTTAACGCGGTCTTTTAGGCGGCGGCGATGCTGATTTCGCTTTCCATTCGAGACATTGTTCTCATTGAACAGTTGGAGTTGGAATGGCGTCCGCAATTGTGCACATTGACGGGCGAAACCGGTGCCGGCAAATCTATTCTTCTTGATTCTTTGGGTTTGGCGATTGGCGCGCGCGGCGATGCTGGTTTGGTTCGGCAAGGCTGTCAGCAAGGCAGTGTGACGGCAGTGTTTACCCTAACGCCAGATCATCCTGTACAAGATATTTTGCGGGCGCACGATTTGGCGCAGCCGCAAGAAGCCACAGATGAATTGATTTTGCGTCGCGTTCAGTCGAGCGATGGGCGCAGTCGGGCTTATTGCAATGACCAAGCGATTGGCGTCGGCCTATTGGGAGAGATTGGCGCACAATTGGTTGAAATCCATGGTCAAAATGAAAGTCAGGCTTTGACCGATGCGGCCACCCAACGTCGGCTGCTCGACCGATTTGGCAAGCTTGAGGGGCAGGCCAGCCGTGTGGCGACTGACTATGCCGCCATGCAGAAGGCGCAAAAACAGCTTGATGACTATCGTGAGGCGATTGAGAAGGCCCGCAATGATACGGACTATCTTGCTTATGCGCTGAAAGAATTGCGCGATTTGGCGCCTGAAGCGGATGAAGAAACCAGCCTGTCAGATGAACGCCTATTGCTGATGAACGCCGAGAAAATTGCTTCTGAATTGCGCGAAGCCGAGCAGTTTCTACGCGGTGAACGGGGCGTAGAAACGGCGTTGAATAGTGCACTGAAACGGTTAGAACGCGTGGCGCCGCAGGCTGCAGGCCTATTGGATGAGGCGGTCACGTCGATTGACCGTACGCTCATTGAAGCGCGCGAGGCGACCGAGATTCTGGCCGCTGCCATGTCGCGCATTACGCATGACCCGGTGCGCCTTGAGAAAGTTGATGGGCGTTTATTTGCCTTGCGCGACATAGCGCGTAAACACAAGGTCAGCTGTGATCAATTGCCAGCTTTGGAAGAGAAGTTTGCTCAGCAATTAGCTGATATTGATGGTGGTACAAAGCGCTTGGCCGCTTTAGAAAGCGAAGCCCAAGCAGCGCGCGCGGCTTACCAAAAAGCGGCGCAGGATTTGTCGGCAGCACGGCGAAAAATTGCCACTGATTTGGATGTTTTGGTGAACCAAGAATTGGCACCTTTGAAGCTCGACGGCGGTCAATTCACCACTCAGATCACCAGCACCGAGCCAGCAGACGGCGGCCCGCATGGTCTCGACCGCATTAGTTTTGAAGCCTCGACCAATCCTGGCATGGCGCCGGGGGCCATTGCAAAAATTGCCTCAGGCGGGGAGTTGGCGCGCTTTATGCTGGCTCTCAAAGTGTCCTTGGCGGCTCAAGGCGAGCCATGCACATTGATTTTCGATGAGGTTGACGCTGGTGTTGGTGGCGCGGTAGCGGAAGCAGTGGGGGGCCGTTTGCAGCGTTTGGCGCAAAATGGCCAAGTGCTCGTTGTGACCCATTCGCCGCAAGTTGCGGCACGCGGTGACTCGCATTGGCAAGTGCGTAAGTCTGACGCCGGTCAGGGCATGAGCACGCAAGTAACGTTATTGCAAGACGACACGCGGCTTGAGGAAGTCGCGCGCATGTTGGCCGGTGCGGCGGTGACCGACGAAGCGCGAGCAGCTGCGCGAAGGCTATTAGAGGCTAAGTAATGCAGCAAATTCTTGTGAGTGATTTAACCGAGCAGCAAGCGGCTGACGAGCTAGCCCAATTGGCTGTTGATATGCAGGCATATGATATTGCCTATTACGAAAATGACGCGCCGCTGATTAGCGATGCCGATTATGACGCGCTGCGGCAGCGCAATATGGCGATTGAAGCACAGTTTCCGCATTTGAAACGCGCCGATAGCCCATCTGATAAAGTGGGCAGCAAACCGTCGCAAGCATTTGGCAAAGTTGAACACAAAGTCGCTATGTTATCTTTGGGCAATGCGTTTTCGGCTGACGATGTGGTCGATTTTGTTGCCCGTATTCGGAAATTTTTGAGCCTTGATGACAGCCAAGCATTGGCGATGACGGCGGAGCCGAAAATTGATGGCTTGTCGGCCAGCTTGCGCTATGAAAATGGGGTTTTCGTGCAAGGGGCGACGCGCGGTGATGGGCAGGTTGGCGAGGACATCACGGCCAATCTGAAACAGGTGCCAGATATTCCGCAGCATTTATCTGGTGCTGTGCCGGAGGTCGTAGAAATTCGCGGTGAGGTGTATATGGATCACCAAGATTTCGCCGCGCTGAATGCCCGGCAGGAAACCAATGGTGGTAAAGTTTTCGCCAATCCGCGCAATGCGGCGGCTGGCAGTTTGCGTCAAATTGATGCCTCGGTGACAGCCTCACGTCCATTGCGGTTCTTCGCCTATGCTTGGGGCGATATGTCGGCCATGCCAGCGACGACGCAATCGGCGATGATTGCTTGTTTCGCGCAATGGGGATTTCAAACCAATCCAGCCTTTGTTCAAGCCAATAGTGCAGAGCAACTGATTGAGCATTGGCACACTATTGAACATCAGCGCGCCAGCTTGGGTTACGACATTGACGGCATGGTTTATAAGGTCGACCGGTTGGATTATCAGCAACGCCTCGGCTTTGTATCGCGGGCGCCGCGTTGGGCAATAGCTCATAAGTTTCCGGCAGAACAAGCGACGACGATTTTGCGCGCCATTGACATTCAAGTTGGTCGCACTGGTGCTTTGACGCCGGTGGCGAAATTGCAGCCCGTCACCGTCGGCGGGGTGGTGGTCTCCAATGCGACATTGCACAATAGCGATGAGATTGCCCGCAAAGATATTCGCGTCGGCGACCGAGTGACCATTCAGCGGGCTGGCGATGTGATACCGCAAATTGTCAGCGTTTCTTTAGAGGATCGCGCGCCGAATGCGCCAGCCTATGAATTCCCCACCCATTGCCCCGAGTGTGGCTCTGTGGCGCAACGTGAGCACCGCGAGGACGGCACGCAAGATATTGTCACGCGTTGCTCAGGCGGTTTGATATGCCCGGCTCAGGCCCGCGAAAGATTGAAACATTTTGTGTCGCGCCGTGCCTTTGACATTGACGGTTTGGGGCAAAAACAGATTGATGATTACTGGGCCATGGAGCTCATCCGTAGCCCGCAGGATGTTTTTACCCTGAAACAACGCTATAGCGATAACCCGCCGGATATATGGCGTTATGGTTCGGGCAGTAAAGATAAAATCGGCACCCTCAAAGACAGTGCGGTGAAGCTTTTCGCTGCCATTGATGCTGCCCGCACAATTGATCTTGACCGCTTCATCTTTGCGCTTGGCATCCGCCATATTGGCGAAACATCAGCCCGTTTGCTGGCTCGTCATTTCGGGTCGATAGAGGGCTTACAAAGCCAGATGGCGACGATTTTGCAGGATGATATGCTGGCGCGCGCTGAAATCGAGGCGATCGACGGGGTTGGTAATATTATGGTGGAGGCGCTCATCGAATTTTTCAATGAAGCGCATAATCGCGAGACCATTGAGGCGCTGTTGAGGGCCGGTGTGACACCGCAAGCCCTGCCTGAGGTGGCACAAGACACGGCGATTGCCGGCAAGACCATTGTGTTTACCGGCACACTTGAGAAGATGACACGGGCCGAAGCCAAGGCGCGAGCCGAAGCAATGGGCGCCAAAGTTGCCGGTTCCGTGTCGGCCAAAACCGATATTCTTGTGGCCGGCCCGGGGGCGGGGTCAAAGCTGAAAAAGGCCGAGGAATTGGGGCTCGATGTGCTAAGCGAGTATCAGTGGATTGAAATGGCGACGATCAGCTAAAACTCTCTGATTACAGTGGTGCGCAGGCGCGTTTCAGCCATTTGCCAGCCGCCGCCGGAATCCGTGGTGAAATGGTTTTCAACACACGCGCATGATAGGCGTTGAGCCAAGCCCGCTCATCAATGGTTAATTGCGCCACATCAATTAAGCGCCGATCTATTGGCGCCAAGGTCAACGGTTCAAAACCATGCATTGGGCGCTGGTTTTTGCTTCGTTTAGCGGCCGTTACATATTGCAAATTCTCAATGCGAATGCCGAACCGGCCAGCCGCATAAAAGCCCGGCTCATTGGAGACAATCATATTCTCTTGCAAGGCCACGGTGCCACCCTTTGAAATCCGCTGCGGGCCTTCGTGCACCGACAAATAACTGCCCACGCCATGGCCCGTGCCATGGTCGAAATCCTGCCCGTGCGCCCATAGCGGCGCGCGCGCTAACGTATCAAGCTGCATCCCATTCGTGCCAGCAGGAAAACGCGCCATCGCTAGGCCAATATGGCCGCGCAAAACCCGGGTAAAGGCGTCAATGGCATCCTTGGGGGCGGCTTTTCCGCCCACCAAAAGGGTTCGGGTCACATCAGTGGTGCCTTGCGCATATTGCCCACCGCTGTCGATTAAATATAACTCCCCGGGACGCAGGCGGCGATTGCTGGCATGGGTCACGCGATAATGCACAATGGCGCCGTTGGGGCCAGCGCCGGAGATGGTGTCAAAGCTCAAATCTTTCAATTGGCCGGAAGCCTTACGAAATGTTTCAGCCTGTTTGGCGGCGTCGATTTCAGTGAGTTTTCCGGTGCTAGCATGGGTGTCAAACCAGTGCAAAAACTGGCAAAGAGCCGCGCCGTCGATTTCATGGGCGGCGACGGCACCATTGATTTCCGCCTTTGTTTTGCAAGCCTTTGCCAAACTGCAAGGGTCTTCCATACGAATAATCTCGGCATCTTTTAGTTGCGCGAAAAACCAGGCAGGCGTCGCATGGGCGTCAATGATGACTTTCTTGCCGCGACAGGCGCGTAAATCGGCTTTTAAATGATCCGGCGCTTTGACGCGCAGGCCTTGGCCAATATGAGTTTTGACCTTGGCTGACAGGCGATCAGCGGCAATATACCAATCGAATTTGGCGTTTTTGTGCAGCACGCCGAAAGACAGTGCAAATGGTGTATGCGGCACATCGCTGGCGCGAATATTCAACAGCCAGGCAATGTTTTCCGGCTGGGTGATGAGTAACTGATCGGCTTGCGCTTGTTTTATGTGATCGGCCATTCGCCGCCGCTTATCGGCTGATGATTGGCCGGTTAATTTCAGCGCTTGAGTTATCACTTTGGTTTCTGGCAAGGCCGGACGATCGTGCCAAATCGCATCGACCAGATTTTTGTCGGTGAAGAAGAGTTTGCCGCCAGCCTGCGCTACCTTACGCTGATAGGCCTCAATCGCTGCTTGACTGTGCAGGCGCGGATCAATGCCAATGGTCTGATTGCGTTTTAGCGTATCTCCCAGCCACTGGCTCGGTGCAGTTTCCATCACGGGCACAATGTCGAGCAAGTGAGTGTCGACTTGCTGTGGGGCTTGCAAAATATAGCGCCCGTCAACAAACAGAGCGGCTTTGCGCAACATGATAATCGCCGTGCCCGCCGAACCGCCAAAACCGGTTAGCCATCGCAGTCGGTCGTGAGCCTCGGGCACATACTCGCCTTGAAACTCGTCTTCGCGCGGCACAATAAACCCATCCAAACCAACGGCGCGCAAATGCTTGCGCAGGGCTGGAATGCGTTGGTTGTTGTTTTGCTCGCTCGTATTGTCTTCGAAACTCTGC
>Ga0213862_10000418_pt1 | contig 18169 bp, 16 predicted proteins | sample PICome_7_FD_160092 | JGI IMG/M metagenome (GOLD analysis project Ga0213862, IMG submission 160092) | Coastal seawater microbial communities near Pivers Island, North Carolina, United States - PICO266 | ecosystem: Environmental > Aquatic > Marine > Coastal | place: USA: North Carolina... | reverse complement strand
TTGTAGTTTTTTACACCATACTTTTCAAGTTGGTTGATCATATAATCTCTTCTATCAGTCCTATGCTCTAAATTTATTACATAGACTGGCCCCATCGAAGAGAGCTTATTGTTAGGTAATATCTTTTTTTGCATGATATGCATCAACCGCGTTCGCGCTAGTCCTGCTTTGCCAAACAAAATTACATTCAGTGCAGGCAACTACACGCATAGTCGCCCATCTGCCACCATCTGGTCTATCTACTGTAGCAGTTTTTAGCTTGTCAGTTTTTGCTCTACATGACGGGCATAGGGGGAAACGCTTATATCTCATTTCTTGACCTTCCCAGTTAACGGAAAGAGTATTTCTTATTTGCTGAGAGTCTAAACCTCCCCAAATGCCCCAAAGCTGTTTATTGTCTAGTGCCCACTTGATACAGTCACGCTTTACTGGACATACGTTGCAAAGTTTTTTAGCCTCCCATTGCTGAGCTGGTTTGTTGGCAAAGAAGTTATCCATTTTATCGACATGCTCTGGCTTACCGCACTCTGCATCTTCATGCCAGTCGGGACTATCAAGAAACAAAAGGAACCTCCACAAAAGTGGCATCCCAATCATAAAGCTCGTCGTCTAGCTCGCAATATGTTGGATACCTCTCGTCATCTTCTTCGTAGTAGTAGCCAGCGTGGCTGATCCAACCAAGATCTATTAGCCGAAAGGCCTCGCCAAGCGAGTCCGTTATTCCTTCAAGGCGGAGCTGCTTAGCGAGGGCCTTCTTGGCAATCTCATCTTGATTAAGATAGATATGCTCCGTGAGGTAGAAAACTACGGAATCGGAGTGTATTTTTCTGGGAAAATCGTCGCCTTCCCATACAAGCCAGATTGGCTCTGCGATTGTCTTCTTACGTCTCACACATAAAAATTTAGTGGGAGCTTAGGATAACCTTACCGTAGATTACAAAATTACTATACGGGCCACACGTAGTCATACGTGTCAGGCTTAGCACCAGTGTCTTCTGGCCAACCAAACTGGCTGTACCACTCGTAGTCTTTGTTTAGCAAAGCCATGCGGTGGCTAGAGGCTATTTGATCAAAAAGTTCTTTGTCTTTCATCCAGGCAGGTAGACGGTGGCTGTCTTGAGTGATGCGGCCTAGCTTGACAGCTTGGATGTATGTCGTGACGGCTTTCTTGCCAATCGTAGATTTATAGCCGCGCTTTTCCCACTCCATAACCATCTTGACGATGTAGACAGTGAGAGCGCCTTCGTGGCCACGCCACATCTTGACAGCGGGATGATTGCGCCAGCCTTTAGCTGCGCGGTGATTGCCTTGTGGGTCCAGCTCTACGAGGTTCATAAGAATCTGCCAGCCCTCCAGAGCTTGCTTGTTTAGGCGGGCGCGATCTAGTACTTTGGCTGTATCTGCTGAGCCAAGCAGCGGCACAAATGTTTGCATAGCTACAAGCTAGCAGTGTTTTAAATATTTGTCAACTAAAAACCAAAAGGCTTTGCAACACTCTGCTTTACAGAACCAAACACGGTTACCACAAATGTGGTTCCATCCATGTTTTGTGCAATATCTGCAAGTGTTTTAGCTTCTGCGTAGGAGACTTTTAGCTCTAGATTTACGTTATCTTCTACAGAATCTTCAGGAAGATTTAGGAAACTGCCTATACGTTTTATTGCTTCCTGCTTAGCTTCCGTGACATCGTCTGCAGAAATTTTAAATTCAAAGGAAGTTCTAACTACGCTCACTTTGCCTTCCTTACGCGCTTTTCTAGCTTGTAAGGCGAGTAGTGGACGCCCTTAAGTTCTGGGGACTTTCCGTCGGTGTCGTTAAAGATGACGTCACCATAACGGACTGCAACCACTGTGCCGCGGCGACCGTTGTGGATGGGTCCAAGCTCGTCTGAGTAAGCATCTGCTTTAACTCGGACAACGTCCGTGACGGTAATCTGTCCTGGCTGTAGCGGGATCCAGATGTAGTCATCTTCATTTTCCTCTTCTTTAATTGCGTGACCTCTAGCAATCTGAGGAAACACAGTCAAAACTTCTTCAATCATGTTGTCACTTAGCTTTGGGACTTCTTCCCAGGCCTCTAGCAGCTTGATAATAGCTTTACCAGATCCAACTTTGACCTTAGCTGCCTGCAGCTGCTCTTTAATCCACTCGTAATTTACTTCTGGCATTATATTCCTCTCGGCTCAAAGTCTACCACTAAGGCACGTAGCTTAGTGATTACATCTTCTTTCTGTGGGATATTTTCTTTGTAAGTCTTAATCTGCTGAAATGCCGCGTGCTGTCGCTCGTATGGCTTCATGTCTTCCAATTGGTAGCCAAGTAGCGACCATTCAGGCGACAGCCTGCCACTCTCTTGCCAATAAGTAGCAATAGGAGTAGTGGTATTCATTGCTTGAATATATCTATACGACCACCATGTCCCCAGGTTACGATCCTGAGGAGCAACTAGAACTCCCATAGAAGCATTAATTCTCTCTTTTACTTCCGAGTCCTTAGGCTTAGTGCTAGTTTTAACAGATATAGTGGGAAACCTTAAAGTGTTTTTTGTGGTTGTAAACCAAGAGCTCTTAGTGTTGTCTACGGCCCATTGGTTTTCTCTACCTATACTCGAGGTTGCTCCTTCAAGCAGAAAAGAGTCCAAGTTGATTGGCATAATGCTATCACTGGAAATAAAACTGACTTTTCTATCAAAATCTTCATCACCGTGCCAAGGCAGAGAAGGGACAATGCTAGTAGGCCAGACCTCGCTTGCTAGCTTGTAGGCAAGAGACTCTGCCGCTTCTCGAGTCTTGGACTTTCTTGCTTCATCATAATTTTTTCTGTTTGCATAGAATGAACCAAAAATTTGATCTGGATCACGTTTAAACGCACGAAGGCTATTTTTGTACTGCCACATCTGGGGGCTGTCTACTACAAGCCTTAGCTTTGGAGACTCGTACATGAGGTTAAGAACATTAATTGCACCGTATAGGTGATTGGCTCCCATTGATGTCGGAGGGGAGAATCCGAAAACTATTTGGTCGAAAGCTTCTAGATCAGACTTAGTCCAACTGATTTTTGGCTCTGCCCAAGTGACCGCGGCGAACTCTTCATAAACGGTGGCTAGGGTTTTAAAGAAACTCTGATTCTTTCCAGGCTTACAATGAGACGAGCTCATGCCTGTTAGCAAAACTTTCATGATTAAATCCTAAAGTAAGGCGGGGTGCTTCTACACACCCCGCCAAACATTATTTAGAACGGCTGGTCCTCGCTACCAGACACTGGGGCCACAGGAGCCGCAGGAGCTGGTGCAGGGGCAGGTGCTGGTGCTGGAGCAGGTGCTGCAGCTGCAGGGGCTGGAGCGGCTGCTGGAGCCTCAGGAGCAGCAGCTGCAGTAGTTGCAGTTGCTGGGTAGTAACGCTTGATCTCGTTACTCTGGTTGCCATTGTAGGTACGAGTACCTAGGCTTGCACGAAAAGCACGCCCCATGAGAGCCTGCTCAACCTGAGCTGGTGATGGGTTCTGCTCCCAGTACTGGGTGTTCAGGCCCATGGCTCCAGCCTTCATGAAGAACATGTTCATGGCCTTCGGGTTGTCTGGGGAGACAACTAGCTGGTCCCATACGCGACGCTTGTCGTAAGCACCGCCCTGAACCTCGTTAGTTACCTTGAACATCAACTTTCCAGTTGATGTGGTTGTTGCTGAAGCCTCGATAACCTTCAGGTCGTAATCACCATCTGGTAGTGGCTCGTAGTTGGTGCTGGTAGCTGCAGTTCCAGCCTGCTTTAGCAGCTCAGAGAAATTAACGGTACTCATACCTATTAACTCGCTTTCTTAGTTGATGTTTCAGCCTTGGACTCTCCAAAGACCATATCTAGCATGCGTTCGACCCCAAGGTCTCCCTGCTCTACTACTTTCCCTAGACGCCCTTGGACGCGCTCTCCAGCCTCATACTCGGGAGTACGCTCGACATACATCTTGCGTACCTTGTATGGTGCCTGCATTGGGTCTGGGTTGGGTACCGTCTCCACTGTGATTGCGCCAAGAATGTCATAGAAATACGGGGCCTGAATTGCTAGCTGGCCCTGGAGGTAAGGACGGTATACGCCATCCTGACCCTTACGTGCCATAGCAGTCAGTACCACAGCCTCAAGAGGCTGGGTTGGGTGCATTGTGAGGTCACGAAGATCACGAAGAAGTGCGCCCATGTGGCGAAGTAGTTCGCCCCACTGTTGCATCTTCATTTGCTCTGTGCCTGCAATATTGTCCATGCACTTGACCTGCAACTCCGAAATGGAGTCGATGATCAAAGACTTGAACTGGTGCTTACCAGACTGCAGCCACTGGAAGGCCTTCATGACAACGTCATAGTCATTTACTTTGACTACAACGGTATCCCAAGTACCGTCTGCGACTGGCGGCTCTTCAGTAAGCGGGTCCCAATACCTAACATTGATTGGTAGGAAGCGGTGGCCTCCCTCAACGTCGAGCATTAGGCGTGGGTAAGGTGCCGTGACTGCAAAGGTTGACTTACCAACCTTGGATTCGCCATAAACCATAATTGTTAAACTGCGTTCCACGTCTGACATATTTACTCACTTCCCTTCTCTTCTTCGATTCCGTAGTAACCGTATGGGTCGGATGACTCAAACGCATCGCTAATTGCTGCTTCGGCGGCGCTTCCGTCGTCGAATAGCGGGCAAATAGCGAAGAATTGACACTTCCACTTGCAGTCGCGGCTTGGCTTTGGGTAAGCATGCTTAAAGTGGCTCTCGCCCTCGTCCAAAGCATCTCGGACATTTAGCATGTCTGCAAGAGTGCCTTCTAGCTGTTCTAGAAATGCACGGAGTGTAAACCTATTGTGACGAACTTCAATCTGGTCATAGAACGGCGGCTTAGCATAAGCACCGCGTTTCACCTTACGAAGCATTGTAAAGATGGCACCGTCAGTGCGCTCCCCTGTTTCGCCTTCTTGCACTTCGTCTAGAAGCATGTAAGTCTTTACCTGCTCATTCATGTGAGCCATAGCCCCAAAGTCTGCAAAAGAACCGCCTACAGTCTTGAAGTCACGGATCATACGAGCACCGTCAATTTTACGACGAACACGCATGTCAATTTTTCCCTGGAGGACTACTCGACCATCCATCATTGGACGCTCAAGAATCTCTTCAGTAGAGATCATTTCAAGCTCGGCATCAATGCCTTCTTGCTCTACCCACTCTAGGTAACCCTCCAACATAACACGGCCAAGATCAGCGTCAGCTTCAAGGCCAGACGTGTCTCTAAACTCGTCCTGAAGCTTTTTCATGTCCTCCTTGACAAGATCGGCATGTGCCTCTAGTAAATCTTGTCCAGTAGAGTAGTGCCTGTCAAGAGCTTCGTGAATGCGCGAACCTAAGGCAAGTGCACCAGTAAACTCTGTGATCTTTGGCCTAAGTCTTCGATAATATGTCAGCCACCATCTACGACGGCAGTCTTTAAATGTTTGTATCTCAGAGTTAGATATTCTTACGGGATTTGTCATTAGCTCCTACTATCCTTTAATAGCTCTAGAAGTTTGGCCTTGTCTTTTACAATTTGATCAAAGTTGTCAGCTTTTACGTCTAGTGCTTCAATTACGCGTTCTTCAATTGTTCCCTCAGTCACGTAGTCGGTAATGAGAATCGAATCGTGAATCTCAGAGCCAATGCGGTGAACGCGGTCCAGAGCCTGCTTGTAGTCAACAAGAGACCATGGCCTCTGAAGCATAACAAGTCGGCGTGCTGCTGTCAAGGTGACACCAACACCGCCAGCCTGGGCAGTGAATAGGATCCACTTTATGCGTCCAGACTGAAAATCATCAATAGCTCGCTGACGCTCGTCCCCCGACTGAGCTCCAGTGATTAGACCATGAGGAATATTCTCTTTGGTCATTCGTGCACTTAGTAGTTCGATAAGTTGACGAGATACCGCACATACTGCAACAGAGTCTTCGCCAAAGTCACCACTCTTAATGTCATCCATTAGAGCGTCAACTTTACAAGAGGGGTCTGACAATAACATTTTTTCTTGGCCATCAACTAGCTCAATTTGACCGTAGGCACTGGCGAACTGAACTAAACGCCCCGTCTGAGTCAGCGGATTTGGGGCTACCACCACTCCGCCATCAAGAACACCAGCGTCTAGTTCACCGATCTCAAATCGTTCTTCAGGAGTTGTCTCAAGCATTGCCATCATGTTCTCTAGCATTTGCTTATAAGCCTTAGCCTGCTTGGAGCCCATCTCGACGTCACGACGATCATTTATCACCTCAGGTAACCAAGGAAGTACCCTAGCCTTGAGCATGCGTCGCATACGAGGATTGATTCCTGCGTAGAATTCCTGCTCCATTGCTGGCTTTAGCCCAAGAATCATTAGTCCACCAAATGCGTTAAGCATGGTATTCACGTAACGGTCTAGCCATTTAGTTTTGCTTGGCCACTCTTTACTGTCTAACCAGTGAAGTATTGGCCATAAGTCGACAACTGTGTTGGCAATAGGAGTACCAGTAAGAGCAAATCTAATGTCAGCATTGCCAGATGCAGCCCAGAGAGCACGGGTCTGCTTAGACTTAGGGTCTTTAGAGCGGTGAATCTCGTCGGCTACAACGGATTTGAAGGGGATTTCGTTCAATTCTCTCTTGTGGACCTCGCAACGAGCAGAACTTATCTTAGAGTCGTGCCCTCCACACTCCTCGCATCGAGATAGAGCAATAGACCCGTACGATAACAGACGCGAATGAGTACGCAGGGATTCCCAGTTAATGACGTAAACGTCAGCTTCGGTCTCAAATGCCTTACGCCGCTGGGTTGCAGTGCCTTTAATGACCTGAACATTGACTTCAGGCCACCATTTAGCAAACTCGCGCTGCCAGTTACTCTTTAGGGTGTTCGGGCACACAATAAGAGCGGGAAAAACATCGTTTCCTTCGTCTTGTAGGCGCTTTAGAGCGCGGATAGCCTGAGCAGTCTTACCTAGACCTGGTTCGTCCGCTAGAAGGGCTCTACGGGCCTTAGCGAGGAACTCTACGCCTGCTCTTTGGTGTGGAAATAGGTCTTCGTCCCCTTCTTCAGACGCCTCTACCTCTCTAAGAGCATTAGATGGATTAATTCTGTTGTTCTTTTCGTTAGTAGCCCACTCAGCTAGTGCTGGACCAATCTCTAACTGGTCTCCAAAGGTAGAACGAAGAGATAAGCAACCAGTCCATGAAGTAGGTATGCGCCAAACATTACGATCCGAGTCCCATTTAGAGCCTGGAAGTGCCCTACAGATTTCTTTTAGACGCCACTCAGCGTTAATAATGATGTGGTCACCGTCTAATTCTACAAAAACGCCCAACTGGGCCTCCGATCTGTCACTATATCTATATTATCAGAAAAAATTCTTGTCTGCAAGAGTTTTTTGATAATATTTTTACTCTTCTAAGAGTCTAACAGGCTTCCAGCCTTTTGCAACTAATCTAACTAGGGCGTGTCGTATTGCATCTAGAGCGTGTCCAGCCCCTCCTTTGTGCCAATACTCCAACTTCTTCAGCTTTTTATTGTCAAACATAGCCATAGCATTGGCTGGAGGTTGGAAATAAATGTCATCCATAGCTTTGCCGTTGTCATACATGCACTGTTTTACAATTCCGATCACTTCTAAGGAATATGGAGCCTGAGAGTTACGAACAGTCTGAGCATTAATTACAAATCGCTCGCAAACTACATCAACATTGTGACGTATCGTGGCAGTCCATAGGACGTTTCGTAAGACCTCGGCAACTTCATGCTGCTCCAACTCTTTAGACCACTCTAAAACAGGCTCAAAGCCGCTCTCGTGGCTGAATAGAGCCATTCCAGTGACCTTTCCAGGATCAACTGCTAAAACATATCTAGGCATACTTCGCGCCCCAATTCTCCAGTGGGCCGTCAGCATCCGCGGTGAGCGGCACTGCCCAGCCATCAGTCGTTGTCATACACTTCTTGACTAGCTGCTTAACTTCTTCAGCATCCTCTTTTGGTGCATTTAAGACAATCTCATCATGAACGGGGACAATTAGCAAATCAGTAAGATCAGCTTGGTCTAGCTTCACTAGGTTTGATTTAAAAATCTCGGCAGCACCACCTTGAATAAGATAGTTAACCAGCGTATATACACGGTCTTCATCGCAGGGGAGGCGGCGACCAGTCCAAGTATTCACATAGCCAGTTCCCTCGGACTCAAGGCGCTCTAGACCTCGCTGCTCAACAGCTTTCTGGAACAGTTGCATTCCAGGGTAATTTTCATCAAAAGCGTTAGATACGGAACGCATCTGCTCTTCAGGAACGCCAGCGGTAAGTGCCTGCTTAGCGACACCTGCACCATATAGACGCCCGTATACAACACCCTTAATGAGAGCACGACGCTTATCAGATTTCTGCATATTTGGGTCTTGATAAACTTCACGGCCAATCTCGGTAAACGGATCTGAGCCAGTAGCATCCGCACGCAAAAACAGCTGAATGAGGTTAGGGTCCTGAGATAGAGACGCAAACATACGGAACTCAACCTGGTCAAGGTCAGAAGTGATAATTACGTGGTCGTCATCCTTAGGAAGAAATGCTTTACGAACTACATCGTCGCCCTTGGGTAGAGTTTGTAGAGCAGGATTCTGGATAGACATACGTCCAGTACGAGCACCCATTGTGTTTACTGAAGGATGCACAAAGCCATCATTATTGTCATTGATAAAATTTAAGAAGTAAGTGTTGGCTAGCTTCAAAGACTTGCGATAGCTGAGGGTTGCTTCTGCGAGCTGGGTAGCTTCAGTATTACCATCACGAACAATCATCTTAAGCTGATCAGCGTTAGCAGACTTTTGACCCTTCTCGGTTCGCTCTGTCACAATAGAGCCAAGATTCTCGAAGGTGTCCACTAGTTTCTGGTTGCTGCCGATAGGAAGACTGTAAGTCTTCATTGCCCAGTCTTTTACTTGCTCAGTGTAGTCAATAAGTTCTTGGTATTTTTTCTTAGAGTAGTCAAGATCTAGTCGAGCACCGTTTAGCTCCATAGTAGTTACAATGCGACGAGTATTCATCTCGAGCTCGTAGGCCATACTAAACGGCTTACCTGGAGCGCATTGCTCCCAAAAGATTTCAAATAGACGCATCGTCAGTACAGGGTCAAGAGCTCCATACTGCCAGTAAGGGTCAAAGTTTACGGGAACAGTTCCCCAGGTCCAGCCGTTATCTACTAGTCCGTAGTCAAGAACAGTCTGAGCTGCTGCAGCTTGCTCGTCTACATATTGAGATGTGAGTTTCTTTAGAGCTCCAGAACCAAGCGGATCAATAATCTTAGCCATAAGCATCGTATCGTGAGCACGATGCCAAGGCATTTTCCAAGTTGATTGCTGATCAAACCATTTAGCTTCAAAAGCGATGTTATGGCAGACTATAGGTCCGTCAAACTTATTCATTGCTTCGTAGAAGACGCCCTTCCAGTCTTCCCAGGGGATAGACCAACCAGTCATGCCATCACCAACCTGAACCAGCCTGAGCTGTCCGTGCCACGGCGAGAGGGCATCCTTTCGAGGATTGCCAGGAAGTTCTCCAGTTTCGGTGTCGATGGCGATTGCATTTAGTGGACGCCGCTCTCCGAGCCAGTTAATAAACTCGTGAGCTTTATCGACAGTGTTAACCAGATGGAGTTGTACTCCGTCCAGTCCCTGTGTCATTTGAGTCTCTTTCTAAGGTATTACTTCGAGATTATAGACTTCTGCAATCTCGATGTCAACCTTAGCAGCTTGCTGCAGCAAACGCTGCGCGACACTCGTTAAATATTCAGCTCCACTTTTTGGATCGTACTGGTAGAGGGCGTCAAGCACCGCATCTGGGTAATCACTAACCTGTGCCCAATAGCGATACTTCTCTGGGAACACCAGATCTAGGCTGTCATCTGGTTGGCACTCTTCACAGGGCACTGATCCAGACCTCAGTTCGTGGGAAGGAGCTTCAGTAAGTTTATACTTAGAGACCAAAGAGCACGCGGCTCCGTGGAAAATAAGTGACACGCCGACACGAGATAGGATGTAAGCACCGCTCTCCGTTTTATATAGCTCAAACTCAATCCAGCGGTGAGCCCCTCTGCGTTCCGATGTGGACTTGGCGAGCAGAGTGCCGTTGAACTGGAGTGTCCTATCTCCGTCTTTTACTGAATACATTAGTTACTCTCGAGCGCATCTAGTCTAGCCTGGAGCTGGTCGTTCTTAGCGGACAGCTCTTGAACTGCTTTGATTAAGTAAGGGACAAGGTTTATGTACTCCATGCTTCTCATGGGGTCGTCTACAAAATCTCCCTCGGCGTTAGGGTCATCTTGTCTGTAGACAATAAAGACCTCATCCTCTGGAAAAACATTAGCTACGTCCTGAGCAATCAGACCAGGGGTTTGGATTGTATTAGCTACATCATTCACCCAGTTGAAGGTCACTGGATTGAGTAGATTTATTTTATCTAAAGCGCTATCAATATCGGATACTTGAGTCTTAACCCTAGCATCAGAGGTAGTAGGCACCAAGAATCCACCAGAGTTTCTATTTACCGTAAAACTGCCAGTACCCGTATTTGTCCAAATACTCTGCCCCAGCCTCTGAGTAGAGTAAACACCATCAGCGTTAAAAGTAGAGTTTTCGGCGTTAACAGTGCCAGCGCCTACCGTAAGGTATGCAGAGCCAGAACCATACATCCTAATACCGCTGGAAAACGGTGCAATTCTGCCAATTCTCGAGCTTCCAGAGTAAAAGTCCACAGCTGGAGTGGAATCTTGAATCTCTACCCTAGTACTACCCACTGCATCAGTGCGGATAGCTCCCCCATCCAAAGTTATGTCGCCATCTACAAAGGTCTCCGCTAGGTACGCACGTCCGTTACCTGTATATAGTCTGAACGTAGCATTAGTGGCACCTGCTGCACCATTTTTAAATGCAACAATTCCTGGATTAGCTTGATTTTCTCCTCGTATTTCAATTCGACCAGGGTCACCAGTGCTGCCTGTGTATTCGTCACCTACAACTATCAAGTCGCTCAGAATAAGATTAGATTCCAGCTTGTCAGCAGTGACCGCGCCAGCAGCAATTTTATTTGCTTCAACGGCTCCCGCCGAAATTTTTACTGCTGTAACAGCACCAGCATCAATTTTGTCAGCTTCAATCGCATTTGATTGAATCTTTCCAGCAGAGATAGAAAGCGCGGCAATGGTGCTTGCAGTTACGGCATCTGCCCCGATCTTTCCAGCAATAACGGAACCAGCAGCAATCTGTTCTGCACCAATTGCATTTGCAGCAATTGCGTCCTGAACAATTACATCTGATCCAAAAAGAGACGATGCATTAATAGATCCGTCAGCTAGAGCTCCTGCAGAAACAACCTGACCATTGAATGGCCATGTCGTTAAAGTGTTGGCAATTAAGTCAGTATCTACAAGAGGCTGGACCTGAGCCGTTACGGTACCAGAAGGATCACTCTCTACCCCCGCACTATCAGTGACTGTAATCCTAAAGTAGTAGCTAGTCCCGTAAGTCAAATCCGTTAGGACGTCAAAACCACCATCATTGCCAAACACTCTAACCCTCTTCCAAAGGTTACTCGCACTAGGCGTAAATACAGAGCTAGTAGACATGTATATGTTCATGTACTTGATGTTGCTTGGAGCAGCAGTAGTGGTTACTCCAGTGTCTAAGTATCCGTCCCATGCGATAGTTATGGTTCCAAGACGAGATGTTGCCGTAGGATCTGTTGGTGGATATGTTGTGTGGTCGCCTGCTAGCTCCGCTGTTGTTAGGGTGGTAGTAGCTGCTGTAGAGGGTTGCTTACCTGAGTCAAAAGCAATGAGCTCAAAATAGTAAAATGTTCCCTGCTCAAGCCGAACATCATCATCAAAAGTATAACTAGTTATAGTGGAATCTGATATATCTTTATACCTAAAGTCCTCTAGAGTGCTTCTTCGCCACTTTACAGTGTATCCAGCTAAGTCAGTTAATGTCTCACCTGCTGCAGTAAGAGTGGGAGCAGTCCAAGACAGAGTCACTTTAGCGTAGGCGATATCCTCTGGTCCATATACATCCGCTTCGCTTGTTGCTGACAGCCCAGTCGGGGGTGCTGGTGGGTCGCCGTCTTGAGGCAGTGACGTGTCTGGAGTGTACTCTACCCAGCGAATACCATTCCAGTAGTAGGTCTGGTTGTTTGAGCTGTCTACCCAAATTGACCCGTCCTGAGCCCATTCGCGTGCAACTGGAAAGACGTAAACATCGGCAGTAGAAACATCGGTGCTAGACACCGCTGTGTCTACACCAGCAGTCAAGACGTATTCAATTGTGTTACTCGTTACGTTGCTGATCTCAAAGAGGCCATCAGTTCCGTAAGCTCTAGAGTCTTCAGAAAAAATGTCAACAAAAATAATGTCGCCTACCTCGAAGTGGTGGGTCGCATTCATTGTCAAAGTTACAGTGCTGCCTGGTGCAGCTGAAATCTCAAAAGAGTCAACTTTTCTACGAGTTTGTAGGCGTCTACGAGAACTCCAACTGGTTGGAGCAGCAGTCTCTGGTTTAAAGTAGTAGGCGTGGCTAATGGTTACGCCAGATAGCTGATCCTGTGTAGGGTCATGCATGTAGCTAGCTCTGTCAGCCCAAGGAGGAGTGGCAACTGACTCTACGGTAAAATTATCTCCATCAACATCAATAGCCGAGCTACTACCCCAGTGAATGCCAGAGACTTCGATTCGATCCCCTGCTGCAGCACCTAGATCAGACTCTAGGTAAATCTCTACTCGATCTGTGCTCTTACCGATCAGACCCTTGGGATAGACGTAAGCGTCTTGAATTTTACGGAACTGATAAGGGGCAGAGGCGCTCACTACTGTTTCAGGACCTACAGCGGGAGCACCGATCTCAACTGCATCATTAATCTGACCAGTGGTTAAAAGATTAATAGGCCTAAGCTCGACAGCGCGGACACGCTGATCTAACCTGCTCATCAGGCTAGTGAGTTTGCGGCGACGTCTTCTAATCCCCATTGAATACCTTTCCGTCAACAATATTTATGCCAGAGATTGGAATTGATGGCTCTGTAACTAGCTCTAGACCAACTTCCTCTGGGTAGTTAGGCGTATCTGGAACACTTACCGTGTAAGACATAATCTTTCTAACCAAAACTCCCGCATCAGTCCCGTAGTCTTGCTCTAGATAGCTATCTGCACGAAGCGATACAAAGTCATCGTTTAATTTTACAGATACCCAGTCGCCTGGATTGTAGGTGCCAAGCTTAGGATTAACAGATCCGTTAACAGAAACAGTAAACGTACTGATTGGTGGAACTGATTCTTCTAGAAGCCTAGAAGCTTGCTTCCATAGAACAGCCTCGACCTCGGTATCTAGATCATCAACAGCGTCTAATAGAGGCCAGCCTTCGTTCAACAGCTTGTGGTTAGAGGCCGCTGAATAGGGTTGGCTAGCGTCTGTGCTTAGGCGATCATCTTTTCCTTGAACAAAGAATCTAGTAGCCCCGTCTTCAGCATTTTCCTCAAACTGAGCTTCGACAACATTGCCTGGATATTCAAAAATATATTCATCTGCCCCATAAGCACTGGCAGGGATTGGACCCTGGAATCCGTCAGCTTGAGAAGCAATGTAGCTAGTTAAGCTAGCTGGGACCAACGGCAAGAAAGTAAAGTATTTCTTGAAAGTATTAGTCGTAGTGTCGTACTCGCAATCAACGCGATACTCAAAACCATCTGGCTTAGTGGAGTATTCATCTAAGACCTCTGCAACTGTCTTTAGTTCATATCCTCTAATTACAGGATTTGCTTGTAAGTTGGTACTGAAGTCATCGTTTCTAGAGAAGTCAAACCCGATGTCTCCAAGCGTGGTATGTTCGCCAAAGGTTCCGTAAGAAACAGCAGCACGTCTAGTTACAGTAGGAGTTACAGAAGAGGTTAAATCTGTATAGCTCTGAGCAATATTCGGTCCATATTGAACAAACTGAAACTGAGTTGTTGAAGCTGGCGTCCCGTAGACAGTACCGTACCCGTCAAAACTCTGACTGACATCTTGCAGGTAGACAACGTCTCCTTCGCCAAACCCATGAGCTGTAGTGGTTTCAACGGTAACTACGTTACCATCACGCTTAAAGTTGGATACGGTCTTGACAGTGTCTGACTCGGTGGTAGTACTTAAATCACTTCCAGTGTTTGCGTAGGTAAATGTATAAGCGTTTGAGATAGACGTAACTACTGCTTCATTAGCATTAAAGCTGGAGTCTGCTTGAACGTCAGTAATTTTTATCTTCTGGCCCTCGGTTAGTTCGTGTCTTTTAGAGGTGACAACTGTTGCAACGTTAGAAGCTCTAGCTACACTAGCTATCTCATTGAATAGATCAATTCCTGGGCGAATCTCGTCGTTGGCAAAATCAAAATCAAAAAGGTCGGTGTTTAATTCTCGCAGAAGGTCTTGGGCGTATTGGTAGTTATCTTGACGAGTCTCGACAGTTATTGGATTGTCCTCGCCAAAAGTTTGGTCTGGAATTGTCTTCTTTGTTGAAGTCTTTTTATACTCCAAAGAATCAGTGTAGTCGGCATTAACAGTAATGACAGAGTTTCCGTCTACATTAGTAGTTGCAGTTAGGACTTCAAAGTATCCGTTGTAGAGGGTGTAGCCACTTGCCCAGTACAGATAAACAGCCTCGCCGACCGTAAAGTTGTACTGTCCACCAGTAAGAGTAATTGTCATGGTGCCGCTAGAAACTTCTGCGGTTGCCTCGTAAGAGCTATTCCACGTCTTCCAGACAACACGGTGCGATAGGTAGCTAGTGAATTCGGAAGCAGTTACAGAAAGAACCTTGTCAATCAAACTGTAGGTGCGACCCCAGATAATTCCGCCCCAGACGCACAATCCATCACGAACAACATAAAGAGCCGTCTTAGCTGGCATTGTGTTTTCGTAGATACTAAGGTTGTAGGTGTCTTCAGTTATGGCAATGTCACCCTGAAAAGAGCCAGCTTCGGTGAGCGAACGAGAATATGAAACGCCCCTAAACGGAATTTCCGCAAGGAGTTCGTTAGTTAAAAGGTCGCAGACAAAGTAGCGGTAATCTACTTCGCCTTCAATTCCTTCTGTTCTTACTGCCATCTTTTGTCCTTGAGTGTCTTTGTATTAGTTTACCAGCTAGCCGATCCAGCCTGATCGGTAGTAAATCGTTACACTTCCTCCCGTAGGAAACTCGGCTATGTCAATAGTGTTGTCACCTGGTTCTAGATAAATCCAGTCAACTAGGACAGCAACTTTGGAGCGTCCGTTGGCGACATTTGTCACAGTGCTGCCAGAGTAAGTAACATCTAGGGCCTCGCGGTTGTAGGTGTCAATTTCTAGCTTGTGATTAGCAGCAGTAGCACCAACAATAGTGATTGTCTGGTCACTAGTAGTATTCGTGATAGTTGGTGGATTGTTTGAGTCTGGAATAGTAAACTGAGCAGACGTTTCAATGATGATTGGAACTGCAACGTTACCGTTATTTGTGATTGTTGCAGTAGCAGAGCCGCTGCTCTCGGTGATAGTGGTGTTCTCGTAGCCGTCAGGGTCACCATCAACAAACTCATACTTAATTGGGTCAACAGCTTTTAGGCCAATAGAAAAGTCGTGGCGACCGCGAGCATTTACGCTAGTGATTTGAGGAGCACCACTTAAGCGCACCTTGGCTGCCTTTTTAGTGGTCCCGTCTTCGGTAACAATCAAATATCCAGCAGTAGTGGTTTTAACCATAGGGGACAGATATGACATAAGAGTGTTGCGAGCAGTAGCAACATCGTCTGGGTCTTGAGGCAAGAAAGACCCGTTTAACGTAATAAGGCGATTTGCCCAGCGGCCTACAGCATCGTACGAGCCATCACCCCATCCTCGAGGGAGATCTGGTAGCTCGTTTTCTGGAAGAGTCCACCAACCATCAATGTCCGTAACAACCCAAACTACATCATTAGAGTCAATGGTGTTTAGGGTTAGACCAGTCTCAGTAGAGGGATTCCACAGCTGAATGTTACCCTCAAGCTTGAGACCAGAGAGGAAGGGGGTCTGTAGCGGAGTTAGAGCCGTATTGACTACTTTATTTTCATCCGCCTGAGTATCTTGATCTGCTACTGAATCATAAAAGGTCATTAGATTGTGCCCTTCCTAATCTCAAAGGCTAGGCGGCGCGATACTGCAGCAGCCAGTTCTTTTTCGTCCATTCCTGGAGACGGGTTGACGGTAATGCTAATTCCGCTGCCGCCACCACGCAGTGCATTTATCATGGCGTAGTCACGTTTAGATAGCCCATTGCTGTCAAGTGGCTCTACGCGCTCTGGCTTTCCAGCTTCCGCAATTTGAGCAATAGTTCCACCAGCAGAAGGAGAGACAATTCCTCCAGATGCAAGTCTTGGAAGGGTGACCTTACCGATAAGGCCAATTTGTAGCTCTTGACCAATAAGATCCCCTAAGAAGCCTAGTCCGCTGTTGGCTAGCTTTATCATGCCGTTTAGGCCATCAATAAAGAAGTTAATAAAGTTCTCTACAATCCCTAGCCACCCATTTACGACAGTTTTAAAGAAGCCAGTTACACCCTCCCAAACGTCTTCAAAGAAGTTTCCTAAGTTCTCAAACGCATCCTCGAACCAACCAGTTACGTTGTCCCAGATCTGCTTTACACCCTGTACAGTCTCGTCCCAGGCCTGGCTGATGTTGCTACCGAGAGTTCCAAAGAAGCTGGCTATATTTTCGCCGATGGTACTAAATAGATTCCCCAGAGCTTCCATGGTTTCGTGGAAGAAAGCTACTACTTTTTCCCACATCTGTCTGCCAACTTCAGTTTGGCTGAAGAAGTAGTAAAGAGCGGCACTTAGGATTCCAACTGCAGTAATGATAAAGCCAATAGGGCTAGCAGCAAATGCTGTCCTAATTACCCCGCCAACGGCTAGAACTATTGTTCTAACAACATTGAATGCGCCCTTAAGGCTCAAAACAAACCCGATGATAGCAATTATGTTTCCAATTATTACCAAGAAAATATTTTTAATTTGGTCTAGTACAAAGAATACAGCCGAGAAAATTGCAAATCCTCTACCAATTGTGTCAATAAACGGCTTTACTTGTTCACTACCGAAAAACGCCGCAATTGGTTTTACAAGCTCATTGATTGTCTCGAAGAATGCAGTTGGAGCACCTTCATCTGCAAAAGCGTTGAATAATTCACCAAGAGTAACAATCAGATCGCCAAGAGCAGGAGCCGCATTAGCAAATGACTGGAAGATGTTGTCCCAGTTCTGGGCGTTACCTTCTTCCGTAAGAATTTCAAAGAATTCACCAATTGCAGGGTTAGCTCCAAGATTTAGGAACGCCGTAACTATTTGGCCTAAGAAGTCTGCTACGGGCCCAAAGTTAGTGGCAAGCCCCTCGAAGAGAGCCTTAACTCCAGGAGCTGCTTCATTGCCCTCATCTCCAAGTGCAGTAAAGTTTTCAGCTACTCCTTCTAGGTAAGTCAGCAACGTATCTATCGCGCCGTCTTCTCCATCAAGGAGAGCAAAGAAGTCCCCCAGTCCTGTAAGGGTATCTCCGATAATCCCGAATAGGCGACTTCCAATGCCAAATGCATTTTCGAAGGTACCTTCTAGGCCAAAGTCATCTAGATAAGTATTCCAGTCAACAAGAGTGTCTCTGATAAACTCTAGGAACTTAGTTCCGATACCATCAGCATCATTGAATACTTTGAGGAGAACCTCCCCGAACTCTCCAAAAATTTCTCCAATAAGAGGAATGTTTTCGCTCAGATTTGTTAGGAAAGTATCTACTTCAGCTTTAGTTTCTTCGGTTAAGAAGTTGTCAAAAAGGTTTTGTGTACCCTGTCCGAGAGCGACTCCTATGTCACCAAGCCTCTGCTCTAGAAGCGGGAAGTAGGTGCTGTCTAGCTGTTCTATTTGACTTTGCAGAACTGGCAGGAACCCCGCGGCAACTGCCTCTTTAAGAATGTCAAGCTTCGGGCGTAGCCCAACTAGGAATCTAGCAAACGCGGCTTGCGACTCAGTGAGGCCAGCGTAGGGATCAGAACCACTTGCTTCGTTGAGAGCTTGAGGACCCTTAGCAAGTTCTGCGTTAAGATCCTGAGTCCGATCCTTGGCCTTACGATATGCAAGTTCTGCCA
>Ga0213862_10000409_pt1 | contig 18528 bp, 11 predicted proteins | sample PICome_7_FD_160092 | JGI IMG/M metagenome (GOLD analysis project Ga0213862, IMG submission 160092) | Coastal seawater microbial communities near Pivers Island, North Carolina, United States - PICO266 | ecosystem: Environmental > Aquatic > Marine > Coastal | place: USA: North Carolina... | reverse complement strand
TAGAATCAGCAAAAAATTTAGCTGATCAAATTAAAGATTCAAAACAAGACCAGAAGAACATGTCTGACACCCTAGAGAATGTTACAAAAGAATTACAAAAAATTAAAGGAACAAATGAGCAGGTTTTAACCTTTGCAAATCAAATGAAAACCCTTGAAAAAATCCTTGGTAATCAAAAACAAAGAGGGATTTTAGGAGAGATACAATTAGAGAATTTATTATCTAATGTCCTGCCTCCAGAGTTATTTCAAATGGAATATTCTTTTAATAATAATGAAGCTGTAGATGCTATAATTAAAGTTGGAGAATTTATAATTCCAATTGATGCAAAATTCTCACTAGATAATTATAATAAAATGATAGAAAGTGATGAAACTGATGCAGATAGGTTAAATGATTTGGAGAAAAAATTTAAGAATGATATAAAAAATAGAATTGATGAAACTTCAAAATATATAAGGCCTAACGAAGGAACTCTTGACTATGCTTATATGTTTATTCCAGCAGATGGTTTATATCAAGACCTGCTGAATAACAAGGTTGGATCATTAAAAATAAATCAAAGAGATTTGGTTTCATATGCCTATGAAAAGAAAGTAATGATAGTTTCTCCTATGAGTTTATTCCCAATGCTTCAAGTAACTACCAAAGCATTAAATAATATGAAAGTTGAGGAGTCTGTTCAACAAATTCAAATGAATATTGAAAAACTAGGTAATCACTTAAAAGCATATCAAACTTATCATGAAAAGTTAGGTAACAGTCTTAGTACTGTTGTTAATCATTACAATTTTAGCAGTAAGGAGTATAAAAAAATTGATAAGGATATAACTAAGCTAACTTCCAACAGGGTTAATATAGGAATAGAAAGTGAAACTTTAGAAAGACCTTTAATAGAAGATTAAAAAAAAAGCCCTCCAGAGGAAAGCTTATTTAGTTGCCTTAAGCAACACACAACAGTACAAATGTAATCTTTTTTTAAGCATTTGACTTTATATATTTCAAAAAGTCTGAAATAGCCTCTTTAATTTTATCTAAATCATCTGTAAAATGATTTATCATAATGCTAAAAACATATTGCCTTCCCTTGTCTGTAAAGATATAACCAGAATAGTTATGATTATTTTTTAATGTACCTGTTTTACCCCAAACAAAATCTTCAGTTCCAGTTATAATGTAATTATTTGGAAATATTTTCTTAATTCTATCTGACCCAAGGTATTGATATATTTTTTCTAAGGCTAAAACTAATGATGAAGGTTTGATTAAATTATATCTAGAAAGTCCCGAACCATCATATAATTGAATTTTATTATCATCTAAACTGTTTAGTATTATTTTAAGGCCTTTATCTACAGATATTGTATCATTAAATCTAAGAGAAATATTTGCAGCTAAACTCTCAGAGATAAGATTATCTGAGTCCTTCAAAATAGCAGAGTATATACCATCTTTAATCTTACTATTCCATATTTTATAATTTTTCAATTCATCTTCCTCATAGCTGATAGAGGTTTGAAAAAAACTCTCAAGTAAATTCATTGTAATTTTTCTTGATGTAACAAATGGATAATAAATTGTATCTCCTGCTCTAATTAAAGAAGGGTTGATAGAGAAATTGTTTTCTTGATGATCTCTATATACTTTTTCTTTCTGTTTAAGGTTATTCACTACTTGAAAAATATCAGGTGTTACTTTAATAGAGTCATTAAATTCTTTAACGATCTGAATGACATTTCCATAAATTGGCATTTCTGATCTTTCAGCTTGAAAATAATATTTAAAATCGTCCCAAGCCCAAGCAGGACCATATTTAGTCAAGTCAATATTAGGCTTGTGATATACAATATGATTAAATGATTTAATAAAAGTCTCAAGATCCTCATCATCATATTTTGGATGAGCAATAAACGGATATCCAGTTGATGAAATACTTAATGTATCATTAGAAATTTTATATTTAATTGAAGGAATAGTATCTCCTGAAGTAAGTGAACCTAGAACAGTTAAAATTTTTATATTCGATGCTGGAGTCATTGAAGTATTAAATCCAACACCTGATATTTTTTTATCCTTATTCAATTGTTTAATTGCTATTGAAACAACTGAACTTTTTAAATTTTCATTTTTTGAAATCCACCTGTCAATCTTTTTACTGGAAATTTGAGAGTAAACATTAGAGCATAACAAGAATAGAATTAGAGCCTTCTTCATCTAATTAAATTAGGGAATAATAAACAAAAAAACCCTCTAAATAGAGGGTTTTTATTTTGCGGTCTGGACGGGACTCGAACCCGCGACCCCCTGCGTGACAGGCAGGTATTCTAACCAACTGAACTACCAGACCAAAACGGTTGCAAATATAATTATTTTGAGTTATAAAGCTGCATTAATTGCATCTTCGTATGTTTTTTTTGGAGCAACACCTACTTGTCTTGATACAAGCTCACCATCTTTGAATAAAAGAACTGTTGGGATATTTCTAACACCATACTTTGCTGCAAACTCTTGATTAGCATCTACATCAATCTTTCCAACCACAGCTTTTCCATCAAAATCTTTACTTAACTCTTCCATAATTGGACCTACCATTCTGCATGGACCACACCATTCTGCCCAAAAGTCTACAAGAACAGGCTTGTCAGATTTTAGTACTTTTTCTTCAAAAATTGAATCATTTAATTCTAATGCCATAACTTATAATTTAAGGAGCAAATCTAAGGTTAATTCTTAAAAGAATTAAATTTTAAACTAATTTAATTTATATCTAAATTCATCTTGCTCCAATGATACTAGGAGCTCTTTTGTTATAGACACCTTAGCTTGTTCAGATATCATATTTAATTTGAATTTATTATTTGAATCATGAATATCAAAATAGACTGGCTTTGAACCTTTGTGTTTAGATAATGTGTTTTTTAGTTTTTTAACCTCACTTTCATTAAAATTACTTGAGTCTATAATAAATGTTATTTTCTTAGAACTTGAGTCTATAATACCATCTAATAATTCCATATTCAAAAATTGAATTCGAGGATCTCCAGCTCTTCCTGTTTCTCTATTTACCCAACCTTCTTTAATTGCAATTCTTAGTCTTAAAATTTTATTTTCTTCAAGCAAGTGTTTATACTTCAAATAGTCTTCTCCAAAAATTCTGAATTTATATTGATCATTAAAATCTTCAAATGAGAAAACACCAAATCCATTACCTGTTTTTGAAACTAAATGTTCAACCTCATTAATAATTCCGCCTACATAAAAATCTTTATTTACTATTCTATTTAAATCACTTAAAGAAGAAAGTCCTGTGGAAGTAAAATTATTTATCTCCCTTAAATAATCATCAAGTGGATGAGCTGAAATATATATACCCACTACTTCCCTTTCTTTCTTTAATCTCTCGAGGTTAATCCACTCTTTACAATCTGGCATTTTTAATTCAGATGTATTGTCAATAGCTCCCTCTTCAAATAAACTTATCTGAGAGGAATTGATTGATTCTTGATATTTAGCCCCATACTTTACAGTTTTTTCTAGAAAAGTAAGACCATCATTATCTATATTGAAGTATTGAGCTCTTTTGTTTTTAAATGAATCAAATCCACCGGCTAAAACAAGATTTTCAAAAGTTTTTTTATTCGCCAATCTAAGATCTATTCTTTTAGCAAAGTCATATATATCTTTATAATTACCATCTTTTCTGTTTTCTACAATTGTCTCAACAGCTCCTTTACCAACTCCTTTAATTGCACCCATTCCAAATCTAATAGCTTTATCTTCATTAACATTAAACTTATAATAAGACTCATTAATATCTGGACCTAAAACTCTAATTCCCATTCTTTTACATTCTTCCATAAAAAATGATACTTGTTTTATATCATTCATGTTATTGGACAGAACAGCAGCCATATATTCAGATGGATAATTAGCTTTTAAATATGCTGTTTGATAACCTATAAAAGCATAACATGTAGAATGAGATTTATTAAACGCATAGGATGCAAAAGCTTCCCAATCTTTCCATATTTTCTCTAAAATTTCAACACTGTAGCCATTTTCTTGACCACCAATCATAAATTTTGGTTTTAGCTTCTCAATTAAAGAAAATATTTTCTTACCCATTGCTTTTCTTAGCAGATCGGCTTCACCTTTTGAAAAATCTGCAATTTTTTGAGATAATAACATTACCTGCTCTTGATACACTGTAATACCATATGTCTCTTTAAGAAATTCTTCCATTTCTGGAAGGTCATATGCAATAGGTTCAGATCCATGTTTTCTAGCAATAAATGATGGAATATATTCTAAAGGACCTGGTCTATACAATGCATTCATAGCAATAAGATCGTTAAAGTCTGAAGGCTTCAATTCCTTTAAATATTTTTGCATTCCAGGTGATTCATATTGAAATATTCCAACTGTTTCTCCTTTTTGAAATAACTCATATGTTTTTTTATCATCTAACTGGAATTTTTCAGGATAAAGCTGTATATCATGTTTATACTTGATCAATTTCACTGTATCTTTTATAATAGTCAGTGTCTTCAAGCCTAGGAAATCCATTTTTAAAAGCCCTGCATCTTCAACTACTGAGTTATCAAATTGGGTTACAAAAAAATCTGAATCTTTTGCTTTAGTAATTGGTACGAATTCTGAAATATCACTTGGTGTTATGATAACACCACAGGCGTGTATACCAGTATTTCTTAAAGACCCCTCTAACATACTGGCTTGCTTTAGTGTTTGAGCTGATAGATCTGTAGATTTATATAGTTTTTTTAATTCACTTACCCTACTAAATTCATCTGTCCTAAGCTCTGATTTTAAGTCAGCTTCATTCTTAGAAAAAATTTCCCCAAGCTTCATATTTGGTACTAATTTTGAAATTCTATCAACCTCTGATAATGATAAATCAAGAACTCTTCCCGTATCTCTTATTGATGATTTGGCTGCCATTCTTCCATAAGTAATAATTTGAGCAACTTGTTGAGAGCCATATTTATCTACTACATATTCAATAACTTTATTTCTTCCCTCATCATCAAAATCTATATCTATATCAGGTAAACTAACTCTATCAGGATTTAAAAATCTCTCAAAAAGCAAGTTGTATTTTATTGGGTCAATACTTGTTATGCCTAAGGCATAAGCTACAACTGATCCAGCAGCCGAACCTCTTCCTGGTCCAACAGACACTCCCATCTCTCTCGCAGCATTAATAAAGTCTTGAACAATCAAGAAGTATCCAGGATATCCTGTTTTAGAAATTACATCTAGCTCAAAATCTATTCTCTCTTGTAGCTCTGAATCAACTTCTTTGTATTTAAGTTTTACACCCTCTAAAGTTAAATGTCTTAAGAAAAGGTTTTGTCCTTTTTGGTTATCAAAGTCATTTTTTTGAATAAACTTTTCTGGTACTGTAAAATCAGGTAGCAAAACTTCCCTGGCTAAATCAAACGGTTCAACTTTATCAATTATATCAGATATATTATATATACTTTCAGGAATGTCACTAAATAAGTTAAACATTTCATCCTTTGATTTATACCAATACTCTTCATTTGGCAAACCATATCTAAAACCTCTTCCTTTTCCAATTGGAACAGATTGTTTCTCTCCATCTCTAACACATAATAATATATCATGTGCATTAGCTTCCGATTGAGTGGTATAAAAAGTATTATTTGTTGCAATAAGTTTTATTTCATACTTAGTGCTAAATTCTTTAATAATAGGAAGAACATAATCTTCATTTTCTTGTTTATGTCTTTGAATTTCTAAATAAAAATCTGACCCAAAAGTGTCTTTCCACAAGCTCAAAGATTCTTCTGCTTTTTCTTCTCCTTGATTTAGAATTTTAGAAGCTATTTCACCTCTTAAACCTCCTGATAAAACAATAATATCCTCAGAATATTTACTAAGAACATTTTTATCAATCCTTGGTACATAATAAAAACCATCAATATTAGCAATTGAACTCAATTTTGAAATATTTCTAAAGCCATTTTTGTTTTTAGCTAAAAAAATCATTTGATAACCATCATCTCTATTTGATTTATCTAAATGATTTTCACATACATTTAATTCACAACCCACAATTGGCTTTATATATTTTTGACCATCCTTTAAATTTTCATTATAATTTTTGAGTGTCTTTATAAAATGAAATGCACCCATAAGATTTGATTTATCTGTAATAGCCATTGCATCATGAGAATGTTCTATTGAATATTTTAATAAATCTGAGATCTTAGATGTCGATTGTAAAATTGAAAATTGTGTATAGGAATGTAAGTGGCCAAATTTAAATTCTTGTGAAGTCTCTTTAATTGGAACAGATTCTTGCTTAATATCTGGCTTTACACTTTCCTTTAAAAGTTTTGATTCTTCAAATAGATCTATGTGAATTATATCAACTACTTTAATCTTGTTAAGATCAAGATCCGTAAGTTTTTCAATAATATTTATATGGTTTGAAAGAGAGTTAGGATGGATTTTTTGTTCTTTTAATAACTTGAACAAACATAAAGCTGTTGCTTCAACATCCGCAGAAGCATTGTGAGCAGATTCAAATTTTTCATTAAAGAGATGTGTATATAGTTCCATTAAAGTTGGAAGCTTAAACTTCCTCCCTCTTCCTCCCTTAAGCATACAAATTCCTGCAGTTTCTTCTGTACAGGTATCTATTTTCGGGAAATCTTGTAGTGGATTGTTTCCATTAGATCTAAGATATTCCGACCCCATAATCTTTTCATCAAAGTTTAAATTATGTCCACATATAAATTGTGATTTTTTTAGATCCTCATTAAACTTATTCAAAACAAAATTAATATCTACTCCAATTTTTTTTGCTAATTGAGTTGAAATTCCATGTATTTTTTCTGAGTCATATGGAATAGTAAAACCATCAGGATGGACAATATAACTTTGATTAGATATACAATCTCCATTTATATCATGGACTTGCCAAGCAACTTGAATTGCTCTTGGCCAATTATCAAAATCGGTAAGAGGTGCGCTCCACTTTTTTGGTAATCCAGTAGTTTCTGTATCAAAAATTAAAAACATTTGGGAATAGTTTCAATTACTAATTTAATATTTTATCTTGGATTCGTTTTCAATAATTATCAATAGTTTTTAATGGTAAAAAATAAAGAAACTTTTACAATTACCGCAGCTTTGCCATATGCTAATGGACCCATTCATATAGGGCATTTAGCAGGTGTTTATATACCTGCAGATATATATGCTAGATATAAAAGACTGACAGATAATGAAGTTGCATTTATATGTGGAAGTGATGAACATGGTGTTGCAATATCTTTAGCTTCAAAAAAAGCATCTATTTCTCCTAAAGAGTTGATTGATAAATATGATAATATAATAAAATCATCTTTTAAAGAATTTGGAATTTCATTTGACAACTACTCTAGGACGTCCAAAAAAATTCATCATGAAACATCATTAGAGTTATTTAATACACTTAAAGAGAAAGATCTTTTTTCATTAAAAAAATCTGAACAATTTTATGATTCTAAAGAAAATCAATTTTTAGCTGATAGATATATCTCAGGAGATTGTCCAATATGTAATGCTAAAGATGCATATGGTGATCAATGTGAAAAATGTGGTTCAACTTTGAGTCCAGAAGAATTAAAAAATCCAAAATCAACAATATCAGATTCTACTCCTGTTTTGAAAGAAACAAAACATTATTATATAAAACTTAATGAGTATGAAGAATTCCTTAGAAATTGGATAACAGTTGAAAATAAGGATAAATGGAAAGCTAATGTAATTGGGCAAGTTAAATCCTGGCTTGACAGTGGACTGAAGCCTAGAGCTGTTACTAGAGATTTAGACTGGGGCATTCCTGTTAAAGTTGATGGTGATGACGGAAAAGTATTATATGTTTGGTTTGAAGCTCCTATTGGATATATTTCATCAACTAAAGAATGGGCTAAAAATAATAACAAAGATTGGGAGGACTATTGGAAAAATCCTAAAACCAACCTTATTCATTTTATAGGAAAAGATAATATTGTCTTTCATTGTATCATTTTTCCAATAATGTTAAAAATGTTTGGAGACTTTATTTTACCTAAAAATGTTCCCGCAAATGAATTTCTTAATCTAGAAGGAGATAAGATATCTACCTCAAGAAATTGGGCAGTATGGCTTCACGAATATTTAATCGAGTTTCCTGATATGCAGGATGTTCTTAGGTATGTTCTTACTGCAACTTGTCCTGAGACAAAGGATAATGACTTTACATGGAAAGAATTTCAAACTAGAAACAATAGTGAATTAGTTGCGATATATGGTAACTTCACTAACCGTGTACTTTCTTTAATAGATAAATATTATGAAGGGAAAATACCTAATCCTAAGGCTTTAGATGATGGTGATAATAAAATTCTTAAAGAAGTAGTTTCTCTTAAAAATGAAATGGAATCAAATTTAGATGAGTTTAAATTTAGAGAAGCTTTAAAAAATTTAATTGGTATTGCCAGAATAGGGAATAAACACCTGGCTGATAATGAACCATGGAAAATAAAAAGTGAAAATCCAGAACGTGTTGAGCAAATACTAAAAACCTCTTTTGAAATAGTTACATATCTAGCGGTTCTTTCTGAACCTTTTTTACCTTTTACATCTGAAAAGCTAAAAAAAATGATTGGGATCAATAAAACGGAATGGTCTAATATTGATAATCTAGGTAGTGAAATAGATTTCAACTTTATAATTACTAATAAAGAAATGTTATTTAGAAGAATAGAGGATTCTGAAATTGAACTTCAAATTGATAAATTAAAAAAGAACCTCTAGTTCATTAAATCATCATTTGAAATTGATTTAATAATGTTTACTGAGTAGTTATAGAATTTGAATATTTTATCTAACTCTTCAAGCCCCTTCTCTTTATCCCAATCTTTAATGTTAAGTTTTGTTTTTTGAATTTGAATATTTAAGAGTTTTAATCTACCTTTTATTTCAGATCTATCCTTATACAATTGAAACTCTGAACGTAAAATTTCACTTGAAAAATTACTAAGAGAATTCAGATTTTCTGTTAAGTAATTAAAATCGTTTTCAATATAACCTCCTATTGAATTTGATAAGACCAGAATGTAATATTCTAATCGACTAAATTCAGACCAGTTATTAAGATTGTTTTCTTGTTTAAACTCATCGTCCAGAACTATTGGAGTTTCAAAAACTGCTTCAATTATTTTCTCTTCTTTATTTACTAGGTTAGAGTTATTGTCTGGAGTTTCACTACATGAGGTAATTAGAATTATAATTAATAAAAATTTCTTATCTAAAAACGCTCTCATAATTAAATTAAATCTACGATATTTTATACTTTTATCATTCAATATTTAAAATATGAGCAAATCATTTGTTGTATTTATAGTTATTCTCTCAATGATTATAGTTTTAGCTTCTATTGTTTATGACTATATGACATCCAAAGATGACTAAAAAAATCATAATTATTGGATCTGGTTTTTCCTCAATTTCTGCTGCAACATATCTAGCAGATAAAGGCTATTATGTAACTATCCTTGAGAAAAATACATCTTATGGGGGAAGAGCAAGAAAATTCAAAGCAAACGGATTTACTTTTGATATGGGTCCGTCATGGTATTGGATGCCTGATGTTTTTGAAAAGTATTTTAACGATTTTAATAAAAGAGTTGAAGATTATTACTCTCTTAAAAAATTAGATCCAGCTTACCGAGTTTACTTTGGGAAAAATGACTTTATAGACATTGGAGATAGTCTAGAGAAAATTAGTCAGACTTTTGAAAAACATGAAAAGGGTTCTTCAAAACAGCTTATGAAATTTATGGCTGAAGCTAAAAAAAATTATTCCATTGCTATGGAAAAAGTTGTCTATAAACCTGGAGAATCAATCTTGGAATTAATCACACTGGGAACAATTAGAAGATTAAGATATTTTGCTACCAATATAAAATCTGAAGTAGCTAAATACTTTAAAAATAATAAGCTTAAACAGATTCTAGAGTTTCCAGCTTTATTCCTTGGTGCAAAACCTGAAAACACTCCAGCTTTTTATAATATAATGAATCATGCAGATTTTGGATTAGGAACTTGGTTCCCTGAAAAAGGTGGAATGCATAGGGTTGTTGAATCTATGATTGAACTTGCATTAGAAAAAGGAGTAAATTTTAAATCCGATCATCAAGTTGATGAAATATTAGTTGAAAATAAAAAAGTAAAAGGAGTTGTTTCCAATGGAAATACTTTTTTATGTGATATTATAATTAGTGGAGCAGATTATAATCATACAGAAAAACTAATTCCAGGTCATCTTAAAAATTATTCTGATTCTTATTGGGACAAAAAAACATTTGCCCCTTCTTCACTTCTATTTTATATTGGTTTAGATAAAAAAATTGAAAAACTGAATCATCATAATCTTTTTTTTGATGGTGATTTTAGTAACCATGCATCTGAGATCTATGATGATCCTAAATGGCCTGAATCTCCTCTTTTTTATTTAAATTTTCCTTCTTTGACTGATAAAAGTATGGCTCCAGAAGGACAGGAAAACTGTTTTATACTAATCCCTATAGCTCCTGATTTAAAGGATGAAGAAAACATTAGAGATAAATATTTACAAATTGTGCTTAAAAGAATTGAGGAGGTTGCTGGAGAGAAAATTAGTGATCACATAATCTATAAAAAATCATTCTGTGTTGATGATTTTATAAATGACTATAATTCCTATAAAGGCAATGCATATGGACTTGCTAATACATTATTTCAGACTTCAATCTTTAAACCAAAGATTAAAAGTAAAAAGATAAAAGGTCTATATTTTACGGGACAATTAACTGTTCCAGGGCCTGGCGTTCCCCCTTCTTTAATTTCCGGAAAAATAGTTTCTAGTATTGTTATAAAGGATTACCCGAATCAATAAATTCATTTGTTTCTAGGATATCTGTTATAACCTCTGATATTATCATTTTAATTTCATTGGAAGATAGTGTTGATTGATTTTCAACAAACATAAATGGAGAGTTTCTCTTTTTCAATGAACATATTCCTATTTCAGAAATTTCTTGATTTTTATAACTGCTTTCAGCTAAATATTTATAAAAAAGCAACTGGAGTAAATAAGAATATTTATGATCTGTTTTTACACTTCCAATATTTTTTAAATCTAATACACCTTGATTTACTAGTCCAGATTTGTAATCAATAACTCTTAATCCTCCATTAAACATGTCAATTCTATCAATGATACCGTTTAGCTTAACATCTTTATTATTAACTGTAATATTAGTAGATACTTTCTTTTCTAAAGAGATGATTTTAATCTGTGCATTTTGATTTTTCAGTTGATCTTTTTCATACTCTAGAGTATTATTAATATACTCTTTTAATACTTCAATAAATATCAAATTTTTTCCTTGTGGTTGTTTTGAATAAAGTTCAACAAAAGAATTTATTGATTCTTTTTCAAGATTTTCTTTCATTAAATCTAAATGTTTTACTTCAAGAATTATCCCTATATATGGCTCATATATTTTTTCAATTACCTTATGAATTAATGTACCCTGATCCATATAATTTAAATATTTTGATTCCTCAAAATCATTAACATTAAGTATTTTCTGTTCGTAAAAAAAGTATGGATTCTTAATAAATAAATTTAAAGTTGATGCAGATATTCCTGTCTTTAGAATACTCTCTATTCTATCATCTATCAAACTATCTTTTAAAATTATTGGCGATTCATTTTTAATAGTTTTAATTTTTTGTTCTATTACCTGTCTATTACAGATATAAGAATCTGTCTTCAATAATTCTAGTTGCTTAATATATCTGCTCTCCTCTCCACTCATAAAAGATTTTAAATCAGAATCATAGATTAAGTGAATTTCTTTAGATTTATTAATCAATTCATAAAATATTTTTGAAATTTTGTTTTCTTGATCATATTGAGACATCTCATCAAATTCTATTTTTTCAGAATTAGATAAAACACCTTCTTTAATATCACTAAAAGGGAAAAAACCTTCATTCATATTTGTAATTATAACATGATCATAAGTTGAAATTTTAGAATCAAAAAGATGATAATTTGATGTGAATTTTAAATTTTTGTTGTTATCATAAAAATCTACAAGCTTTACCAATTTTTGATTTGCAAAAAAAACATAAACTTTTGCAGAACTATCTTCACTATATATTTTTGATAAGGTATCTGATAAATATTTTGCTTGATTTACATTCTTTGACGTGGAAATTATATTGATTTTTTTCTTCTGTAAATTATTTGAATTAGACTCATCTATATTTTGATTATTTGCATATCTGTGTTTTTCACCAATAGAATATTGATCAGGTTTTGACTTATAGTCTAGAAAACTCTGGATTAAACTTGAAAATGTATTAACTCCTGGATTATCTTTTTTTGAAATTACATAAAGCTCTTTTTCAGCTCTTGTGAAGGCTACATAAAGTAAATTAATTGAGTCTAATAAATTATTAAGAATTTCACTTTCAAATATTTCTTTTGCAGTATCTCCCATATTAAGAAGAATTTTAGATTTTCTTGTTAGAGTCCACTTCAAATCATTTAAAGATTCGAAAGGCTCATATAGCCAGATAAGATCCTTATTGGTGTTTTCATCAAGTCTATCACTATATATAGGTGAAATAACAACTGGAAATTCAAGACCTTTTGATTTATGTATTGTAGAGATATTAATTGAGTGTTGATCATCAGATACACTTAAGTTTATATTATCTGACTTTTTTTTCCAATGTGAAAGATATGATTTGATTGTGTCATCATTATTATCTAGAAATTCAAAAACATCATCAATTAAGGCAATTAAATAGGGGTCTTCAATTTCTAATTTGAAAATAAATGCACAGTATTTTATGGCATCTAAAATATTTAGAGAAGAAAAATGTTTAAGGTCAAATACATCTTTAGTTGAAATCTTTTGAAAAAAACCATTAACATCCACTTTAGATAGATTAATAAAAAAGCATTCATTTAGACTATCATATCTCTTGTCAAAATAATTCTTAGTAAACAGGAAATTTATTATTTTTTTTCTTTCAGAGTAATCGTTATTGTTTTGACTTAAGTTAAAAATTGAAATAATAAATTGAACATTCTCAGAGTTTTTTATTTGTAGAATATCATTAGAAATTAATTTAAATTTTGGGTTTTTAATATTTTCAATTAACTCTTTTGAATATTTATTTTTTCTAACAAGAATAATTATATCTGAAGTAGAATACCCTCTGTTTAATAATTCTAAAATTTGGTTTTCAATTTTTGAATAAAATGAGTTTTCATCAGTTACATCAACTGCAACATATCCATTTTGTTTTTTATGTGAAAATTGTTTGAAATTTAAATCATCTGAATTATAGATTTCTATATTTAACTTTTCAGATAAGTAATTGAAAAAATCTGAATTGAAGTCAACAATTTCTTTACAACTTCTATAATTTATATCTGTGTTCTTTAATATAGGTTTAAAGTGAAAAGGATTCGTGCGGTCATATATTAAGTTTATAAACTGATTAAACTTTCCTCCACGCCACCTGTAAATTGATTGTTTTGGATCTCCAACAATTAGAAGAGAACCTTTTGATCCATCATGAGATTCACTGTGAATAGAATTTGAAATTAAAGGGATTAAATTCTGCCATTGAAGCTCAGATGTATCTTGGAATTCATCTATAAAGAAATCAGTGTATCTAGATCCAAGTTTTTCATAAATATAGGGAGCTTCATTTGACTTTATAAGTACATTAAGTTGAGAATTAAATTTACTAATAAGTCTAATTTTATTATCACTTTGAATATGTTCAATTTTTTCTTCAATTCTAGATATTAAAGATAACGAAGGAAGAAAAGATAAAGTCGAGTTTACTTTATATATATCTATGATTGATTCTTTAATTTTCAAGTAATTATTAAGAAGGTTGATTCTAATTTTTTCAATTCTTTCTACTTTACTTTTTTCTAGAGTTTTGTTGTATAAATTTGTTTCTCCTTTTAGAGATTTTTCAATTGAGTCATTAATAAAAAATGTATCCTCATTATTAAAAGATTTTAAATATTTATTTAAAAATCCTCCTCTAAAATCATTATCATCTAAACCATTACTGATTATTAAATCAATAGAACTTAAAGCTAAGTGATGAATGTTTGAAGTATTGTCATTTTTAATTTTATGTAATTTTTTTTTAATCTTAGAAAAGAAATTAAAATTCATTTTCTTAAAATAATCAACCTGAATTCTATTTGATTCTTTATCAATAAATAATCCAAAATCTTTTAAATCATATGAGATATCCCAGCTTTTATTTAGTGTAAGTTTAAATTTGGCGAATTCAATAAGTAATTCTTTTAGTTTCTCTTCTTTGTCTATATCAGAGAATAGTTCTTCTATGGCTTGATCTAAATAAACTGAGTTATCTAGTTCAATATTATAATCATCTTTATTATTCAATTCTTCAGAAACACTTTTGATAATATTATTTGTAAAACTGTCAATTGTGATTACATTAAAATTTGAATAGTTATACAAAATTTTATCTAATATGTTGGAGGATTTTTTTTCAATTTCTAATTGATTTAATCCTGTTTTTTTGGAGATAATTTCTTGAATTATTTTGTTTCTATTATATTTTAAATCAGATAAGTAAATAAGTATTCGATCCTTCATTTCAATGGAAGCCTTATTTGTAAAGGTGAGTGCGAGCATTGATTTAAAATGTTCCTCATCTTCACTTTTCAAAAGTTTAGCTATATATTCAGTAGCAAGATTAAAGGTTTTACCAGATCCAGCTGAAGAATTTATTATTTTAAACGAGTAGTCCATGTTTAATATTGAAACTTAATAAAATAATCCTAATTTTGTAAAAAAAAATTATGGCTTTCGAATTACCTAAATTAAATTATGCTTTTGATGCATTAGAACCAAACATAGATGCAAAAACTATGGAAATTCATTATGGAAAACACCATAATGGTTACACTAATAATTTAAATAACCTTATTTCTGGGACTGAAAATGAAAATAAAGATATTGAAGAAATACTTAAATCTTTAGATCTTAACAATAGTGGATTAAGAAATAATGCAGGAGGTTATTTTAATCATAATCTATTTTGGGAGATTATGAGTCCTAACTCTGGAGGAGAACCAAAGTCTGAAATTTCAGATTCTATAAACTCTAGTTTTGGATCATTTGAAAATTTTAAAAATGAATTTAGTAAAGCTGCAGCAACAAGATTTGGTTCCGGGTGGGCATGGTTGTGTGCTCATGAAAATGGAACACTTGAAATATGCTCTACGGCAAATCAGGATAATCCATTAATGCCTAATGGCTGTGGAGGTAATCCAATATTATGTCTAGATGTATGGGAGCATGCATATTATTTAAATTATCAAAATAGAAGACCTGATTATATAAATGCATTTTTCAATGTAATAAATTGGGATGAGGTAAATAAAAAATTTACTCAGAGATAAAAAAATAGGCTAGATATTAACATCTAGCCTATTTAAAACTAATCTAACAAATTGGTTTTTGGTTTATGTATTAAAAATTATATTTTAATCCAACTGATATATTTCTACCCATTTCTTCAATTCCAGCAGTTTTTAATCTTGATAAGTGGTCATAATACTCTTTATCAAAAACATTACTTATTCTCCAAAATAGATTTAAGTCATTAGTCATAAACTCTGTTTTATAGTTTCCTGAAAGATTTAGTACTGAGTATCCGTCTGTTTCCTCTTCAAACATTGACACTCTACTTTGCTTTGCTTTAGCAATAAAATCAATTTCAACTGAATAGTTATTTCCAAAGTCAATATTGAAAACTTGGTTTAATGTTAATGGAGATATGAAAGGAAGTGCCTCTCCATCCATAGACTCAGCAAATACGTATTCAATTGAGGTATAGTAAGACAACCAGTCAATAGAAGTATTTTTATTTAAATGAATTTCTCCACCATAAAGTTTGGAATCTTGTTGCATGTAATCGTATACTCTTAAACCATCTTCAAACATACTTGATGGGTTTAGATATATATAATCGCTTATATCATTGTAAAATAAATCAAATGATACAATTGAGTTATCATTATTTATTTGATACGATAAATCAGTTTGTAAACTTTCCTCAGCTTCCAAATTAGTATTTCCTTTTTTATATTGAAATGATCCGTGATGAGATCCGTCTGCATATAATTCAATTAGATCAGGAGCTCTAAATCCAGAGCTTAGATTTATTCTTAAAGTTGAATTTCCAAAATCTTTTTTAAATCCAAGAGACCCATTGAAATTGGAATAATCATTTGAACTAGATTCTGAGGAAATAGATCTATTATCATATCTAACACCAATTAAAGCTTGTGAAGTATCATCTATATCAAACTGACCTAAAGCGAATAAACCAAAGTCCTTTTTCTCTGCATCAGGAATTAGAGTTTCATGACCAAAATTTTTATTTTCTTGGTTAAGTAAACTAGTTCCAATAATAAGATTTAAATCATCTGACTGAGGCATAGTTAGTTTAATGTCAATTGAGGTAGTTTCAAGTTCCATGTCAAGTTCTGCTTCACCTTCCTCATGACCCTCATGATCGTCATGATCATCATGACCTTCTTCTTCATGATCCTCGTGATCATCATGACCTTCTTCTTCATGACCTCCAAACTCTTTTCTTTCATTTAATTGTCTCCCTAGTGTGATGTCTAAAGTGTGATCGTTACCCATATCAAAAGTGTTTTTCCAGGTTAAAGTTGTATGATTTATCTCTTGATAATGATCTTCTTCTCCATGATCATCATGATCATCGTGTCCATCTTCTTCATGATCATCATGATCATCGTGATCATCATGACCTTCTTCCATATGTGGAATTCCAACTTCAGTTTCAGACATGCTAAATCTCAAGTCTGATTGAAATTTTTCAGTTTGATATGCAACTCCTGCTTTAAAGTCATTTTGCTTAAACCAAGTGTTTTCTATCTCACCATCAGGTGAAGAATAGTTTCCGTTGTCTGTAATATCTGCTCTAAGCATATAGCTGAAATTTTCTGAGCTACCTTTTAAACCAAGATTATTACTAAATCCACTATAATTTGAATTATATATTCCAGTGTAATCTATTTCAAGATCATCAGATGTTAAATATTTTTCAGGTTCTATGTAGAGCACTCCTCCCATTGCATCACTTCCATAAAGTACATAAAGTGGACCTTTTACTACTTCTACTGAATTCACTCCAGAGCTACTTAAAGCAAGTCCATGCTCTTCACCCCATTGTTGATTCTCTAATCTCATCCCTTGGTTTAAGACTACGACTCTATTAAAACTAAGCCCTCGAATTGATGGCTTTCCAATTCCAGCTCCTGTTGATATTATAGATACACCAGGAAGTTTTGAGATTGAATTACTAATATATTGTTTGATGATTGGATTGATATCGTTGAAATTTAATTTGTCAACTTTTAGTACCGACTTTCCAAGAGTTTGTCCAAATGGAAGTGTTAATACTACCTCATCAAGCTCAACTAAATCTTCGTTAACTTGAGAGAATATTGGTTGAAAAGCCAATAACATTATTGCTAATAAGCTTATTCTAATTTTAGTTTTCATTATTTTTTATTTAAGATTAAATTATAGGGCATATTTTATAGCTATTATGCTTTAGCTGATTTTTTAAACCCCCCTAAAACTTTAGGGGGTGTTTAATTTTAATTTATCCTTTAACTACATATGCAATGTGATCGTGATCATCATGGTCATCATGATCATGATCATCGTGGTCATCATCTTTACCGCATGAAACAACAGCAAGTGTAGAAAAGACAAACATTAAGAGTAATAAATATTTTTTCATATTATTCTTTTTTAAGATTAGTAATAATTGTTTAATTCTATTGAATTAGCTTTCGAATAAACTAGATTACTGGTGGACCTCTTAAAGAATAATTATAAAATGTTTGGTGAGTATGAAAAGCTTTGTAAAAAGTTAGAGTTGTGAAGTCCTCAGATGATGGATTATCAAATACAAAGTCATCTGTTAAATCAAAATCAATTGAATTGGTAATAAAGTTATCGACTACACAATCATCAACTTTTTCATGAATATGTTGTTCAGAGTATGAACAAGCAAAATGAGAATCAGATAAAATATAGTGATGAATAGCCAAGACGTTTGGCAAACTCAAAGTAATTAATAATACTATACTTGAAAATATTCTCATAAAAAATTAACTATATCAAATATATAAAATTGATTAGATAAATGTAAAAAATATTTATATTTGCCGTCCATTCCTCCTTAGCTCAGTTGGTTAGAGCATCTGACTGTTAATCAGAGGGTCCTTGGTTCGAGTCCAAGAGGGGGAGCAACTTATAATGATAAAACGGTTATACTTTTATAGTGTAGCCGTTTTTGTATTTTTACAGCATGTTAAAAAATATTATTTACATCTTTTGC
>Ga0213862_10000407_pt1 | contig 18534 bp, 33 predicted proteins | sample PICome_7_FD_160092 | JGI IMG/M metagenome (GOLD analysis project Ga0213862, IMG submission 160092) | Coastal seawater microbial communities near Pivers Island, North Carolina, United States - PICO266 | ecosystem: Environmental > Aquatic > Marine > Coastal | place: USA: North Carolina... | reverse complement strand
TTAGTCATTCCTAGTTTAGAATTATTATAATCTAAGGGATCAAACTTAAAATCTATGTCTGGTAGTTTGCCGTGATGGTGTTTATTTACTGCTGACATGTATGTGCTGTATAACCAGGCGTCTTTGTCTTTGCGGTCTAACACAATATATTTATCAGCGCCATTTAAACGCTGGTATGTATACAAGTATTGGTATTTAAAAATAATGTTTTCTTGTTGAGGTAATGCAGGAGTAATAACCTCATACTCCATGTCGTAGTCTGGTAACAATTGATGTAGATAGCACAACATCCATGTACCTCCACATCTTCCTGGGTTAACTATGCAGATCTTCACTACTCGATAATCTTTTTTATTTTTAGTCTCCCCATGTCTTCATACACAACTGCTTCGACTTCTTTACAGTTCATGTATATGCCTTCTTGGTCTTCTCCGATGTTTCTAGTTATTAGACGTTTTTGTTTCAAACAGTCAGACATCCCTGTGGTAGGCACCATCTCTACTACAGAACCGTTCTGTATCATCAGTATTGCAAATACAACTTTAATGGTTTCCATTTGCTTTTGACTCCAAGTCTATTAATCGTTCTTCGTGGAATTGTATAACCATATCATTTTTAAGTATCATAGGTATTTCAGATTCCATCTGTTCTTTTAGTTTGTCTACATTCTCGCCAAGATACTCAACCAACATGTAGAGCTCTTGGACTTGTGGACTGACCATGCCCCCTTTAGGGACAGAATCAATAAAAGCATTTGCAGCTTCTAAATCCTTAGACATTAGTCTTAAATCTGACTCTATAGAATTAAGCCGCTCAAGGACTCCAAACCCGAACCAAGCACCCACAAGACAAGCGCCGATAATAGATAAAAGGTTACGCGCCGGCATCGAGATTGCGGTGTTTTCACTGAGGTTTAATCTTTTCATTTAACATTTCCACCTTCTACGTGCTTGCCTAATTCTAGAATTAGGGTCGTTTTGTGTTTTAGCACTAGCTCTTTTTAATTGACCCAGTGATCTTGCACAATAAGACTTACGTCTCTTTGCAGCTTTACTGCCTTTTTTAACTTTGCCTGTTACTGCTGTTTTTAATTTACTGCCAGGATTAGCACGTCTATACGCAGCTACACCTTTTTTGGTCATGCCTGCGCCGGCTTTTGTCTTGCGATAATTACCACCTTTGCCTGTTGTTCTTGCTATAGGTTTGTCTTTACTCATAACATACCTTTATAATATTTTTTATAACTAGGGTTTCCAACTCTACCGCCTCCAGGAACAGGTAAATCTATAAAGTTACCCATATAACCACCTTCAGATGCTTTTTTTCTTTTTGCAAAAGTTGCTACGTTTGTAGGCTTGCCTCCAGGATTACCCGCTGCTCTTTTTCGTCTGACAGCAGAGGCCTTCTGCCCTTTTGTCATCCGTGTGGCTTTCGCAAGTGGGACGCACTTTGGATATTTTCTTTTGGAGCCCTTGCTCCTTCCACATGGTTGATACTTCCCATCCTTCTTGGGCGCACCAATGTCCACCCATTTCTCTTTCACCCATGCACGTAATCCCTTCTCAGCCATTTAAGCCATCGCAACGTAAGTAGTTTTTTTTCTTTTATCGCCTGCAACTTTACCACAACCTGTAGCAATTTTCTGCACAGAACCACCAGCGTTTTTCTTAGCTCTTTTTTTACCGCCAGGTGTTACCTTTCCAGAACAAACAGCCGAAGCATACATGTTAGCGTACGCTGAAGGATAAACCTTAAACTTACGCTTTGCAGCAGCTTTACCTCTTGGGCAAAGCTTAGCCATTTACTTTACCACCACGTTTCATAAAGCCCATTTTGTTACGAACTTTTTTAGGCAGCTTAGCTAGTCCAGGGTTTTTCTTTTTATCTATTTTCTTTAAACCCTTTTTCTTTTTTTTCATTTTCTTTTTCATTGTAGAGCCGCCGTCTTTCATGCGTTTTTTCATGACACCGCCGCCGCCTCTTTTCAACATTCTTTTTTTCATTCCCATCATGATCTGTGTCTCCTATAAGATTGACGTTTTAAAACTGTACCCTCATAATAGTCTGAAGGCCAGTGCTCATAATATCCAGTCTTTCGTAAATTGTCACTAGCTTTTTCTAGTTCGTCAAACTTTTGTATAAGGACCATCATAAACTCATTATCTGGACTCCATTCGCCTGTATCCAAAAATTCTACCGGTTCATCCTCTTCTTCATCCCAAGGATGAAACCCCATAAGATATATATCTTGAGGCACAAACACTAAATTATAAGCATGAACCACGGCAGACAGCTCTTCAACATCGTATTCTATATCGTCACAGGCAACTATAGCTATTTGTATCTCTGGGTTTTTGGCGAGTTCTATTCCTTCTAATACTTTGTCAAGAAAATTATCAAATTTATTACACTCTAAGATTCGGTAGGTTTGCTTAAGTCTTGCCATTCTTGCGTATGGGCAAACAGAAACGTCTCCTAAGTGTTTGTTTTTTGGTTCAAGAAATTTTTCAGACCATTGCAGGATGTCTTCAGTTATCGATCTCATTTAAATGGTCTTTTAACATATCTAACAACCAAGGATTATCTCTATACACACCCATCATTGCATTAGATATTGTATTTACAGTCAATTCTTCGGCGTCATCATCCTTGAGTGGGCCATTGGCTTGGTTAAGAGAAAAAATATACACCACCGCGTGTAAAATTTCATGCCACGTAGTGTTGCAGCGTTCTTGTCCTACCAGTGCGTCTTGAATGTAGATGGCACCTTCTCTGGCGCGGTACTCACCATAACAATCTGTTAGTTCGTCCATGATAAAGTCAGGTCTGACGTATTTTATTTTGATGGTACGATAGCCAACCTTAACTTCGGTGGGACGGCCGTTCGCCGGAACTTCGTTAGAGTCCCTTAGTTTATTCTGTTTATTTTTAACCATGTTTTCTCCTTATATACTATAAGTGGGATATTGACCCCCCTTTTTTATTTTAAAAAAGTAATTTCGCGTGCGCGACCAAGTATCAAAAACTGCCATTTTTTGGCTAACTCTACCGCCGTCTACCGCCGCAAAAAGGCCCGATGGTAGACTGTTTTGCCTGTATTTACATATACTTAGCATCAAATCTACCGTCTACCGCCCTATTCTCAGAAATTTTTTTTGAAAAAAAAATGGAGGGTCAATTCTCCACTTATAGTACGAACTAAACTTCTTCGATTTTAATAAATCGATTCTCGCAATAGAAAGCCCAAGTTCTAATATTGTTGCCCTGCTCGTCTTTGACGTGGCTTTTGTAAAGATCTTCAACAAGTTCAGCCTTTTCCCAAAAAACCCAGTCAAGACATTCTTTTTTTGAATTAAAAGATACTTCTGCATACTCACTGTGCCTCGGTTTCTCCACTCCTTGGAACCACAACATTGCTGTAATTATCCAAATACTCGTTGTAGTAGTCATTTACTCTCCCTAAAAATTTATGCTTAGCCTCTCTAAACTCTTCTCCTTCTATCATGAATTGCTGGTAATAGCCATCTTTACTGCACATCATGATAACTCCTTGCTCTATTGCGGTGCCGTGAACTACGTCATGGGCCATACCATAAGCTGCCATTTGTAAGAAATAATCATCAACCCACTCACGCTGTTTTGGTTTATTGGTCTGTTTAAAGTCAATAATGCTGACCTTATCTTTGTACTTTGCGACCAGATCCACGCTCCCCGCATAAAGATCAGGGTAATATAGGACAGCCTCTATGCCATAAACTTCTGAACAGTCATTCAATCCCCGGTCCACGATTATTTTAGCCATAGGCTCGGCCTCTTTACCACTCTTCGTTAGATCTTTTGTAGGCGTACCTCTTATCAACTGTTCTAGGTAGTAATGCATCGCCGTACCGCGATCCGAGGATTCACGTAGTATTCTATTCGCTTCAGCCTCCCCAACCTTCTCGCGCCAACGTCTTAGGCCCTCCTTCTTATCACCAGACTGCGTTTTACCAAGAATAGTAGTAACAGACGGCAGCGGCTTGCTTTCACCGTCCACGTTGTAATGACGTAGTCCGTTGATTGGTGCGCGCGTGCTGCTTGGGTAATTAAATTTGTCAACTATTTTCATGGCATCCTCTTAAATACTTTTGACCACTTGGCCCGCTTGTACTCGGCTAGCTGTATGTCATCAATTCGTTTAAACAGTTCGTCCCAGGTAATTTCTTCACCTTCTAAACTGATCTTCATAGTCATGGGTCCTTTGCCTGGATACAACTTATCAAGATAACCTGAGCAGCGCCACATACGGCGCATGTCTCCATCCTCCACCGAAGTTGGTCTGGCGTGCAGTGTAATAGCTTGATCCATGTAAACAACCTCACCGTCTTTCCAGTTGTGCGTATAGATATATTCTGGTTTATTCATCAACGACCAAATGTGCTTTAAGTATTTATCTGACTCTTCCTTAGACATGCCTAAAAAATGACTAAACAAAGAAGCAGGAAAGTGTATGCCAGGCACACCACTTGCTGTCTCTGCTTTAAGCGGCGACGTTAGTCCGTCCAAAGGACAGCCGTTGTATTTCATGATAGCGTGCTGTTCTTCAATCAGGTCGCCTGCAAAATGATTGATCTTTGTCATGTCCCATTTATGCACTGACTTGAGTTCATCGACTTGCGACTTGTCTTCAGCGTTTAGTTTGTCATAACACTCTCTTGTTGACATAAATGTTGTTTGTGATCCCTCAGAGCCTTCTACACTTGCTAAACCTACAACACGTTCTGCTGATTCAAAACTTGTCTGGTCATTGTGCCAACCTAGCTTGCCGTTTGTAAAGATACCAAGAGCCCTACCTTTTCTATCTTTCTGAAATGTTACTGACTGCATGCGGCTTCTGTGTTTTGGTTCAATTAGTTTTGCAATTCTTAAAGTTGTGTTTCTGATTGCATTCCAATGCAAACCTCTTAGTTTGCCGGCGCCAATACCATAGATAATAGGACTCATAGCAGAGCTGCCCCACGAGTCTAAGATACCAAAATGTCGTTCTTGTGTTAATCGTTGCTTGACAACAACAACTTGTTTGTCGGAAAGTAATCTACCAAGTTCTGGGATGTGTTCATCGGAGAAAATGTCAAAGTCAAATGCTTCTACTGCGTTCTGTAGCTGTTGTACTTTCATAATGACCATGCCTTTCTTATAGGCACATCAAAATCTTTATCTAAATATTTACCCCAGTCCATTATACCAATTAATTCAAGGACTTCAAAGGGTTTTAAATCCTGAAAATCCTCCATAAATAAGGTCTGACAGCGCTTTGGTTTCATAGATCTATACACTTCCCACGACTTTTCTACTTTTTGTGTCCAATGCTCCAAAGTCTCGGGCCTCGGTCCAAACTTCTTGAGCCGCTTTATCTTGCGCTCATCACCTGGCTTAAAATGATAACAGCCCGTTATGACAGATAAGATTAAACTTTTTGTCTGAGCTCTTACACCACGTCGCTCACAACTAATATAATCAACATCCCACTTGGGCGTTGGATTCGTAAGCAAAGGATACTTCAACAATACGTTATGGGTTTTCAATAAACTATTTACAACTTTTCTACGTTGTCTTTTTTCATCGGAGTCTTGTGTGTTCATCAGTGGGTAGATCATTCCTGATATGTTTTTCAAGCCTTTTATTTTTTTGTTTCCTATCGACCACAACAAAATTTTGTTGTTGTCGGTGGAAGAACCAATTACCTCAGGTACCAAATAATCATTCAGGCCAATATAGTTTTCAGTTAAACAGTTGTAAGACCTTTCGTAAATAGACTCAAAACTTCCTAAGGTATTGTCACCTTGCTTTGCTCTGTAGTATCTATCTAAAGCTAGATATATATAAGTAGACCCACATCTACCATTGTGTAAAATAACTTTACTCAAAGTTTTGATTTGTCATCCTTTTTGCTTTTTCTAAAAACTTTTTAATTACGTGTAGCTCGGCTTTTAGTTCTCTTATTTCTTTCTTTAGTTTAGACAGCTCAACGATAAACCCTTTGCCACCATAGATCATTTCATTGGTGCACATCCATACATCCAAAGAATTTTCTACCTGTCTCTCTAATTCTTCTATGTATTTTTTATCGTTATCAACAATGTTTAAACTACCTACGTATTTATATTTATGACCTGTTAGTTGTAGCCCCATGTTTCCTCGCATATCTTTTGTATTGTAATAAAACCCTCCTCCACATCGGTTGAATTTTTGTCCAGTATTTAGGAGGATCCTCTAGTTGTAATTCTTTTTTAACTTGTTGTAAATCCACATCTAAATACTTGTCCCAGTCTACGTCCATAAACCACGGTGCCCGCTTCCCGCGCCGCCATCCTTCAACCACTATCTTACAAAAAATCATAATGGGTGAGTATCTAATAGCGATGTACCATGGCGTTTTTGGTGGATACTTAGAAGGTAGTAAGGTGTTTCTTATGCTCATGATAAATGATGAATACAAAATCGTAGCATATCCTTCACGCCACTCTTTAGCTAAATTAAAAGACAGCACGCCAACTTCACCAAGAGCGGTGGTGTCATAACCATTGAGAAAATGTATTAAGTCGTGCTCCATAGTGTTATACTTGAAGAACTTTTTTCTTTTTATGTTGCCGCTTTTGCTTTCATAACCAAATGTGAATAGATCAACCATGTTGTTTTTTGATAGCCATGTTTGAAACTCATGACCAAATGTGCCTGGTTTGAATGTGCCCGTTTTTATTTTATCTATGACGTCAACTTCTGTCTCAAACACTTTCTTGCTTGTTTCTGTCTTACTAAATCTATTGAAGTTTTTTATGATGTCTTTTTTGTCTAGGCCGTAGATAAACTTAAATATTAAATCAAGCGGAGGATTGCTGTCAGTTTGTAAATGAGTTGCATACTCCCAAATAAATTTTAATTGTAACCAGCGTTGTTTCATTTATAAATTTTAACTAGTCTACAAAGTTTCTCCGAGTTATTTGTTATAGCGACCATGTCGGACGTTAGTTTTTTTGTTGAGTTTTTGGCTATGTCTGTGCCATTATCTAGTGTGCAGTCTTGTCCAAAGAATATAAAACAATCATCACCTTCTTTTGTTGCAGTGATTGTTGTACCTGGAGCCACGTCTGCTTTTTTAAAAGACCAGCCCGCTTCGTACTGCATTGGGCATAATAGTCTTGTGTTTCTTTCTAATATTTCTAATGTTGTTTTAGAACAATCTGGTTCAAACATTAAAGGAGAATACTTCCAATCACACGGTGTTTCGCCTAGTGTTGTTTTACCTTCGCACCACCCTGAACCAAACTGAACATCTGTTGAGCTGTGATACTCTGCGTGCTGTTCTAGAAGAGACTTGTAATCATCAACGTCTGCATCAGAAAAGTTATCTCCATCTTGCCAATCATGTCTTAGTCTTATTGACCCTTCAATCAAAAAGTAGTTCATACCTGATCTTAATATGTTTGGATAAGTTGGGTGCGGCGCATCTAAAACATTACCGTTGCCGTCTTTAACTCTTTCCGCTTTAGACTCTAATACTATTTGTTGTCCTGGCTTTGTTGCCCTAGAGATAGACAGCTGTATTTTGTCTTCAAAGTTTTCAACTGAAAATTTTATGTTAAAGATCATATTGTCTCCGCGTCTATTGGTTCAATTACCTGTCTACCGTTTGGTTTTAACCAGTTTTGAATTTGCTGTTCATCTTCTATCTTACCATTTTCTTGTACTGTTAGTGTTGCGTAATCTGCATGATACTTTTCGTGGTTAAGATTTAATTCTGTCATCCAATCGTTCAAAGCTATCCATTCAAAATGATGACACTCATCAACAAAACCGCTTCTATTTTTTCTCATAACAAAAGTTTTTACAGTTAGTTCTGAGTTATCAGGCCTTAGTGTTAACTCTACTAGTGGGCTTTCACCTTCTTCTCCTGTGTCATCATCTACATAACGGCACATTTCTTCGGTTTCTAATAAAGATTTTGTCCAGGTAATCATTACACGTGACTTCCTTTGTCCCAAACAATGTATCCAGTTCCTGAATTAGGAAAGGGAGGGCTGCCTCCATTTGGTGGTGAGGCTGGTGATGATGGTCCTTGACTTGTGCCGGAGGCGGCACTACCACACTGTTCTAGTGTGGTACTGTACATGTTTGGAGCTGATGATCCGTGTCCAAAATCAACCTTTAAAGATGAGGTATCATATACTTGAATAAATGTGTTTGGGGTAACAGTGCTTGTTTGGTTAAAATCATAATAATATATAAAAGCCGATGCACCTATAAGAGTACCTTGCATAACAGTTCTAGCAGTTCGAGCTGTAGAGCCAACCGTTATACTAGCGTCTTGAAAACTTCCAAAAGTACTAGTAAATTGCCCTATGGTATCAACGCCGACAAAAGTATTAGGAATCTTACCACCTGTATTAGCTGTGCCAAAAGTTACTTTTCCATATACACCAGCACCTTCTGTACCGTAAAAATCGTCAAAAGCTATTGTACCTGATGTAGGCACATTTAAGTTTTTTGTAACATTGTAAACAAAAGAACCGTTTCTATAATAACTGTTAATCGCAACGTTTGATGAAGGTCCACCAAACTCACCCCTAACGTCATTTAAAGAGAGCGCTCCACTGCTGGGTAGGGTCATAAAATTTTTCTCCTATACTGAATGTGCGTTTTTAAAATATATTATTCCATTTTCATAGTCAAATTCACAGGGATTGCCAATCAATTCTTCTGGTGTCATTTGACCCATTCTGGCCCAGTTTGTATGACCAAACTTAGCTTTACACATTTTATCTACAGTATGTGCTGGTATTTCAGGAAAAACATCATCAACCTCGTATGGAGCCCCAGTGTCCTCTGGTATCCACTCTATTTCGAATTCTTCTCCAAACATTTTTCGTTCTCCCTTTCCATTCGTTTAATTCTGTCTTCTTGTTTTTCTTTTAAGTTGAACACTCTTTCAGTGTGTTCTTCGATATATCTAATATCAGCTTCTGTAAAAAACTTGTTCATTCTTTCATCGCATACGGATCAGTAGACAACTCTCGCTGCTTCTTATCCGGTTGCTTGCCCATAATAATTTCTTCTATGTTCTTGTGTAGGTAGTTTGCCATCTGACCAATCACATTGTCTTGTGACAACGTATCTACTAAATCTTTTAATGACTCGTTGTTCTGTAAACACCTAGATATTAGTTTACCGCTTGCACGTAACTCTCTATCTAAATATGAATCTGTTGGTTTAAGCTTTACCCAAAAAGCCATAGGCACAATCCCCGTTTCGGTAATATCGTAATTAAGAATACCGACAACTCGTCTACCATCAATTGGTAAAGTGAAAGTTGCACTGGGCATCCTGTTAGGAATTTGTTTTCTCACGCCTTTATTTTCCTTATTCGTATTCATTTTTATGAGCCTCTATAAATTGATGAAGGTCAATGTTGGTTTCCTTCACCTGTTGTATTTCCAGCCACATAGTTTCGATTGTACTTTCCAGTCTAACAATATATCTGCAATTTACAATAATAACTATTAGGCAAATAAATATTGTGAAGCCTAGTATGCAAAAACTAATGTAGTTTTCTAGGTTTTCTTTTAGAAAATTCTTCATGTAACATTCCTCTGTTTTCAAATAGTTTTAATAATATCCGCTCCCACATTTCTTTGCCATCTTTATCTTGACAACGTTTCATAGCTGTGATGCAGTTGTATATTCTTTTATCCAATAAAGTCATTTCATTCTCCTTTTGGCCATTTCATTTGATAAGCTTTTTGTTTCCCGTGTGCATTACTCCAGTGATGCCACTCATCGTAAGGCTTTGGAATATAATCCCAAGATGAAAACATTAGACTGATTCTATAACTGTGTTTAGCATCACCCGCACTATGGTTTGAATTAACTGCGTGATAAATAGGTTTGTTAAAAAACACTAAATGATTTTCTTTTGGTTTAATTTCAAGTTGCCTGCTCAGCTCTAGAGGCTCGTATGTTTGATCTATTACAGGTCTTCCTGGAACATACATGTTGTGAGGTAATAAAACAAGTTCACCACCTGTTAGTTTAGGATCTACTTTTACATAAAGTATATGTGTGTTTAAAGGAAACTCTTTTGGTGCCTCTGGTGGGTCTTCTTTATACCCATGTTCAACACAATAATTTTTCAAAAAAATTTCATTGGCGTCAACATGCCAAGAAGTAGTTTCGCCTTCCATCATGTTTCTCATCCAGTATTCAACGTGGTTGTCTTGACCTATGAGTTTTACTATTGCTTTTTCTATTTTGTTTCTAGGAGGTACATGTTTAGGTTTAAAGTTATACGCTGGCCAATCTCCTACAGAGTCGCCAATATATTCTTGCAACTCCTCAAAGTCTCTTTGGCTTAAAACATTTTTTGCATACTTAATATGTTCAAAACTTTCTACCATCCGTACTCCTGTTCTGGGTCCATTAGATAGTCTCTCCAGTTTTCATCCATCTCGGTTCAATACCACCTTCAACATTTTCTCTACATTGATGTGCAGGCAACATAACAAATCCTTCGCATTCACACTGCGGACAATTATGTTCTCCCTTTTGAATTTTGATATAGCCATTGCCCATACAACGTGGGCAAATAGCTTTAACGTCGTGATTTCCCGTTAGATCTACCATTTTTTTTCTTTATTTCTTTCTCTAGTAAAAATTCTATAACTTTTTGCACACTTACTGGTACTTCAAACCTGTTTTGTGCTAAGTTGGTAAGTTTACTATGTGTATCAACTGAAACTGATACTGATTTAAAACTGCTTGTATCTGGCATGTTTTTACCTTTCTTTCTATGTTATTATATGGGATTATATATCTCAAATATTATATTTGACAAGACTTTATTTTAATATATTTTATAAAGTATTTTCACGCCTTCATATGGTGGCGGTAGCTCCCAGTTATCGCCACTAATTTCTTTTAAATATGTAACTATCTTCTAGGTAATTGAATGTTATTTTGCCGTTTACGTATTGTTTGTGTTTTGTTTTACACGTCAAACACTCGTAAACTCTTTCATCTTCGTCTGTGACCAAACGAATAAAAGGAACATAGTTGCTGCATACATCACAAACACCTAGTGTTATTTCAACCGGACTTTCTTTACTGTATTTCACCCCAACTATCTCCTTTTTCGTAATCTACTTTGTTTGGAACTTGCAGTTCCACAGCTTCTTCCATAACTCTAATGATCTTATCTGCATCCTCAGGTGTTGCCACTGAGATATCAAGTTCGTCGTGAATTTGTACATGAGGTACTACTCCTTCCTGGTATAAGGCCAACATAGATTTTTTAGTCATGTCTGCTGCTGAGCCTTGTATTAGTTTGTTTAATGCTTTGTATGTAAATGCTCTCTTAATCCCCGGTCCGTGCTCCCTGAGTGCGTCTGCGTGAGGTAGTGGTTTCTTGATGCCAAAACCATGCGGCTCCCAAAGATCAAAATGACACAACCTACCACCAACAGTTCTTATCTTACCGCTATCTTCAGCTCTTCTCATCACAGCCTCAGATAACATTTTCACAAACGGCGCTTTTTGATGGTATGTCTTTAAAAGTTTTTCTGCTGAGTCTTTCATAAGTCCTAGTTCAGCCATCAGTTTATTTTTGCCCATGCCATACATGATACCAAGATTAATTGTTTTAGCTTGCTTACGATCAATACCAGCCATGTCTGCTATCATCTGATGAAAATCTGCGCTACCATCATTGTATGCATCAACAATTGTTTGTGTTCCCTCCATTCTCATAAGAGATGCAAAGTGAACAAGTATACGTGGTTCTTGCTGACTGTAGTCAAAACAACCCCAGGTATGTTTATCTTCTGGTATAAATAGTGATCTAATTAGTGGTCCAAGAATCTTATGTCTCGCTGGTATCTGTTGTAGATTAGGGTTTGAGTAACTAAACCTCCCTGTAACAGTCCCACCTTGATCAGATCTTATTTGATTTATGTCTGCATGAATACGTCCGTTGTGTTCATGCTTAAGTATTGTATCAATGAATGTTGTGTTTGCTTTGTTGATCTCTCTTGCTTCGTTGATTAGTTTCGGTAGCTCAGCTGGATGTGTTGCAAGAAAGTTTTTTGTAAAGCTTGGTGCACCCTTTTCTGTTCTGTCGTATGGAAGTTTTAGTTTATCAAAAGCAGTAGCTATAGAAGCTGCAGCCCATATCTCTACGTCAAAACCTGATAACTTTTTTATCTGTTGTAAAATTTCTTTTTCTTTAATTATTAAATCTTTTTTTATTACAGCTGCTTTTTCTACATCTACACGAACACCTTTAAATTTCATATCAACCAGACAAGGAAACAAATTTGTTTCTAGATTATATATGTCCCAAAGATCTTGTTTTGATATTTCGTGCTGTAGTGCGTGATAAAGTTTCAAAGTCATCTCTGCATCTTTTTCCGCATACTCACCAACAAATGGTGCAGGTAAACGCCACATCTCTGCTTTTGGATTAACACCAAAATCTTTTGCTGCCTCCTGTAAAAGCTTTTCATTCTTACGCATGTCTATGTATGTTTTACCAACTGAGTCTAGTGTATAACTGTATCTATTCTCATCAATCAAACTAGCTGCAATCATTGTGTCTACGATGCCGCCGTTTATATGAAACCCAAGTGATCTGATCCAGGACACATCGTACATTGCATTGTGAAATATTTTTGTGGCTGTGTTTGATAAAAGTTCTTCGAACCAATCCAATACTAATGCTCGGTCCATGTTCCCACCACCTTCGTGCGCTATTGGAAAATAACCTTTCCAGCCTTCGACTGCCACTGCTATCCCCACTATCTCACCATCTCTTCTCACCGCACCCGAGCCCATAGTTATTAGGTTTGGATCTCTTGTCTCTAAGTCAATTGCTATTTCTTTGTGACTAGATAGGTCTGGTAAACGATCAGGTGGAACCCACTCTGTTTCTGGAGTGAATAGTGGTTGTTGTATTGATCTCAACTGTAATCTCTTTCGATTATCATATCGATAAAATGTTTCGCTTTCTCGAGGCTCTCTTTGCCTCCTTTATCTTGATGTCTTACAATATACTTTATAGCAGATCCTTCTGCGAATAACAATTTGTTTTTATTGATGAATTCGCTGGGCTGTATCTTGTATTTTTTATAGTGGTCGCCTCCGACCTGGCTGTCGTATGGGTTAGACATATGTGCATTCTCCTGTTTCTACATTTACATTTAAAATATTTACACCGAGGGTTTGTTGTAGTGGTGTTAGTGATCTGTTTATTTTGTATCCGTCTCGCTTTCTTCTACATTCTGACTTCACATCTATCAGTATGAGCTCGTATTCTTTTATTGCAACTAAATCAACAGCTCCGTGTTGTGATACATTCTTACAAACTAAGTAACCTTGTTCTAATAACCATATGGATGCTATGTGCTCAGCTACGTCGCCTTTGATGTGCTCATGAAATTTCATAGTATATACGCCCTTTCATAGTTTCTTGGCTCTAATATGTGTAGTGATTGTTTTGCTCTAGTCACAGCAACATAAAACGATCTATGTAACTCGTCAGGGTCACGATCATTGTTGTCGACAGCAGACTTACTAATATCAGGTAAAAGTAATACATTATCAGCCTCACCTCCTTTTGCAGCATGTATTGTCGATAAAGTTATTCTTGGTATCTGATTTATTTTTTCTTTTTTAGAAAGCATATTTCTTATGTAGTTTTCTGTATTGGTATCTAAGCCTGCAAACGCTTTGTACCAAACGTCGTTGATCTGCAATCCATGTTCCGCGATGCAGTCTCCAATTAAATATGTTTCATCTTCATTTAAGGTTGCTCCCTTTTTATAACCAGGTGCAACATTGTCTCCAAGATAAGAATAAATATTTTTTATAGACTGAACAGGTAGGTGGTGCTCAGCCTTGCGCCATTTCTCCCAGGTCTGTATTGCCAACATCAAATCAAGTTTGATTGAGTTTTTACCTTTGTGAGAATAGTACCAACCACTTTGTTCTATGTATTCTTTTATGTAATCTAAAAAGTGATGAGCCGTTGTTAATACAAGCCATTCACCATGAGTCATGTCAACTTGTGCTATATCAGAGTATCTTGTCAAGTCACCTTGTTCTTGTCTTGGTAAATATGTTTTTTCAAAACGTGTAGACACTTGATTAATTATCCTTTGTGATAGTTCGTGTATTGGTCCACCTGGCACTCTGTGAGATTGTTTCAGTGTGTCTATGTGATCTACTTCTTCTTTAAGAGCGATAAAAGAATCGACGTCAGCACCTGCCCACCTAAAAATAGCTTGGTCATCATCACCTGCAATATATGTTTTGTTTGCTTTGTCCCAAAGTTTTCTAACCATTCTCCATTGTAAGGGTGAAAGATCTTGTGCTTCATCAATAAATAGTACGTCAAAAGCTGGCGATACATTCGTTGTAATAAATTGTTCAAGCATATCATCATAGTCAACTAATCCTTTTTCTTGTTTATATCTCTTAAGTTCTTGATCTATAAGGTATAATACATCACGCTCAATGTCTAGCCCATGTTCATTTTTATCGTATTGATCGAGTACGGGTATCTCCAAAACTCTCGCTTTGTTTATAATTTTTAAGTATTCGTTGTCAGAATTAAATATGCCATCATCTTCACTGTGCCATGCTGTCTTGATTGGAATACCCATTTTCAAACCAAAGTCTCTATAGTCCATGGTTTTCATAACACGTTCTTTTTTTAAGTTTAAAGTTTTGAAAGCAAGAGAGTGTAGTGTTCTAAAAAAAGGTATTTCTTTTTCATCAACCATAAACTTTTCTTCTGCTCTTCTTATTGCCTCGTATGCAGCTTTACGTGTGAAAGAGAAGTAACCTATCTTTTGTATACTAGTCCCTGCACGTATAAACTCATCAACTAACTCTAATAGTGTAGTTGTTTTACCTGTACCTGGTGGACCTAATATTATTGTTTTCATTTATCTACGTTCCCATGGTAAACAATTACAACCGCTGTACAATTAGGACATGATAAGTTTGTCACGATCATATGTTCTTCCTCATCGTTGTCTTCCCACTCAGTATCGTGGTCACCACCCCAAATTAATTCGTGATTACAACTCCAACACTTCATCAAAAAGGTGTCTCCTCATACTTAACTTTGCTCAATGCAGGTTTATCTTTTTTCATTGCTTTAATCTTAACAACTCTTGGTGTTTGATTTTTTAAATTCATTCTGACCTCTTCAACAAAGATATCTTCAAGTTGTTTCATTAAGTTACCTGTTTTAACTTTGTCTGATTCCCAGTTGTTTCGTTTACAAAAAGAGAAGAAGTCATCCATTCTAAAATATGTAAAGCCTTCCTCTGTAAAAGACATTTTGTTTAGTATGTCTTCTTTTGTTCTTGCCGCTGGTCTGTTAACTGTAAAGTCATACAAAAGATTTATAATTTGATTTATTGGATCTAATGATTCTAAAGGTTCTATCTCTTGTAAGTTTTGTAATAGAAGATTCAAATAAACTTCTCTCCAGTTCTTTTTAGTTGGAGTTGGTATGGCCATGTCTGCTTGATCTAAAACAGCTAGTGCAAACTGATCTGGATTATGTAATTGAACAGACGTTAGCTCAACTCTCTTACCACCAACATTTAAAAACCACTGAGGTGGATTTGATTTTATTTTTGTAAGAGTATCTAGTTCAGGCATTTGTTCTTCTTCAAAACCAACACCATGCTTTTTTGTTCTGCATTTAGCAGGATTACAAACGCTACATATTGGTTGCTCTTTGCACCTGTATTTATCATAACCTTTTTTGTTTACAGATTTAATTACAAGCTGAACCTCTTGATAGCTAAGTGGTGGGTCCATATATTTTTGATTATAAATACCAACCTGGTTCTCCCAATCATCTGGATGTGCTTTTTTACAAAACACAGATACGTTAAATAAAGCATTGTTTCTAGATCCTTCACCAAAACCTTCATCTGCTAATTTGTTTAGACAAGGCGGTCCATCTTCAAAAGCCTCTTTAGTTTTTACTTTTTCTTTAACTACTATGTTCTCTATCTGCTCTCTGGTTTGTGACCACTCTTCATATATAGTGTAAAACTCTTCTAAGCTTGCAGCCTCGCCACCTGCTTTGAATGTGTAACGTAGTCCTCTGGTGCCACCGTGATATGGAAGATTTAAAAAGTTACCTGTATCACCACGTTCAACTAATATTTCAGTTTGTTTCGGAAATATCTCACTACCTCCATAACCTAAAGCCTCTGACATTGCTTTAAGTTTTGACTGCATTAATGTTGCAGGTATAAATTCTTTTGCAAATAAAAATAAATGTGCGCCTCCGGACTTTGATCTGAATGTCACCAAAGGCAGATTCATTCCTTTAATATTACGCATTATTACAAGATGATCTAAATTGTATTCATCTACATCAATACAGCCCCATCTACACATGTTATCTTCATTAATAGGTATAATACCTAGGGCAGGATCACTACCTGCTAAATGTTCTTCCCACAAATAATCTGAAATCTTTTCTCTCTTTATAAAAGCTTTTGCAACTGCTTTCCCCTTTGAGGTCGTTTCACCGGTAAGCTTCATAATGCCGTATGCACTATTATTACCCTCAAATATTTCTTTAAACTTATCCATAAATGTTTTTGTATTCCTTTCTATATGCAACAATCTTGTCGTTATTCTTTGTCCTGTATTCTTTCTGGTATTCTTTAGACTTCCTATTTCTATAAGCTATTCCTTCTGGACTTTCAACTATCTCTTGTAAAGACTTTTCTAGAACCTTTATTCTGTTTCTTAGCTTTGCTAATGTTCTTATCCTGTAATATTTTTTGTGATACAGTGTCCTGCTGTCCTTCTTTTTCTTCATAAATATAATTATCCTCTAAAAGGCCCATGAACTGGGGGAGGATTGTCCATGGGCCTATCATGTTAAAACGGTACCGAGTCTTGTGCCTTAGACTTGGCATCACCTTCACCATGATTCACTGCAGTGTTGTTCACACTAGCAGAGAATTGTTTTGCGGCTTCATACAAGTTCTTGTCTTGTACTGGACCAACCTTCTCAACATTCCAACCAAACCAAGTTCCCTTGTCGTTTGATTGTTGAACTGTAGAAAGTTTATACACGTGACTATAAGCTGCTGGTACAAACAAACCGTTTTTACCTTTTAGCTTAATACTCGACATCATTGAGTTCCAATTACGACTCACTTTTAACTGTGTAGATTTCATCGTAATTAAAGCCTGCTCCATGTTCTCTGTGAGAACAAAGTATGATGCAGTGTTTTCAAGATAGTTACCATTAGGTAGTCTATCTTTGTAGTCAGAACCTCTAGTAGTTTCTTTAATGATACCACTAGATACTGGGTGTATTGCAACGGGAGCACTTGTGCCCTCGCCACGATCAGACCACTCAACGTACTCTCTCTTGTATCCACAAGGAATTACGTTAAGACCTGTCTCACCATCGTATGTCTGCTTAGTCACGGTATTGAATATCATACCTGCTTCAGCGCCTTCGACATACTTTGCATCCCGTTTGTTTATCTCGGGAGATAGTTGACCCAACACTCTTAGAAACGGCATAGCAAAATCTTCGCTACCCATATTATCTAAACCGGCTGAGCCGTCTTGTTCAAACATGCTCGCTAAAGCTATGTCTGTATTTTCTTTTTTCGTTACTTGATTCATGGTTCTTTTCTCCTTATTCATGATTCGTTATTTCCGGCTTATTTTAGTTTGATCCTTCACAAATAAACTGAAGGAATCAGAGGGCATGTCGAGGCCGGCCTCAACACGCTCTCTGTAAAGGGCCTTCAAGGTCATAGGCTCAACTTTTGTTTTTTGTTGAGGCTCGTACCCATTGGTCACCGCAAGGTCCAGCAATTGCTTCGCCTTGTCATCTTCGCCTTTTCCGAACTGAACACTAACTTCATTTTTAATGATATCAGCGAGTCCGTTTTCTCGAAGCCATGTGTAAGCTGTATCCATATTGTCTTTTCTTATGGTGCAGTTGTAGGTCTTTCTTACATCGACCGATCTGCCATCAGCTAATTTCAGAGATGACAAACCTTGCTCTGCCATCAGATTAGGTATTATCTCTGAACTAATCTTGTCTGCTTTTTCTTTTTTATTTTTTATTTTTTCTTCAAGTTCTGCAATCTCATCTTCATAAGCCCTCAGTTCTTGACAGTAATTTGCCAACGTATTGATATCAGATTTTTCTAATATCTCTTGTTGGTCTTCTTCTAAGTCTTCGTATGATACAAATTGTGACATATCATTCTCCTTTCTTTGTTTGTTTAAGACTTTCTTTAATTTGTTGTCGTAAATCTTCTATACCTTGTTCCATGTTTTTTATATCTGCTTTTTTTCTATCGACGGTTATTTTGGACATTGTTAGATCTGCATTTGCAATATCAATCGTGCTTCCACCCGTTGCAAATGAATGTCTGTTTGTTTCTAATCTATTATTCATATCAAAAGTTAAAGGGTAGTAACGTCTTTCTTGTCTAT